>Ga0114129_10002373_pt1 | contig 26153 bp, 22 predicted proteins | sample RhiMetdeltSRZDD1_FD_80071 | JGI IMG/M metagenome (GOLD analysis project Ga0114129, IMG submission 80071) | Populus rhizosphere microbial communities from Tennessee, USA - Rhizosphere MetaG P. deltoides SRZDD1 (version 2) (version 2) | ecosystem: Host-associated > Plants > Roots > Rhizosphere >...
GGAAACAGCAGGAAGTCGTCGTAGGTGAGCTTCACGCCGGGATCGCCGGGCCTCACGTCATCGCCCCCGTGCATGCGCTCATTGTAATCTGGTCAATAGCGAACGTCATGCCAGCGAGTCGGAGCGGCTATTCTCGGGAGAATTGCCATCCGACAAGTCCGCGCGTTGCAGAAACAGCGAGATGTCGATGCGTCGATCGTTGCAGAAAGCGAACCACGAAGAGCACGAAGAACAAGAAGCCCCAAATCTCTTCGTGATCTTCGTTCCGGTCGTGAACTTCGTGGTTAGAGCAAGAGTTTGAAGTTCGACGACTGAGTTACGGTGTCATCGTCAGAGTGTGCTCAGTCTTCCCCGGCAGAAAGGGCGTGGCCTCGCCCTTGACCCATGCGTCGTGCGAGTTCGCGTAGTAGGGCGAGAGCGGGTGGCCGCTCTGGCCGGTCGGCATGTGCATGATGCCGCTGGACTCACGACCCGGTGACACGACCATCCGTTCGGATGCCGCATTTGCGCCCCAGTGCATGCGTGGCGTGTAGAGATCGCCGCTGAGCGGCTGCAGCGGCATATCGAGCCTCGGTCCGAAGATCGGGATTCCACCCGACAGCGGATGCCGATAGGCCGTGACATTCGATCGCGACCACGGAGCGGAAAGGCCGCCTTCAGCGGTCGCTCGCTCGATTACCCTGTCCACCGCCGCCAACAGGAAGTCGTCCCACGTGGCGTAAATCGGATCGAGCAAATGCAACGGTCGTTCGTTGACCAGTTTCCAGAGCGGCCCGTCGCGGCGACGAACGGTGCGGTAGTCGAACATCGGATCGGCTTCGTAGCACTCCGCGAGGACGAAGGCGATCAGCGCGTCCGAGACATCTTCGCGAAAGAGGCGTGTGAGCCTGTAGGCGGCCGATCCCGCGGATGCGTGATCGTCCCATGTCTGCTCCACGACATCGCGAAACTGCGCGCGGCCGGCATGGCCGCTGACAGCCGACGAGGTCAGCGTACGGAGAATCAAATCACGCCATCGCGACAGGAACGCCGCGCTGGTCTCGAGTTGGATGGCGAGCAGGTCTGAGGGCGCGAAGCGATCCCTGGCCATCAGGCGATCGCGGATGATGCGCGCTCTCGAGCCGATTTCGTAGCTGCCGTCGCCGAGCTTCGACAGCATCTCGCCATCGACGACACGTGCGTTCGCCGTCCAGATGCGCCCGCTCTCAGGGTCGAGGACGCGCGGATACTCCGTCGCGCTCAACCAGCCGCTCCAACCGCGCGAGCCGTCGGCCCACGACTGCGGGAGCCGGCCATCGAATCCGATGCGGCGCGGAATCGAGCCGTACACGCTCCATCCAATGTGGCCGCCGTCGTCGGCGACCACGAAGTTCTGTCCTGGCGTGCCCAGGCCATTGACAGCATCGAACGCTTCGTCGACTGTCCGCGCGGCATCGAGCGCCGCGGACGTCACGCCGAGTCTGGCGGCGTCGTGCGCGACCCATTTGATGGCGCGAAGCCGTCCGCGATAATCGGTCCCGAGCACCGGCCCCCACGTCGTCGACATGACGGCGCGATGCTCAGCCGGCTCGCCGGCGATCTCGATCACCTCGTCGTACCGCTCGAACGGTCGCCAGCCCTCCGGCGTGCGATATCGATTTCGATCCTGGGGATCGACTTCCAGGATCACGAGGTCGGTCCAATCCGCATACGTGTTGGTGAATCCCCACGCCACGTGGGTGTTGCTGCCGACGACAAGCGCGGGGACGCCGGGAAGCGTGATCCCGATCAGGCGTTGTGACGCCGACGGATTCAGGGGGTCTGGCCACTCCATCGAAGCGCGATACCAGGTGTTTGGCACGCGCACCGTCAGGTGCATGTCATTGGCGACGAGTGCGCCGCCGTCGATTGCGAGACGACCGGCAACCGCCCAGTTGTTGCTGCCAATGGCCGCTTCGCGGCGCTGATCCACGTCAACTCCCAAATCCCAACTCCCAACTCCCAACAAGGACGAAATCAATTGGGACGCGGTGGGTCTCGTGATAGTTGGGAGTCGCGTTTCCTCTCTTCTGCGAGGCCGCACCTCGATGTGTTCTGGCCTGCCCGATCGTTTGGCGCGGAGGTTGTAGACGTCGGCTGGCGGAATCGGAGGCACGCTAAAAGACGCGCCGACGACGGGCGTGTCCCATTCGGTTCCGGCAGGTACCAGGAAATCGACCATGTCCTTCGGCAGCACGTCGTGCATCGTGGCCAATGTCGATTCGTACGATCCGTCGTAGTCCTGCAACGTGATGAACATCGACAGGACGACGAGCAGGCTGTCCTCGGCGAGCCATGGACGCGGCTCCTGACGAAGCAGTGTGTATTCGAACGGCGGGGCACCGAGACTGTTCAGGCCGAGGTTGACGCCGGCTGCGTACGCGTCGAGCACCGCTCGAGCGCGCGGCTCCATCAGCTCGACCGCTCGTTTGGCTTCGGCGCGGAAACGATGCAGCCGGATTTCACGGTCTGCCGGGAGTGCGCGGCGCCCGACGAGCGCCGCGAGTTCTCCGGCCGCGCGGCGGCGAGACAAGTCCATCTCGAAAAACCGCTCCTGTGCATGCAGGACGCCCAGCGCGCGCAAGACGTCCTCGCGGGATCCGCCGCGAATGGTCGGGATGCCGAGCCCATCTCGTGCGACGGTGACCGCGCCCGATAGGCCTGCGATCCGCAGGGTGCCATCGAGCGGCGGCAGACTTGCCGTTAGCTGGCGACGCGCCCAGACACCCGTGCCCGCACCGAGCACCAGCACGAGGGCGATCACGACCAGGACGACTCGCAGGACGCGGCGTCGCATAATGAATGATCTTAAGGCCTCAGGGCTCAGGCCTCGGGCCTCAGGGCTGGGCCAGACAGAAGGCCTGAGGCTTTGGACAGCACCGAGGCGTGAGGCCTGGGCCCCGAGGCCTGCCCGCGTCTTGTCACGCAAGGACCGGATAGATCGCGAGAGGCGCTCTGGATATCGTTGGTGTTATGAGTATTGCGGTGACTACGAAAGCTTCAGCCGGTCTGGATCAAGTGCGCAAGGCGTGCGATTTCATCGAGCAAAACGCCGAGCTGTCGATCACCTTGGCCACCCTGGCGCGGCACGTCCACGCCAGTCCGTTTCATTTCCAACGGACGTTCACCCGCATTGTCGGCATTTCGCCGCGCGCGTACCAGGATGCGCTGCGTGCCGTTCGCTTCAGACGCGGACTCCGCGAGGGCGCCGACGTCACGGGCGCGACCTACGACGCCGGGTACGGCTCGAGCAGCAGGGTCTACGAGCGCCTGCCCACCGGGCGTGGCATGACGCCAGCCGTTTACAAGAAGGGCGCAGTGGGAGTCGACGTCAGGTACGCCATTGCGGACTCACCGCTTGGCCGTTTGCTCGTGGCGGCCACATCCAAAGGGATCTGTTCAGTGAAGTTGGGCGACAAGGACGAGACCCTCGAGGATGACTTGCGCCGCGAGTATCCGGCAGCCTCGATCTCGCCGGATCGCTCGGACCTGGCACGCTGGATCAAGGCGATCCTCACGCACTTGAACGGCCGGCGCCCGCATCTGGATCTTCCGCTGGACATTCAAGCCACGGCGTTTCAGTGGAAGGTATGGCGGTATCTCCAATCGATCCCATACGGTGAGACGCGTGCTTACAGCCAGGTGGCACGCGACATCGGTGCGCCTGAGGCTGTCCGTGCTGTGGCGCGCGCATGCGCAACCAATCCGGTGTGCCTGGTCATTCCGTGTCATCGAGTCGTCGGCAAGAACGGCAGCCTGACCGGGTATCGGTGGGGGGTGGAGCGGAAGAGGAGGCTGTTGGAGAAAGAAAAGTAATTCAAAATGCAAATTGCAAAATGCAAAAGCAATGCAAAATGCAGAATGCAGACCGAGCTTTGATACGCTAGGCAGGTCTCGACTTTTGCATTTCCATTTTGCATTTTGCATTTTGAATTTCGCATTGCATGCGCACACGTTACGGTATTTCTCCCTGGATCGACACGTTCCCCCAACAACGACGCCCTGATTTCCCGCGGCTGCGTGGAGAGCACACGGCCGACGTGGTCATCATGGGCGGTGGCCTGACCGGCTGCGCGACGGCCTATGCCTGTGCGGTTGCCGGCATGCGGCCCGTCGTGCTCGAAGCCGATCGAATCGGTCAGGGGGGCGTTGGTCGCAGCGCAGGTCTGCTCCTGCCGGACCCCGGCGTGTCCTTCAGGGCGACGGCCAAGGCCCATGGTCTGCGCGCCGCGCGCCGCATTTTCGAGGCATGGAGAAAGGCATCGCTCGACGCGGCCGCGACGCTTCGGCGATTGAACGTTCGATGCGATCTCACGCCGTGTGACGATGTGCTCGTCGCGATTCGCGAGAGTGAAAAGGATCTTCGAAAGGAGCGAGACGCGCGTGTCGAGGCCGGGATCGACGCACCGTGGATCACGGCTCAATCCGCGCGGCAGTCGTCGGCGCTCGAAGTCACCGGTGGGATCAAGCTCGGGAGCGGCTTTACGCTTGATCCGTATCGTGCGTGCCACGGCGTGGCGGCCGGCGCGGTTGAGCGCGGCGCGATGCCGTACGAGCGAACGGCCGTCAAGAAGCTTCGCGTGGGTCGCACGCACGTCGATGTCATCGTCGACGGTGGCGTGGTCCATACCGATACGATCATCGTGACGACCGGTCTCGCGACAGCCGAATTCAAGCCGCTGCGTCGTCATTTCAAGCGTCGTGATTCGTACTTGGTTCTCACCGAACCGCTGCCGGCGGCCATGCGAAGGCAGCTTGGCGATCCCGACCTGACCATTCGGGATACGGCTTCACCTCGTCACCGGATGCGATGGACGAAGGACGGCCGCGTGCTCATTGCCGGCGCAGATGGCGACGAGGCTCCCGCGCGACAACGCGACAGCGTTCTCGTTCAACGAACCGGTCAACTCATGTACGAGTTCTTGACGATGTATCCGGCGATCTCGGGTCTGCAGCCCGAGTATGGATGGGACATGCCGTACGGCGAGACCGTTGACGGCATCATGTACATCGGCCCACACCGCAACTACCCGCGACACCTGTTTGCACTTGGCGGCTCGAGTGATTCAGTGACCGGCGCGTTTCTCGCCGCGCGGATCCTCGCGCGCGCGGCCCGCGGTGAGCAGGACACAGCCGACAAGGTCTTTGGCTGGACGCGATGACGGAACGCGTCACGCCGGTCGACGTTCTGGTCATCGGCCCCCATCCCGACGACATCGAGATCGGGATCGGGGGCATCGTCGCCAAGCACGCCGCGCTCGGTCACCGCGTCGGCCTGTGCGATCTGACAGCTGGCGAGATGGGGAGCAACGGAACCGTCGAGGAGCGGCTTGCCGAGGCCGAAGCGGCGCGAACGGTGCTCGGCGCGCGCTGGCGGGTGAACCTGCGACTGCCGGATCGCGCCATCGGCAGCGACCTCGAGCACATGCGGGCCGTGGCGAGCCTGATTCGGTGCGCGCGGCCCAGGGCTGTCGCGCTTCCGTACTGGTCCGACCGGCATCCGGATCATGTTGCGGCCAGTCATCTGCTGACCGAAGGCGTGTTCAGCGCAGGGCTTCGCCGGTATCAGGCAGAGGGCGAGGCGTGGACGACGGAATCCATTTGTTACTACTTCATCAACGATTCAGCGCCGCCGTCGTTTGTCGTGGACGTGAGCGACCATTACGACACGAAGCGTCGCGCTCTCGCGTGCCACGTGAGTCAGTTCCAGCCGTCTCAACCCGATGCGGTCGCGACGCGACTGACGTCGGTGCGGTTCCGCCAATTGATCGAGAGCCGCGACAGTCAATTCGGCGCGCTGGCCGGCGTCGCATTCGCGGAAGGTCTCGTGGTGAAACAGCCGCTCATCCGGCCGCATCTTCTCTCCGAGTGACCGTCTCGTGAATATCGGAATCGTCTGCTACGCGTCGGTCGGGGGCAGCGGCGTCGTCGCCACCGAGCTCGGAAAGGCGCTCGCGCTTCGCGGCCATCAGGCGCACTTCATCAGCACCGAGACGCCGTTCAGGCTCGGCGACTTTCAGGAGGGTCTGTTCTTCCATCAGGTCGCCACTCCGACGTATCCGCTCTTTCGAGAGCCTCAGTATTTGCTGTCGTTGGCGAACCGAATCGTGCAGGTCACCCGTGAGTTCGGCCTGGACATCATTCACGCGCACTACGCGGTCCCGCACGCGACCGCGGGGTTTCTGTCGCGCCAGGTCTTGAGTGCAACGGGGACCGCACCGAAAGTGGTCACGACGCTGCACGGCACCGATATCACGCTGATCGGGAACGACCCGTCGTACTCGCAGATCGTGGCGTTCTCGATCGAGCAGTCCGATGCGGTTACCGCCGTCTCCGAGAGCCTGCGCGCGTCAACCTATGCGGAGCTTCACGTCACGCGCGAGATCTCGGTGATTCCGAACTTTCTCGACTGCACCGTGCATCATCGCCGGCCGCGTCCGGATCTTCGCAAGCATTTCACCGGCGGCGACGAGCGTACGAAGATCGTCATTCATGTCTCCAACTTCCGCCCGGTGAAGCGTGTCGAGGCCGTCATCGACATCTTCAATCGCATTCAGCAGCAGGTGCCCGCGCGGCTGCTGCTCGTGGGGGATGGACCGGACCTCGCCGTGGCGCAGCGGTGGGCGCGTGAGCTCGGCATCGCTAACCTCGTACACGCCGTCGGTGCGCAGGAAGAGGTTGTCCCGCTGCTCTCGATCGCGGATGTGTTCCTGCTCCCGTCGGCCCAGGAGAGCTTCGGTCTTGCGGCGCTCGAGGCGATGGCGTGCGAAGTGCCGGTGATCGCCTCGCGCGTGGGCGGCCTGCCCGAAGTCATCGAGCACGGTATCAGCGGCTTTCTTCATCCGCTCGACGCCGAGGACGAGATGGCGGCGAGCGCCGTGGCGCTGCTCACCGATCCCGATCGTCACCGCGAAGTGGCGCAGGCTGCCTGCCGCCGCGTGCAGGAACAGTTCTGCGTCGACCGCGTGGTGCCGATGTACGAGGCCTGCTATCGAAGACTCCTGACGTAGCTCACTCTCCCGGCCCAGGGCGCGGCGACACGCCCGCCGGCACCGACTGTATGAGCAGCGGTCGTTCCCGGGTCTCGACGACGATCGGTTGATCCGCGCGAATCCTGACCAGCGAATCGGCCGTGACTCTCAAGGTGTTGAGTGATCGCACCACGGTCACAGGCAGAGAGTCATTGTTTGGCAAGTCGATGCCTCGAATGACGACGGGCGTTGCCGCTGGCTGAGCGGACACTTGGACCGCCGCATCCTTCATGGCCATCCAGCCAAGCTCGATAGCGATGACAGTGAGAATGATCTTGAGGTAACGGTCACCTGACATACTCGGCCTCCCTTGGCTGGCGACATCCCTGCATCACGCGTGCCCACTAGAGTCTTACACTAGCCGGAGAAACCCATCAATGCGTCAGGCGTCTGACCTTCGCTGTGCGCGGATCGGTCTTTTCTCCACGCCCTTCTATTCTGATTCACTCCGATGGTGACGGGGACGTTGCGCACCTGAGGCCAGCACGATGCGATCGAGACGCAGGGCTTCGCCGACAGACCAAGCCTGGAAGGGGCAGCCGTTCGGTGTATGGGGGAAGTCTCCATCGGCGATTTCGGAGACATGCCCGAGACCAGCCTCATCGAGATGGCTGAGCAACGGCTCGAGAAATCGCTCGCGTGCCCGTAAGACGACCGAGTGTCCGCCGCCACGCACGCGTACCCAAGCATCGACGAATGACGTCAACAGCCATGGCCAGACGGTGCCCTGGTGATACGCACGGTCGCGCTCGCGCACGCCGCCGCGGTAGTGGCCGATGTAGGCTGGATCGCTCGGCGCCAACGACCGAAGCCCGAGTGGCGTCCAGAGGTTCGCTTCGACGGCCGCGATCGCACGACTCGCCTGATCCTGCTCAACGAGCACAACGGGTAGTCCGCCAAGCGCGAAGATCTGATTGGGCCGGAACGAGGCGTCCACAGTGCCGAGCCGGTGGTCGACGTCGACGACGTCGTACAGGCCGCTTGCGGCTTCGTTCCAAAAGCGCGCAGCGAATGCGGCTTTGCCCCGTTTGAAGACGTCGCCCCACCTCGTCGAACGAGCGCTCGCGAGCGACAACGCATTGAGCCACAGTGCTTCGACCTCGACCGGCTTTCCGATCCGCGGCGTGATGAGCTCGTTGCCGATCTTTACGTCCATCCATGTGAGCTGGACACCAGGCACGCCCGCTGCCAACAACCCGTCGTCGTCCAGTCGAATACCGTAGCGGGTGCCGCCCGCATGGCCGCTCAGGATGGCGTCGACGGCATCCTCGAGCGCGGCACGGTCGGCCGGCGAGATCTCGAGCTGGGCCCGGGCAGCCGCGTCGAAGAAGTCATAGACCGCGATGACAAACCAGAGCGAGGCGTCGACCGAGTTGAACTCGGGAGACTCCCCCCGATCGGGAAACCGATTGGGCAGCATCCCTTCCGAGATCGCCCCGATCCATTCCAGCAGGATCTTTTGTGCCTCGTCGATCCGATCGGTCGCCAGGCAGATACCACGAAGCGCGATGAACGTGTCGCGTCCCCAATCGGTGAACCAGGGGTACCCGGCGACTATCGTCTTTCCGGTCGCTCGCCTGACCAGGTACGCATCCGCGGCTCGCTCGAGAGGCGAGCCGAATGCGTTCCGGCGCTGTATCTCTGCCGCGTGAACGTCGGCCACGAGACCTCGTGCAGTCGCACCTGGTGGAATGATGGTGTCTGCATCGGGTCCCGCTGCGAAGACCAGGCACGCGTCCCCGTTGGCCAGATCGCACGAGAACACGCCAGGCGATGCGAGGTCTTCGCTTGCGTCCAGACCGCGAGCGGCCTCTTCCTCATATCGAAAGTTGCGATACCAATCAGGCTGATGCCGGTAATCGGCGTTCGAGAGCACGTGAACGGCTGGGATGCCGTCGTAGGGATGCCAGACGAGTCGGTCGGCGCGGCGTTCCGGCTCGAAACGAAACGCGCCGTTCTCATGATGCATCGAGTGATAGTCGCGGCCCGACAAAAACGGACGGACCGACAACACCACAGATCCGGGCTGTGAATTCGTCCCCGCGAGCCGCCACGAGAGCGCGACAACCGGAGCACCATATCGAACGACGAACGACTGCTCGACGATCGTTCCGTCCTCTAGTGTCAGGACCCATCGCGGCCACGGATCGATGGCGAAGGCCGACGTCCGGCGTGCACCGTTCGGGTCGACGACGCCGGGCTCGTAGCGTTGTGACGTCAGCGCGAACATCCCCGCCGCGGTTTCGATCCACGCATCGAAGCCGTTGACCAGCACGACCCGGCCGGTTGGCGGTGTCGTCGCCGCCAACAAGAGCGCGTGATACCGCCGCGTACGAATGCCGCTCGCCGTGCCTGAGGCAAAGCCTCCAAGGCCGTCTGGCTCCAGCCATTCATGGTGCTCGCCGTACGTGCTCATCGCGCGTCCTTCCCGTGGGCGGGTCTTCGTCTCGGACCCGCTCGCTTCGTAGACACCCTACCGCATGTGGACAGTGACGATGCGAGTAGGTTTCGAATCGCACGTGGCACGAGGTGGGGGCCGCGCGATGCGCGGCGTGATCGATAATGGGTGTCGAATCGATCGTCTCGGCGCCATGGTCAGCTTCCCCCAAGCCCTTCTGCTCGATCTCGACGACACGATCCTCGACGACACCAGCGACGTCGTGTCCTGCTGGCGAGAAGCGTGTATCACCTATCGTGCGGACATGGGCGATCTCGATCCTGACGTTGTCTTCGAAGCGATCGACAGGGTTCGGGACTGGTACTGGTCTGATCCAGAGCGTCATCGCATCGGGCGACTCGATCTGGCTGCGGCGCGCCGCGAGGTCGTGCAGCTTGCGCTCGCCGACGTTGGCGTTGACGATCCGGATCTTGCAACACAGATCGGACACCGATACCACCTCCTGCGCCACCATCGCCTTCGCCCCATCGATGACGCCGTGGCGACGGTGCGGTGGCTGCGAGATCGAGGCTGTCGTCTGGCGCTGCTCACCAACGGAGGCGCTGACGCGCAGCGAGAGAAGATCAATCGGTTTGGACTCGCCGAACTGTTCGAGGTGATTCTCATCGAAGGCGAGGTTGGCTTCGGCAAGCCCGACCCACGCATCTATGTCCGCGCGCTCGAAGCGCTCGGCGTCGCGCCCGTACACGCGTGGATGGTCGGCGACAACCTCGAATGGGATGTCGCGGGTCCACAGCGGCATGGGATCTCCGGGATATGGATAGACGTGCACGGAACCGGTCTCCCCCGTGAGCGATCGGTGACGCCAGACCGTATCATTCGACGTTTGTCAGATCTCCGTAACGGCGGAGTCTCTGAGAGTCCCCCCATTCAAGGTGTTCCATGAGGCTATGAAGAAGCTGGCGGAGCTCGGATGTCCGTGGCACTTCGGCGTCGATGATCCTGAGGCCCTGGTGGCTCGATACGGCTGGCAGGGCAGGATGGTCATGCCAGGCGAGCCGGACGCGCACTTCGACCGCTGGCGCTATCCGGTGATGCCGCGTACTGTTCCTGGTATTCCGCGAGCATATTTCGTCCACGCGCGTCGTCCAGTCTGAAGAGGAGAGCCAGGTGCCTTTCATCGATCCGAAGCTCGTGACGACGGCATTCGAGCTGCCAGGGCATCCCGCCCTGACCAACCTTGGTGTCGTCCGCGGGATCGTCGTGCGGTCGCGCAGCATTGTCGGAAGCATCGGAGCGTCATTGCAGACGCTCATCGGCGGCAACATCACGCTCTACACCGAGCTCTGCGAAAACGCTCGGTCGGACGCCTTTCGACTGATGCTGGAGCATGCGGCGGAATTGGGCGCCAACGCGCTCATCGGCGTGCGCTACGACGCCAACGAAATAGCGCCCGGGGTCACCGAGGTGCTCGCGTACGGAACCGCCGTTGTCGTCCAGGAATGAGGCGGCTTGCTCGGATCTCCATCCCTACGTAAAAGGCGCGAGTTTCTTGAACGTCGCCAGCACCCACCGATACCCATCTGGATCGGTGACGACGGCGGTTCGGTCACCCCAGGGCGTGTCTTGGGCATCGGCGACACCGGCGCCTGCCTGTCGCGCCGTTGTGGACGCTGAATCGACATCGCTCACATACGTATAGAGCGCGGCGACGCCGTTGGTCGCGGTCAGCGTATCGCCCTTCCGAATCAGCATCACGGCCGACTCACCATGGCGCATTTCAGCGTATCGAATCTGCCCGTCCGCGTCGGGCAGTACGACGCCGCGTGTAAAACCGAATGCCCGCTCGAGGAAGTCCATCGACGCGCCTACGTTGGCCACCGCGAGATACGTGTTGATGGGATGCATGCCCGGCGCAAGGCCGCTTGCCGCATCAGTCGGAGTCACGAGTGCGGGAGCGGTGGTTGTCGTGCGATGGCGCGTGGTTCTTGCGGAGGACCTCCGGGTTCGTCGAGCCCGGCGAGGACGAGCTTTCGTTTTTCGTCGTGTACTCATGAGCTGTGGTTGACGCATGGTAGCGAGAAGGCCGAAACTTTGCACGGCTCAGGCAGGACCCCTCTCTACCGCGGCATTCGATGACGGGAATGTAAGTTCAGTGCGAAAGGTCATGCTCGGTACGCGAGATGCCCGTCCCATGCATTCGGCAGTATCATTAGGCGCCTTCTAGGAGATATGCCATGGCACGAGGCCGAGTGGGAGTCGAACATCTGCTTCGCAGGGCCGGGTTCGGCGCCAGCGGTGACGACCTGAAGCTCTTCGAGGACAAATCGACGTTCGAGGCGCTGCAGTACCTCCTCAATTACGAAGACCAGCCAGACGAGGTGGACTCGAAGATCGGGAACGCCGCGTACGTTGGCGTCCTGTCGCGCGCGGGCGGCTTCGCGCCGAACACGAACATCGAAGACGCTCGACAGCGCTGGCTGTTCCGGATGGTGCACTCACAGCGACCGCTCCAGGAGAAGATGGCCCTCTTCTGGCACAACCACTTCGCCACCGCGTACAGCAAGATCAACGGCACCTACGGCCCTGTCCAGGCGACCAAGATGATGGCCCTCAAGTCCGGCGAGCTGCCAGGACCTCAGGGTCAGCTCGAGTTGTTTCGCAAGCATGCGCTCGGGAACTTTCGCGAGCTGCTGCTCGAAGTCGCGAAGGATGCCGCGATGCTCGTGTGGCTCGATGGCCGCACCAATACACGTCAGCGCCCTCAGGAGAACTTTGGCCGCGAGATCATGGAGCTCTTCACGTTCGGCGTTGGCAACTACAACGAGCAGGACGTGTACGCGGCGGCTCGCGTGTTCACAGGATGGAACCTCAGGTTCGTCGGGGGCAGAGACGACCCGAACAATTACTACGAGTTCCAATACGTCCCAGGCAACCACGAGACGACTGCGAAGACGTTTACGTTCCCAATCTATCGCGACGGCGGGACGACGATCCCCGCCCGTGCGGCGTCGGACGGAATGCAGGACGGCATCGACTTCATCAGCGCGCTTTCACGACATCCCGCGACGGCGCGGCGGCTCGCACGAAAGCTGTGGAACTTCTTCGTCAGTGAGGTCGTGCCTCCCGATGAGGCGACGTTGGGCGCGGCGGCGAGTGTGTACCTGCAGAGCGACACCAACATCGCAGCACTCGTGAACTACATGCTGCGCTCGCGCGAGTTCCTCAATCCTGGCAACTATCACTCACGCTATTCGTGGCCGGTCGAGTACGTCGTCCGTGCGATCAAGGAAGTGGGCTGGAATGGATTCTCCATCGACACGGCGCGTGCGGCGCTCGTCGCGATGGGACAGCAGCTCTTCGAGCCGCCGGACGTTGCGGGATGGGAGCTTGGGCAGGGCTGGTTCTCGACTGGTGCGATGCTCGCGCGCATGAATTTCGCCGGAACCATCGCGTTCAACCAGCGTTTCAACCTCGCGCGTGACGCTGCGGGCGCCCGATCGTCGCCCGATTCGCTGTTCGAGTACTTCCTGGATCGCCTCTCCGCCGCGCCCTATGACAGTGAGCCGCAAGAGGCGTTCATGGCGTTTCTCCAGACCGGTGGAGCGTGGACCGGATCCGACGCGCAGCTGCAGTCGAAGGGCAACAGCCTGGCACGGTTGATCGTCGGATCGGCCGAGTATCAGCTCGTATAGACGGAGCACATCATGGCAGTCTCTCGTCGAGAGTTCATCCACGGCGGCGTTGCAGCCTTCACGCTCAGCTTCGCAGCGCCGGCGTTTCTGAGCGATCTGGCACAGGCGCAGGGCTCCCGCTCACGAAATCTCGTCGTCATCTATCTCTCGGGGGGCAACGACGCGCTCAACACCGTGGTCCCCTTTCAGGACCCGTTCTATTACAGCCGCAGGCCGAATATCTCGATACCACCCGGTCAGGTCCTGCAGATCGGCGCGGACTCGAGCGGCGTGTCGCTGGGGTTGCACCCGCGGCTCGGCGGTCTCAGAGATCTGTTCAATAGCGGCCGCCTGGCGATCGTCCAGCGAGCGGGTTACGCGAACTCGAGTCGCTCCCATTTCCAAGGCAAGGACATCTGGGACACCGCAAACCCCAATCTGGGGACGACCGAAGGGTGGCTCGGCCGATATCTCGAGATAGTTCCCCCAGATCCGCTTTCGGGATGGAGTGCGACGCAGGAGCTGCCACGCGCGCTTTCGTCGCGTGACGTCAGCGTGCCGACGATTCCCAACGCAGCAACATATGCGTTCAGCAGTCAGAATGTCGCCGAGGCCGTGAACGAGCGCCTGACCGCGACGCGCATCGCGTCGCACGTGCCGGTCGATCGACCGCATCTGTCCTTCGTCAATCAGAGTGCGCAGGCGGCGTTCGCTACCATCGATCGCGTTGCATCGGCGGCCGTGTACACCGGCACTGTGGCATATCCCAATAACGGCTTCGCAACTGCGCTTCGCACCGTGGCAGAGGCGATTGTGCGCGGCATCGGCACGCGCGTCTTCTGGGTGCAGTTCGGAGGGTTCGACACGCACTCGGGTGAGGGCCTCCAGGGTGGCGGAAACTATGCCAATTTGATGGCGACCTATGGTGATAGCGTGGCGGCGTTCTGCGAGGACATCAAACGACGGGGACCGTGGAACGACACGCTCATGGTCCAGTTCTCCGAATTCGGTCGTCGCGTGTTCGAGAACGGCAGCCAGGGGACGGATCACGGCGCGGCCGCCGTCATGATGGCAGCCGGCGGCATGGTTCGCGGCGGTATCTACGGCACGTCGCCCAGGCTCGATCCGAATAGTCCAACGCTCGAGAACAGCGGCGGGGACGTGCACTACGAAACGGATTTTCGTTCCGTGTACGCCACCGTACTCGACAACTGGTTGGGTGCAAGCTCGACGTCGATCCTCGGCGGCGATTTCCGAGCCGGAGCGCCGCCCATCATCTGAAAACGCCTCAGCGTCAATTCAGAATGCAGAATTCAGAATGCAGACGGTGAGAAACGCACCGAGGACCTGGCTGAAACTATCCGTAAATCTCTTGCAACGCTGACTCGAGCCTCGAGTACTTGAACTCGTACCCCAGCGCCCGCGCCCGCGCCGGGATTGCTCGCTGGCCCCCGAGGATCAACTCGTCAGCCATCTCTCCGAGGATGAGGCGCAGCGCGAACGCCGGTGTTCGCAAGAATGCCGGACGTCGCAAAACTTTCCCGAGGCTCTTCGCGAATGCCTCGTTCGTGACTGGTTCTGGCGCCGTGAGGTTGATCGGTCCGCTGACGTTGCTCCTGCTCTCGAGCAGCAAGTGAACGAGGCCGATCCAGTCAGCTACATGAATCCATGACATGTGTTGACGTCCGGTTCCAACCGGTCCGCCGGCGAAGAGCCGAAAGGGCAGCGCCAGCTGCGGGAGTGCGCCACCATTTCGGGCCAGGACCAGACCGGTGCGCAGCAGCACGACTCGAGATGTCGTCGTGGCTTCCTGAGCAAGCGCTTCCCATTCGCGGCAGATGCCTGCGAGAAAATCGGAGCCCGCCGGCGAGTCCTCGGTCTTCGGCTCGTTGTCGCGCGGGCCGTAGATCCCGACCGCCGAGCTGCTGATGAAGAGCGGCGGCGGCCGCTTTACGCTGCGAATGGCGGAGACGAGCGATCGGGTGGGCGTCATTCTACTGTCGCGAAGAGCCGCCTTCCGTGCGCTCGTCCATCGGGCTCCAGCGATGGATTCGCCTGCGAGGTTGACCACGGCGTCAGCCGTGTCGACAGTGTGAGTCCACGTGGTGTCATGTGCGTCGGCCGACCACCGGACGTCATCGACGCCGCGTGGACGTCGCGTGAGCACAATCGTGCGGTGACCGTGACGATGAAGCCTGTCGCGAAGCGCCGTGCCGAGGAATCCCGTTCCGCCTGCGATGACGATCGTCATTCAGTAGGCCTATCAGAGCCTAAAGCCAAGCCGAACGCGGCTTCAAGTGGACCGTCGCTTCGTCTCCGGTTTCCTCCGGATTGACATCGCGGCCAGAGTCTATTAACTAACTAGTTGGTTAATAATGGTGAGGCCGAAGAAGCGCTCCGCCCGTGATTCCCGCGCGGCCGTCTTCCGCGCCGCCGCCCTCGAGTTTTCCGAACGAGGCTACGACGCCGCCGGCACTGACCGCATCGCCGCTCGCGCTCGCGTGAACAAAGCGATGCTCTATTACCACTTCGGCAGCAAGCGCGCCCTGTATCTCGAGGTCGTCCGCGAAATGGTTGGTACGGTGGGTACCCGCGCGCGTGCCATTGCCGACGGCCCAGGCAGCGCGACCGAAAAGCTCGACATCTGGATCGCGACCTTGGTCGAAGAGGCCGCCGCTCGCCCCTGGTTCCCGCCCATTATGCTGCGCGAGCTCGCGTCGGGCGCGCCGCACGTCGACGCGGAAACGTTTCGCATGATGAACGCCGTCTTCGAAGCGGTGAGAGACGTCATCGCGCAGGGCCAGCGTGAAGGCACGTTTCGTCAGGTCGATCCGCTGCTCACGCATCTCACGATCATGCCGGCCGTCCTGATCTTCTTCGCGCGACAGCGTGCCATGACCACGGCCAAGCTGACCAAGGGCATCGCCGAACCTCGACGCATCGACGAGTTTGCACGGCATATGCAGGCCTCCGTGAGGGGCATGCTGCGGAAGGGGCCATGAACGCACATCTCCGGGCGGCTATCACAGCGGCGGTCATCGGCGCTGGCTGTACGCAGGCGCGGCCGGCGACCTCCCTTCGAGTGTCAGGGCACGTCGAGGCGACAGAGGTCCAGGTCGCATCAGAAGTCGGAGGTCGCATCCTCGAGCTGCGTCTCGCGGAAGGCGATCGCACATCACACGGCGACGTCGTCGCCACGCTCGACACACGCGACACCGAGCTCCAGATCGCACGGGCTCGCGCCGACCGGTCGGCTGCCGTCGCACAACTTCGATTGCTCGAAGCTGGCGCTCGCGTCGAAGACGTTGCCCAAGCGTCGGCGCAGGTGGACGCTGCACAGGCCGAGGTGACCGCCATCGAAGCCGAGCTCAAGGCGGCCCAGCTCGATCTCGATCGGTTCGAGGCGCTGCTGAAAGCCAACGCAGGCTCGGTGAAGCAGCGGGACGATGCGAAGGCGCGAGTGGATGTTGCGCGCGAGCGGCAGCGGGGTGCTCAGGAGCGTGTGCGCGCGGCGGCCGAAGTGCTGAAACGGTTTCAGCACGGCACGCGGCCCGAAGAGATCGATGCCGCACGTGCCAAGGTGGCGGCGGCCGACGCACAGATCGCCGTCCTCGACAAGTCGTTGAGCGACGCGAAGGTGATCGCTCCGGTATCGGGCATCGTCACACAGAAGCTCGTTGATGCAGGCGAGATCATCGCAAAAGGCACACCGCTCGTCGTTGTCACCGATCTCGACAACGCGTGGGCCAACCTGTTTGTGCCGGAGCCGATGGTGCCGCGGGTGAAGCTCGGACAATCAGCGACGGTCACGACTGATGCCGGTGGGCAGGCCCTGTCGGGGAAGGTGACGTTCATCTCGCCGAAGGCCGAGTTCACACCGCGGAACGTGCAGACCGCCGAGGAACGCTCGAAGCTCGTATACCGCATCAAAGTCAGCGTGGACAATCGCGCCGGCGTGCTCAAGCCAGGCATGCCGGTCGATGCAGATCTGGCCCTGCAATGACGGCGCGAACTGCCAACGGGGACACTCCCGCGATCGCGCTCACGCGTGTGGTCAAGCGCTACGGCGCCACCGTCGCCCTCGCACGACTGAGCCTCGACGTTCGCCGCGGCGAAATGTTCGGTCTGATTGGTCCCGACGGCGCGGGGAAGACGACGGCAATTCGAGAGATGTGTGGTCTCCTGCATGCTGACGAGGGCGAGGTTCGCGTGCTCGGCCTCGATCCTGTTCAGAGCCACCGACGTCTCACCGAGCGGGTCGGCTACCTGTCTCAGCGATTCAGCCTCTATGGAGATCTCAGCATCGACGAGAACATCGCGTTCTTCGCCGAGGTGCACGGCGTTCGCGAATACACCAAGCGGCGCGACCAGTTGCTCGAGATGACGCAACTCACGGCGTTTCGTGCTCGGCTCGCGGACCGGCTGTCGGGAGGAATGAAGCAGAAGCTCGCGCTCGCCTGCACGCTCGTTCACACACCTGACGTGATTCTGCTCGACGAGCCGACAACCGGCGTCGATCCGGTCTCTCGCCGCGAGTTCTGGAAATTGCTCTCCGAGTTCCTTGCCGGCGGGATCACGATCCTCATGTCCACGCCGTACCTGGATGAAGCGGAACGATGCACGCGAGTCGCCCTCGTGCACGAGGGCCGTGTCCTCGCCGCAGACGAGCCTGGTCGGTTGCGACGGTTGATCCCGGGTCGAATGCTGGAAGTGATCGCGCCAGCCGACTCCGCGGAAGTCGCGCGACATCTTCCGGGCGTGGTCGATGCACAAGTATTCGGCGACCGTATCCACGTCACCCTGGACGAAGCAGCAGACGAATCGCGATTCAGGGCAGCGCTCGAGACCACCCGGCTCGCGGGCGCGCACGTGCGTCAGGTGCAGCCATCTCTGGAAGACGTGTTCATTGCCCAATTGTCGGCAAGCAGGGAGAACGTCCGTGCGTAATCGTGTCCTGCTGTTCGTCGCCAGCCTGATCGTCTTCGGCACAGAATTGCCGCTCGCAGGGCAAGCTACACTCACGCTGCGGTTGACGCTCGAGGAGGCGCAGGCGCGGGCCGTCGCGGCCAGTCATCGCCTCGCTGAAGTGCGAGCGCGGGAGTCTGCGGCTCAGGCGACCGTTTCCGCTCGAGAAGCCGCCGATCGGCCGACGCTCGCGGCGGTTGCGGGATACACGCGCACGAACCACGTGGTCGAATTCACCGTTCCGAGTCCGACCGGCGCGCCGCGCGTGTTGTACCCCGATGTTCCGAATAACTCGCATTCGCGCCTCGAGCTGCAGTGGCCCATTTATACAGGTGGGCGGACGGATGCCCTGGAGCGCTCGGCACGAGCGGAGGCCGCCGCGGTCGCTGCGGACGTCTCGGTGGCGCAGGCCGACTTGCGACTCGATGTGGCGCGCGCATTCTGGGCCGTCGTGACTGCGCGAGCGACGTTGGAGGTGCTCGAACAGGGCGTCCGGCGTTCGCAGGCTCATGCGGCAGACGTCAGACAGCGATTCAATGTTGGCCTGATCCCACCAAACGAGATCGCTTCGGCTGATGCACAGGAATCCCGCGCTCGAATGCTCGCGATCGAGGCGCGCAACCAGCGCGATGTTGCAACTGCCGATCTAGCACGTTTGATTGGCATCGATCTGGGGCAGCCGATCGACCCTGCCGCGACGCTGGATGACGCAAGTGCGGCGTTTCCGGGCATCGAGACACTGCTTGCCGATGCGCGGGCGTCACGCCAGGAGCGGCAGGCGATGGAGCGTCGGATCGATGCTGCGAACGAGCAGCGGTCTGCTGCGGCGGCGGGGCGACTCCCAACGCTGGCGATCACCAGCGGCATCGACTACGCGCGACCGAATCCCCGCATCTTCCCTCGCGCCGATCGATGGGACGACTCGTGGGACGCAGGCATCAACGTCCGCTGGTCGCTCTTTGACGGTGGACGAACCGCGGCCGATGTTGCACAAGCCTCGAGTCTCGCCGAGGTCGCACGGCAGCGGCTGGCCGAGTTCGACTCCGTTCTCGCGCTCGAAGTGCGGCAACGCGCGCTCGACATTGATTCGGGCCGGGCAGCGGTGGCCGCGGCGGCCGACGGAGTTCGCGCGGCGGGTGAGGCTCGCCGTGTTGTTGCCGAGCGTTATCAGGCCGGCGTGATCCCACAGATCGAGGTCCTCGACGCCGAGTTCGCGCTGCTCCAGGCGGAGCTCGATCGCACACGTGCGCTGGCAGGCGTCCGGATGTCGGAGGCGCGACTCGCGAGAGCGATCGGAAAATGAAGGGCGAAGCGGGCAAGGGGGCAGCGGACAGGGGGCGCGTCGAGTTGCCAAACGCGATCGAGGTCAGCCATCTGACTCGCCGCTTCGGCACGTTCGTGGCCGTGAACGACGTATCGTTCGACGTCCGTGCGGGCGAGATCTTCGGCTTTCTTGGCGGCAATGGAGCGGGCAAGTCGACGACGATACGAATGCTCTGCGGGCTGTTGCGGCCGACCTCGGGCACGGCGCTGGTGGGTGGCATCGATGTCAACCGCGACCCGGAGGGCGTCAAACGTCGCATCGGCTACATGTCCCAGCGCTTCTCGCTGTACGAGAAGCTCACGGTCGATCAGAACATTGCGTTCTTCGGTGGCATTTATGGTCTCGAGGGAGACCGCTTCAGATCGCGACGAGACTTTGCCCTCGAGATGGCCGGCTTGCGCGGCCGTGAGCGGATGCTGACCGGATCGTTGTCGTCAGGCTGGCGTCAACGGCTCGCGCTTGGCTGCGCGATTCTCCATGAGCCGCCGATTGTGTTCCTCGACGAACCGACAGGCGGCGTTGACCCGCTCTCGCGTCGCCAGTTCTGGCGGCTCATCGATCAGTTGGCCAGCAACGGCGTGGCTGTGCTCGTCACGACTCACTACCTGGACGAGGCCGAACATTGCCACCGCGTGGCGATCATCCAGGCGGGCCGCCTCGCGGCGCACGGGACCGTGAAGGAGCTGAAAGCGTCATTCGCCACACGTCCGATTCTCGAGATTCGAGCGGCCGAGGCCGTGCCGGCGATGCGGGCGCTCGAGGCCATGCCCGAAGTCGAGAAGACGAGCATCTTCGGCACTGCCGTCCATGCGGTGCTCAGATCCAGCGCGATAACACCCGACACCATCGCCACGCGGCTGGAAAGCGCGGGCATCGAGGTGTCGTCGTGCAACCTGGTCGAGCCGTCGCTCGAGGACGTCTTCCTCGACGTGGCCGAACGGAGTGCCGCATGACGACGGTGTGGAAGCCGCTGGCCGTCGCGCGGAAAGAGATGCGACAGATCGTCCGCGATCGACGCACGCTGCTCATCCTGCTCTTTGTACCGGCGTTCTTCCTACTGATTTACGGCTATGCGCTCAACTTCGACATTCGCCACGTGCGCGTGGCCGTTCAGGACAACGACCGCAGCACGGCGAGCCGCGACATCATCTCCGCCTTCGTGAACTCGGGATACTTCGATCTGTACGGGGAGGTCACGACGGCTGACGAGATCTCACGTGTCATCGATCGGAACGTCGTCCGCGGCGTCCTTGTCATCCCGTATCGCTTCGGCGTCGACGTGGCCGACGGCCGCCCGACCAGCGTGCAGTTCATCGTCAACGGCGACAACGCCAACACGGCGACGACCGTCGTGGGCTACGCCAGGAGCCTTCTGAGTGCGACGTCGGCGCGTTACGAGATGCAGGCCCGCCTGGCCAGTTCACAGGGACCGCTTCTCACAGTGGAGCCGCGTGTGTTCTACAACCCCGAGCTGCGAAGCACGTTGTTCCTTGTGCCTGGCCTGATTGCCTACATTGCGATGTTGACGGCGGTGGTGTCGACCGCACTATCAATTGTCCGGGAGAAAGAGGTCGGGACGATGGAGCAGGTCAGGATGTTGCCAATCGGACCGGTGCCGTACATCCTCGGAAAGACCGCGCCGTACTTTCTCGTCTCGCTGATCTCGTCGATGAGCATCGTCGTCGCGGCGATGGTGCTGTTCGACATGCCGATGCGTGGCTCCTGGATGGTGCTCGTTGGCGTCGTCTCTCTCTTCCTGATCGGCGCACTCGGATTTGGCCTGCTGATTTCCACCATCGCTGACACTCAGCAGGTCGCCTTTCAGCTGGCGTTGTTGACGTCGTTCCTGCCCACGCTGATGCTGTCAGGCTTCATCTTCCCGATCTCGAGCATGCCTGTGTTCTTGCAGTTCGTCACTCGCATCGTCCCGGCTCGCTATTTTCTCGTCGCGCTCAGGGGCATCGTGTTGAAGGGCGTTGGACCATCCGCGTTCTGGGAGGATCTTGTGGCCCTCGCGATCTTTGCGGTCGTCATCCTCGGAATGGCGTCGCTCAGGCTGAGGCGTCAGTGGGCGTAGGACGATGAAAAGACTCGCGCATGTGGTCCGCAAGGAATTCCTCGAGCTTCGGCAGGACCCGCGGCTGTTCAGCATCGTAATCCTCGCGCCGATCATTCAACTGACGATGCTCGGGTACGCGGCGACGACCGACGTGCGAAACGTACCGATGGTCGTCATCGATCAGGACGCCTCGACGGAGAGCCGCGACCTGGTCACCCGCTTCGAGGCCTCTCAGAGTTTTGTTGTCGTCGATCGACTCTCGTCGGTCGCTGCGATCGACGACGCGCTGGACACCGGAAGGGCGTGGATTGCGCTGACGATCCCGTCTGATTACGGCGAGCGAGTACGCGCCGGCCAGCCGACGACGCTGCAGGTGGTTGCGGATGGCACCGACGCCAACTCGACGAACGTGGCACTCGGCTATGCCGGTACGCTCATCTCCTCGTACGCGCGCGATCTCGCGGCCTCGTCGGCTCGCGGCGTCGAGACGCCGCTTGTGTCCGCCGACGTGCGCGTGTGGTTCAACCCGCAGCTCGAGAGCCGCGACTTCATGATTCCGGGCATTCTTGCCCTGCTGCTCCTCGTCGTGACGACCAACCTGTCGTCGATGGCGATCGTTCGCGAGCGCGAATTGGGCACCCTCGAGCAGCTCAACGTGACCCCGATTGCACGGTGGGAGCTGATACTCGGCAAGATGCTGCCGTATGCGTTGATCGGGGTGATTGATGTGCTTCTCGTGGTCGTCGTGGCGATCTTCTGGTTCGAGGTGCCGCTTCGCGGCAGCTTTGCGCTGCTGCTCACGATGAGCCTGGTCTACCTGCTGACGACACTGGGCCTCGGGCTGTTCGTGTCGACGATCTCCGCGACGCAGCAGCAGGCCATGATGACCTCGTCGTTCTTTTTCCTGATCCCGATGGTGTTCCTGTCCGGGTTCGTCTTCCCGATCGAGAACATGCCTGCTGTTGTGCAACTCTTCACGTATCTCATCCCGTTACGCTATTTCCTGATCATCATGCGCGACATCTTTCTGAAGGGCGTCGGCCTGGAGACATTCTGGCCAGAAGCGCTCGCGCTGCTCGCGTGGGGATTGGGAATCCTTACACTCGCCACCCTACGGTCATCGAAGAGATTGGCGTAGGAGGGACACATGCGTCGCCCCTACGACGCCGGGACGATTCTGAGGATGCGATCGTCAGAGGAAACCGGGCTACCACGCCCGTCGCGATTGTTCGTGCACAAGTACAGATAGCCGTCGGGGCCGGAGATGACATCGCGCAGACGGCCGAACGTGCCCTCGAGCAATCGTTCCTGCGACGTCACTCGGCGTGACGATGGGTCGACGGTCAGGCGCAGCAGATGCGTCCCACGAAGGGTTGCGACGAAGAAGTTGTTGACGAATAGTGGGAAGCGCTGACCGCGATAGAAGGACGCACCCGAGGGCGCAATCGACGGGTTGAAGAATACGACCGGAGACTCCATACCGGACATCGTCGCCGCGCCCTCGATGCGAGGCCAACCAAAGTTCGCGCCAGCTTGAATGGCGTTGATCTCGTCGTTGCCGACGTTGCCGTGCTCGGATGCCCACAGCTCGCCACTGGACGGATGCCAGTCGAAGCCTTGGGGGTTTCGATGGCCGTAGGTGTAGACCGGCGACCCGAACCGATTGCCGCTCGGCGTCGAGCCGTCTCGGTTGATGCGCAGAATCTTTCCCGCGAGCGATCCGAGATCCTGTGCGCCATTCTGGTTCGAGGCGTCGCCCGCGGTCGCGTACAACAGCCCGTCGGTGCCGAACCGCAGGCGCCCCCCGTCGTGAATCGTCGCTGCCGGGATATTGTCCAGAAGCACGACGCGCTCCGCCAGCCGCGCGCCGACCTCGCGGTACCGCACGATGCGGTTGATGCCGCCACCGCCAACGCTCGCCGAGTAGTAGAGATACAGCAGATGGTTTTGCGCAAAATCCGGATCAAGTGCCAACCCGAGGAGGCCAGCCTCGCCTTGCGTGTACACGCCGTCGAGCGTGAGTGCCAGCTCGGAGGTGCCGTTTCCAATGTTGACGATTCGCACGCGTCCGGGACGCTCGGTGATGAAGAGTCGTCCATCAGAGGCGAACGCCATTGACCACGGGATCTCGAGGCCGGTGACCATCGTCTCGACGCGGAACCGCACGCCGTCGCGCGTCGTGAAGACATCGCTCGTAGCAGCAGGCGGAGTGGAGGTGCTGCTGTCGCCCTTGGATTTGTCGGGGCACGAACGCGTCTCGATCGCCTGAGTCGCCAGCACCAATGCCAGGACACCAGCACTTGCAGCGTGCCACATGGACGCGATCATGCCACGGGAAGAGCTCGCGTACTAACTCATCCGCTCGCGATATCGTTCGTGCTTCTCGGTTCTACAGTTCTTGGTTCGTGTTCAGGTTCGGTTCGACCCAGTTCAGAAGGCGTATTCGATCCCCACGAGCGGCGAGATCTTGTCGCGCAGGCCGACCGAATTGAGACGCACCAGGAGATTGAGATCGACGAGCAGCTTGCCAACAACGTTCAATTTCAATCCGGCAGCGGCGCTGAGCTCGTTGAACGATCCAGACGTGAAGGAGATGTTCGGAAACACCGAGGTGCCATCCAGCGCATGGAACTCCTCGCGTCGCAGTCGAGGCGAATCGAGCACGTATCGTCCGATCACGTCAACGGCCCCGGTGACTCGCGGATGAATCTCGATCACGGCGCCGGCTGAATACACTCCGCTGTCAGCCAGATCTTCTGAGACGCCCGTGCCCGGATCGCCGGCGAGGATGCTCGACCCGTTCCACTGATAGCCGGCATTCAAATGCGGAGAGACCGCGCCGAAATTCCCCGACCACGCGACGAACGGCTGCACGCCCGGCGCGCCCGTTCCTAACAGGTTCCGCTCATCTCCCGTAGGCAGCCGTAAATCGACGCCGATCGCCGCGCCCTGATTCGCCTGTCTCTTGAGCGTCTGTTTGAGACGGACCGTGATATCGCCTGGGCCCGATGCGTGCCCGAATGCGGTGAACTGACGACGGCTGCCGATGCTGTCGTCGGTGGCCCTGAAGAAATGTGTCTCCGGGTTGGTCGTGCCAATCCGTCGAATCGTTGCGTCGGAGACGACGACGATGTCGGCCGTCACGATCGGAATGGCGATTGAGATGTCGAGACGATTGGTGACGCCGTAGCTGACGAACGCCGATGATCGGCTCACTGCGGCTTTGATCGAATTGGTGGTCGTGACGACATCCTCGCGGCCTCCACGCAACTCCGCGCTGTCGTGCGTGAAGACGGCAGGGATCGTATCCAGATCGATGCCCTCAATCGTGTCGAACCTCAGGCGCTGATACGTAAACCCGACCGAGATGCTTCGAGCCCCGATTGTCTCCGCGCGCTCGGAAAGAATCGGCCCGAAGTTCGTGGTCGTGCGTGAGAAGACACCAAGCCCTGGATCGAATCGGTATGTGAACCCGGAGGCTGGCGGCGGCAACGGGAGCGACACGATTTGACTCGTGAGCGCGGTGCCAAACTGCGAGAACTCGCTCTCGAATCCGCTGTTGAAATGGCTCGAGTGCGTCGCACCGCTCGGCAGCGGCGTCAGGCTGTTCACGACCAGTCCCGCCGGGCCGTACAACAGCTTGAAGATCCGCGAGAGCTCGGTCACCTGAACGGCCTCGTTGTACGGCTCCTGCGCCAACGCCGTGTCCGTGTGTATCAACACGCACAACACCGCTCCGACGAGCGCAACCCTCATGCGATCTCCTCCGTGTTTATTGTCCGATTTGTGTGATGACCCATCCCGCCGTGGTCTTCTCGAAGCGGAGTATCTGCCGACTGTTCTGTGTCTGCCGTCGTCCGCCGCTCACGATCGTGTCTCGACGGGAGAGACGTGCGGTCGCGGTCCGTCCGTCGACGCGCAGCTCCTCGATCGTGATGTCCACCTGCTGCGAGTCGACCTGTCGAAAGCTGTCGCGAAGTCGCGTCTCTTCGACAGACGAGAGTCCGGGTCGGACCGAGCGGAACAGGTCGACGTTCTTGGTTTCGATCGCACGCTCATACGTGGCGATGACACGGCGGATCAGCGTCTCGTCCGATTCGACCGGCGACGAGGGCGGAACGGTCGGTGCGGGTGCGGCTGTTGCGGGCGCGCTGCGACCCGTTGGCTGAGGCGTGGGCGTTTCGGCAACAGGTGGCGGCGGGACCGGCGTAGCCGGTGCCGTCGCCGCCGGCGTGGCCGCCGGCTCGTTGGTCGGCGACGGAGTCGAGTTTTGCGGAGTGGCTGACGCCGGCGGAGGTGTTGCGGCCGGTTGTGGTGAGTCCGCCGTCGCACGCTCGCCCCTTGTTGGCGACCGTGGCGGAACCGGCAGAGGTTTCACTGGACTCGGTCCTGAGAGTTGGGGCAAGGGGGCTTGCTGGCCGGCCGGTTTCGACGGCAGCACCGGCGGTGCTCCAGTCGACGTGGCTGCGGCGGGCTGTGAAGCTGGCGCCGCAGACGTCGAAGGTGCCGTGCGATCGACCATCGGTGCGCTCACCGGCGCCGCAGGCGCATCGGACGTGACTGTCGTCGGGCGCGTGCTGGACCAATAGTAGGAGTAGATGGCCAGCAGCGCGATGAACGCGAGGGCGGCCGCGCGACGGGCCGTGGAAAAACGCTGACGCGGGGGCGCCGCCGGCCCAACAGA
>Ga0114129_10002374_pt1 | contig 26146 bp, 30 predicted proteins | sample RhiMetdeltSRZDD1_FD_80071 | JGI IMG/M metagenome (GOLD analysis project Ga0114129, IMG submission 80071) | Populus rhizosphere microbial communities from Tennessee, USA - Rhizosphere MetaG P. deltoides SRZDD1 (version 2) (version 2) | ecosystem: Host-associated > Plants > Roots > Rhizosphere >...
CCAAAGTCGCCAGATCTCCCTTGATGTTCGGTGCCCGCCGGCGCCCAATTGTCTCATGCCTCACCTCTCCCCTCCCACCCTAACCCGGGCCGAACAGCAGGCTCTCCTTCGAGTCTCGGCCGGCCATCCTCGAGATCACTTGATCTTCTCCCTGGCGCTAGGAACAGGTCTAAGACTTGCGGAAATCGTCGGGCTTAACGTCGGGGATGTGTTCTTCCCGGATGGAACCCCAAAAACACGTGTCCATCTCCGGGCGGAGATAGCAAAGGGAGGCCGTGTTGGGGATCTGTTCCTTCCCGATGCTTTGATCCCCAAGATGCGCAGACTCTGGAGGTTTAAGCAAGGAGCGGGTGAAAGCCTCAAGGCGGAGGCCGCGCTCTTCTGCAACCAAGCCGGTGCCAGGATCTCCAAACGGCGCATTCAGATCGTCTTTTGCGACTGGCAGCGCTCCGCTGGTTTTCCCCGCCGGTATCCTTTCCACGCCATTCGACACTCTGCAGTCACCAATGTGTATCGCGAATCGCGTGATCTTTTTTTAGCGCAGAGGTTTGCCCGGCACGTCAGCCCATTGACGACAACGATCTACACCCATCCAGGAGATGAAGAGCTCCGCGAGGGCATCCGTCGGTTGCCGTGTTGATGGGCCCAAACCTCGGTCGAAGGTTCTTTGGAGTGCGCACAAACGCTACCCAAGGGATGCGCGAGGAAGAATTATCCGCTCCAGCCGATTCGATCCCCAACCAGATTTGCAGAACCTGGCGCTCGGCACCAAGCTGTCAGAACACCATACTGGTTATCGCGCCTTCTCCAAACACGTGCTCCAGACGCTTCCCATCAACCGAAACTCTAACGACTTCGTCTTCGACAACGAGATGTTGACTCAGGCCGTAGCGGCAGGCTTCCGGATCGGCGAAGTGACCTGTCCCACCAAGTACTTCCCAGAGGCAAGTTCGGTTTCATTCCGTCGAGCCGTGACCTCTGGCTTCGGAGTGCTGCAAAATTGCATGCTGTATCGTCTCTGGAAATGGGGGCTCGCGAAGCCATCGCTGTTCATTGGAAGTGCACCACGAGGAGCCCGGCTTCCGTAAAGAAGTCGTACCGGGAGAAACTCAAGCAGACCAATGTTCTGCAGATTCTATCAAGTACAACTTTTGCCCTCTTGAAAAGCGCTTAATTCACCGACTTATCACTATCTTTTGGACAATTGCCTTTTGCTTATTTTTGATTTGAATAAAATACACTCCCTCAGCCACCCTTCCCCCTCCGATATTCCTGCCACCCCACGTGACAACACCTCTGCCTGCTTCCCCGATCTTCTTCTCATCTACCCAGATCCTTCTTCCTGCAATGTCAAATACATCTATAGAAATTAGACCAGGTTCCGCCATATATTCGAGCGTTACTGGGCCCCTACTTGGATTCGGGGTAATGCTTATGACACTAAATGAAGGAGTATCGTCCTCATGCCCAATATCAGTAATCCCGCTCAGATCGACATAGATGGAATCTGGCGCAATAAACAGAGCTGGGGAATAAACGGTCAGAACTTCACACGCAGCATGTGTTTCTACAGTGAGTATTGCGTTTGCCCCCAATGGATCATTTGTCTCCTGCATTGGGTAAGAGTTGGCGCCGGTAAAAAAAATAGAAAACTCCGACGGAACAGTCCCGTCATCTTGGGTGTCGAACAATTCGAAATGAAATCTTAAGAAGCTACCCAAACTTGAGTAATCAAGAGCAAGCCCATTGTGAAATCCAGCATCAGAGTAAATCCAGGTCGCTCCTCCACAAGAACACCCTGGGTCCGCCATTTCGCCGCCCGCCTGTTCCCATGCTCCAAATGTTGTAGCATCTTCGAAGACGGCATTATGTCGGTATGTATCAATGACAACTTTGTCATCTTCTCCTTCACTGTGACCCGAAGTCGTTAATTCAAGCCAGAGTCTCCCATTAAGACCACTCAAAGCTTCTGTATTAAAGCCGACTCGGTAAATCTCACAGCCCGCGAAGGAGGAACCCCGGGGAACAATCATCAAAAAAGCAAACCCAACTAAAGTGATCCGTCGATTAAGCTTCTCCATTGTAATTTACCTTAGTCCAGGGCCCGCATAGACTTTGGGAGTCAAGTGAAACTTTGGGGCGTTGATGTCCTCGATTTCCACACGAATGTTGACAACTTCATTCGGAGTGAAGCTTGCGCCAACAGGCAGATCAAAGTAAGAGGGACCCAAAAGGCGGCAAGCGACACCAGTCGGATTCAGGACTAGGGCGTCGTCCGCCTCGTTTAACATTAAGCTGATCGGGGGAGAGTAAGTGTTCGCAGATGTATTTCGGACCTGGACGTTGCTCACAAAGAACTTACCAGAGTGATCAAACCTGAATCCGCCTAGGATCACGCTCACGTTTGAAGTGACTTCAGCCGGTGCAGCGGCAGCGAACAGCCCCAACCGACAAGTCATACCGTCAAGCTTATTTATCGCCGCCGGTGTCGTTAAGACATTACGTATAGCGCTAATAGCATCCCGTGCGTTTGTATTGTTCAATATCGACTCAAACGCTTTCACTGATGATTGTCCGGATGTGAATAACCCAAGCGAAATCGTTCCATCCGTGTCTACCCCTCCATCCGCCACTGCTGGTAGATTGGAAATAGCTTGGATAATCTGCTGAGCTTCGCTTGTCGTTATGACCGCTTTAGGATGTGCTGCATCTCCCGGCAGGAGGCTTTCCGGACTATAATCGAATTCTATCCGGTGATATAGGAGCAGACTTGACTGATCCTCAACTGCGCCAGGCGCAAGAAACAACAAGTGCGGCATATTTCGGGCCTGATCAACATCTATGTCTGTAAATTTGACAATCAGACTGGCCAGTTCTGCGCCTGCAAGGGTTTGGAAGGCAGACAAGGGTAAAAAAGGACCTTTGCAAGGATCATAACCGCCGCCCACTGAGCCAAACGCTACTTTTCCTGCCTGTTGCGGATAAGTGAGTTCGGTAATCGCTGACTGACAATCTACTACCTGAAACGCCGGCACGGGCAGAGTATTGTTTGGGGTTACTGCCATCACTTCAGCAGAATGGGAAATTACGTGAAAGGCACCTAGATACGTGGTTACTCCGTTGTTTTGATCGCCACTTGCGGGAGTATTTTCACAGTTAGCCAAGCGATCCCAAGTGATTATATTTCCTGATCCACTACTCGGCCAAGTGGCGCTTCGATATTCCAAAGCTCCACAACGAGGAGTCCAGGAAAGCACATCAATATTGCTCCCATAAGAAATTCCGAAGGTTGCCCCGGACAGCCCAGCGGGCTGCCCGTAATAGGTCACATTTCCTTCCATTATTAGCACATATACAAAGTAATCCGTTTCCAAATCTCCCTGGATTAGCAAATTCACCTGACCATCATTGCACGGAGGTCTCTGCACGCTTGCGCAGACCTTGCTCTCAGGATTCTTGCCTGGGATGGTTTGCAAGTGCAAGGCAATCCTAGCATTTGGACTGGTTCCCCCGGTCAGGGCAAGGGTGGCTAAGAGGGGGAACAAGGCTGGTGAAGCACTAAATTTTAGGGACACAGCTGTTCACCCTCCCCAGACGCGATACGCTTCGGAATAGGCCATTGAATGCCCGGAAACCGTAGAGGCATTACCTTGTTTATCGCTGCCAAGAATTGCGGCGTAGGACCGCTCATTGAGTGTACGACCTCATTTTGCGGAATGGTTGCCTGCCCCCCCCAGGGTCTGCGCCAAACCCATGTGCAAGTTCCTAACCATTTTGGCGCAAAGGGGCTTCCAGTAACGAGAACAGCTGTTTCAAATTTACTGTATATAGCGGTGAAAGCAGTTCCGTGTATCGAGGCGGCTCGGGCAATTACGGCATCTCCTTTAGCAGGTCTGTCGCGATACGTAAGCTTGTCTGAGAAAAATTCATCCCCCTCTGCCCATGATGCTCCCGCCATTCCGATCTGGCTTTCCACAAGCCCATCCCCAAAATCATATGGCTTAGGAAAGGGTCTCCATCCATTCGTATACGGATCACGCGAAAATTGGAAAACATCCGCACTGCGGTTGTCGGCGGTTACCAAGCTGTCCCGCCAAGCCCAACTAGGCCCGAAGTCCGATGGTGTCAAAGGAATGTCCGGCCCTCCGTTCAATTGAACTCCCCAATGGCTCACAGTCTGCAGGAAGAACACGGGCCCACACAGAGGCGCTTTGCAAGCTTTTCCCAGGTCGAAAGTGAAATCCATCACTGCATTCACGAGTCTCTCTTTATAATTTGAACCCATACTGCCGGGGCTCGTTGCCTTGGTCCATGCTTCCTGCTCTGCAGCAACGACATTGATCCAGACGCGTCCACAGTCGGATTGGGGCTGTCCTGAACTGTATTCAACATCGATGGGATATTTTCCGGGAGGTATCCCAGGGGGAATCGTTAGTGACAGATTGAAGCACGCGTATCCCGCGTTGGGCGACGAATAGGTAGCACCTTGAATGCTGATATCGGCAAAGCAATCGCAGCTGATTGAAGTCGCGATGGGGCCTCCAGTTGTAGCTATAGGAATCGTGTCTCCGGGTTTCGCGCAAATTTGCCCGAGGTCGATTAGAGGAGGGACAGCCCATGCCTCATGGCTTGTCAGTGTTATCAAGGAAGTGAGCGTCAATAGGATAGAGACGTTTTCCAAGCCTTGTTTCAATCCGGACATTTTTGCCCCCTGGGGACTCAAAAGCCCCTTCTACCTTTTTACATTAGCGAAGCAATTCCTTCTGAGTCAAAAGAAAAAAGACAGGTTATCCCCTTTTAAAGTAAACGTCAGTAGTACAGTAACTTGCCTTATCCAAAAGGGTCTCAACTCAGACACCGCCGAAGAAAAAGGACCTTGTACTGCCTCAGTTGAAAAGTGACGCCTCTAGACTCCCTTCTGTTTGTTCATGAAAGTCTTCTCCAGCTAGGGGGCTCATGATCGGCCCAATTTTCGACGTCGCATTTCGGTAAGGCAAGGCGGAGTGTAGGCTCCTTTGGCCATCTTCTCATGAATCTCTGCCGCCGCGCTTCTGACCGCTTCGTGAAACCGACTCCCGAGGAGCAGGTTCGCTTCACTCCATCCGAGATTCAACAGACATCCCGGCTTCGAAGCTCGGATCTAAGCTGGGCATCAAGCCCATCAACATTTATCTCTGGGCTCGGGAAGTGAAGAAGAGAGGCGAGGCGAAGGCGTTCCCAGAGGAATGGTGGTGGCTTGACTCCCAAACAAACCAAGCTACTCCGAGCCGCGAAATTAGCTAAGTAACCTGCGCGCTGCTGGAAGCGTCAGCGCCTTCACTCAACTACCTTAAAAAACAGGTTGACGATCCTCCTCTTTCGGGACTAGCTTGCTCTCACCGGAAGCAATGAGCCTCCATCCCCCGAGGCCTTGAGACAGACTGCGGGTAGCTTCCCCCCCTGCCCGCGAAAATCGGTGCACTTCTGATTCGACAAGTCTGATCGGGATTAAGTTCGCCCCGATTCGGGGACCAGGCTCTGCTCGGGGAAAGGGCCTCATCTTCCATTTCGGTCGTTGGCATTACAATATTGCTCTATTCCACTTGCCGAATAAGGAACTCCCCTTGCCCGCAAGCTTCACAACTCGGTCTACTCAAGGATTATCAGAAGTAACTCTTCTTCAGCGTCTCAACGAAAACGACCTTTGGCGCAATCCCCTTCGGCTTCGAATCCTGAGTTGCGAACTCGGGATCTCAATCATCGCTCTGAAGGGCAAAATGAACTACCGAAGGATTATCCGAGGCCCGTACATCACTGACGATCGGAAACACAAGGAAATCCCTGCCTCGAAACGAAGGCAACTCGTCAAGGGCTACGCAGCTCTGACCGGCGATCCTAGATCGAAGGTCAGGAGGATCGCCAAGAAGCTCGGGATCACCGAACGGCAGGTTCGGGCGAAACTGGAAGCTTCATGCGGGGCCCAATGGTATCGCCGTGAGTTCGACACCGCCACCTTTGAGGAAAGGGAGCGTTTGGTCAAACTTCTGAACCGAAAGGGGCGCTGGAAATCGGGTGCGGTCGTGGCAGCGGTTGCCAAGGAGTTAGGTGTTTCCAAGGCTTCCCTAACGCTGAAGATGAGCCGCTGGTCCATCGTGCGCGGACCCTATGTTCAGCTCCGCCAGGTTCAGGCAGACCAGCCCAGCAAGCCCGAGCAATACGCTCTAGCCTTCGAGCAAAGTCGTGGCGATGTTAGGGCCAGAATTCGACGTATCGCCGAAGAGAATGGGGTAGCTCCTCAGACTGTGAAGATTGCTCTTAGGGAATTCTGGGGACCACAGCGTTATCAGCGGGAGATTCCAATCCGCAAGCATGTGCACGAGCCGCAAGCCCTTGTTGCCTTGATGAACGAGCCCAAGATTCAACAATCCAACGATCCGTTACGCGCAGCCGCAAACAGGCTCGGCATCAAGCGCCAATCACTCATGAGCATCCTGTCGCGCAAGGAGGTTCGGAGGATCGGGAGGCGGTATGTGTGGGACCAGCGTCGCTCCTCTTCTTGACCTGCTTTGAACGGATTAACTGCAACTAATTCGAAAACTCCGGTGCAGCCGCCCACCTTCCGGACTGGGTAGCCCCGATCGTCTCTGGTTTCCCCCGAATGGTTTACTCACTTTGTCCTCCTACTTTCTGGCTCCATTTCACCGGAGCTCGTTGTGATACATTGATGACCCCCTGACTGACACCTCGCCCGTGGGAGGCCGCATCATGCCGAAGATTGTTCTCATTTCCTTATGAAACGAGCTCTCTTTCTCCTCTTGGCCATGCTGGCGCTTGGGTGCGAGAAGGACAAGGTCGGACCTCATACCCTTCAGGTTCGGACGGCCGGAGGTTACGGCGACACATGGACCGCTTCAGGCGCTGGGTTTACGCTCGAACACCGGACCGGCAACTTCGACACCACGTTCACCTACGACAAGGGGAGCGATTGCGTTTACGTCGGGCCGGACTACCCTTCGGATGTAACAGTCAAGGCCAGAATCGACGACAACGCTTGGGAGTATACGAACCCCTACTGCTACCAAATCGTGGTGTGCATCGAGGATAAGAATCACGTTGCTTGTCCAACCCAGTAAAGCGCCGTTGACCCGTCCCCCATCCAGCCGGACTGCTTGAGCACGAGCGGGATGGCTGGAGTCCGGCTTGTGCGGAACAGCGCGGGTTCTGTCAGTCTCCGGTGTTTCAGGCCGTACACGGACTACCAGGAGGTTCCCAATGCTGGCAGTAGCCAGTCTGCCGGAGACCTTAGAGGAGGATGCAGATGCGCATCAGTATGCGAATCGTTGCTGTTCTTGTGCTTGTACTGGGAATTTGCTTGTTTTTGGGAAAGGCATCGTCGGTTCGTGGAGCGCCGACCCAAGTCTTGGTCGCGATAGGAAACAGAGATGGGGGGGATTATCTCTGGGCTGTTGACGTAAATGGAACTATTTACCGAAGCTTTCATGGAGGGTTTGACCCCTTTTTGGTTGTTGGCCAATTGCCCACTACAGCTCCCCCGGTCTCAATCTGCGTTCTGACGTTTGACGTCTTCATCGCCCTTTCCAACGGAGACGTATACGATGTAGGAGCTTCCCAAGGACCTGTGACACCGGTACTCATTGGGAATGTCTTTGGGGGCGGTTCTACCTCCCTCTCTCCCACAACGTGGGGCAAACTGAAGTCCCAGTTCGGGCACTGAAAGCGGCGTTTGCCGGCGACCGATCCTACTACTGAGCCCTTACAAGCTGTCGGATTTCGTTGAGGGCGTGGCAGAACACTTCTGGCCGTGATAAGGTATTTGACATGAATCGGATTCTCGTAATTGCGATTGTCATACTGCTGCTGCGCAATAATTCATTACTAGCTCAAACACATGTTGTCAAAGAGCCTAGCCTTGCAGAAAGAAAACAGCTTGAGGTCGCGACGAAGCTCGTGCTTGATTGGCACAATGCGTCGGCTCAGGGAAAGGTCTTTAAACTTTCGTTTTCCCCGGATTTGAATCCTCTGGAAGTCGGAGGCGCTTTAGTGGGTGAAGGCGTTACCTGTAGTGATCGGGGGGCTTTCGCAAAACCGAAACCCGACCAGACCTTCGAGGGTCCTTTGTTTGCTCGTTTGGTTCCAGATCTTGCGGGATTGGATTCCACGAGTGCGGAAAAGGCCTTTCCGGACTTAATGATCTCTGCCGAACCGATGCGCTCTTGGGAGGACCCTTGCATTCAGGGGCATGCGTTTCTAAATTTCACGAGAGTGCTGCAGGATGAGTTGCGAGACGACCGGCGGACGCTGTACCTGTTGATCTACGTTTCCTCATCGAAAATAGAGCTGTCCAAATCAGACCCCATCATCAGGTTGGCCCTAAAAAAAGACATCATTGAAGCCACAGAAGTAGGTAGAGCACCGGTCCGACACTGAACAGGCTCTCAAAATTGTCGTAAGAAACAGGTTGACGACTCTCCTCTTTCGGGACTAGCTTGCTCTTACCCGGAAGCAAGTGAGCCTCCGTCCCCCGGCGGCTCGAGACGACATCGCGGAGGCATTTCCCCACTGCCACTCGCGTAAAGCTGAGCACCTGCCTAGGAGCAGTGTGCCCAGGGAGGTTCTCTGCCTTGCCCGGGTCCCAACCTTGCTCCCGTTCGGCGCATTCGTGTCTCCAGGTAGTTTTAGGTTTTCTAATATCACTCGCTGCCACCCCCGTTTCTGGAACTGGCTTTCCTAAGAACTGCAACCTCCCTTACAACGGAGAGGGGAAAAAGCAAGATATTGACAGCGATTGTCCGCCGCAGGGCAAGGTGGAGGACGCTCTTTCTCCAGAGCAGCTAAAGCGACATGAAGATCAAAATCGGGCAAAGAATGATCTCTGCCGAACGGGCTCGGTTACTTCCGTCACGTTCCAGACTTTTCAGGAGCTCCAAGCGGCGGTTGACGCGCTGGGCATCGACTACGGCTCACGTGAGAATTTGCCCGACCGAAGCCAGCTTCAGAACCTCCAGACTGCTGATGGGACATTCAGCGAAGGCGACCTAGTGGTCTTGGAAGGTTACGTCGCCTTCGCAAAGCATGGCAGTGCGGAATCATGCAATTGTGGCGAGACGCACGTCAAAGAGACCGACATCCACGTCCATCTGACTGAAAACCAAAATGATGAACTCTGCACAAGCGTTGTGGTGGAGATGATTCCGCATTATCGGCCAAAAGAATGGTGGTGGAAGAACTTTTTTGACATGACTAACGTGCACGTCAGGGTCAAGGGCCAGCTCTTCTTTGATGGAAGCCATCGACCGTGTTCAAACGGCAAAGCGGGGAAGAGGGACCCCGCCCGCATGTCCGTCTGGGAGATTCATCCTGTCTACACCTTCGAGGTCTGCGGGGACGATGATTGTGATCGCCCGTCCAGTTGGATTTCAGTAAAGAAGTACGTTGACGACTTTCTTTCAGGCCGCCAGCTGAAGGACGAGGACCGCTCCCTCTTACGCGCAGAGAAGGGCAGGTAGCATCTAAATGGGCCTGAGCAACGGTTATGGTGTTCTTGTTGGAACCATAAACGATTACTACCGGGACGACCCGGATGAGTATGGGCGTTACTTTCACGGAAACCTATTCCTGACCGCACCCGGGGGGTCGTATCACTGTGCGATTGACGTCGATTCTCACCAATCGAACACCGGCGTCGAGTGGCGAACTGTTCCCCTGGAAGCACAAGAAATCGGGTCCGTCACCGGGCTCGGCCCAGGGTATTACCCCCTAACAAGCACTCCCGATTCAGGGGCCATCGACTATATTCGAAGCCCTGCTTTTCGAGCTCGTCTTGGTTGCCTTCTCATTCTCTCCATCATCCTGCGCCAGCAGTTCGAGGCAGCCTCACTGTGGAAGCGAGGGACGAGCGTCGATGCGCTTCAGGATCTCGAACCGCTGATAACTGGTACGCGAAACGCCAATCTCCATGCCCTGGTCTTTGGGGAGCCCTTCACCAACGGTCTCGGGATGCACAATGTCCATCAGAATCAGGGAGATCCCGTCAGCTCAGCCTGGTCCGTAGAGAACGGTATCTGGCAGGACGGCTGCACGATCCTCCAACAGTCGGCGAATGCTTACGTCGCTTTCATGAACAAGTTCACGACCCAAGCTTACTGGACGGATGACCAGGGTCATCCTGCATGAGCTCATGAGCAGGCCACCGCGTTAGGAGGGACGATGCTGAGGATGGATGATGTTTCTTACCTGGCTGGGATTCTTCTAGGAAGTCTCATCGTGATCTTGGTCGGACTCGTCTATTACCGGACGCAGAAGACCAGTCCGGCGACACTGGGCTTGGCTCTAATCGCCGTAGCCCTAATTGGTCTCCCAGTCTGGGCAAAAGTAAGCCTGCAGCTAGGGCAATTCAAAGCTGATTTCGAAAGAAGATTGGATTCAGTCGAACAAGTCACAACTACGCTGGCGGAAGAGGTGCCCAAGATAGCAACAGTGACCGAGCTAAATCGGCAATTCGCCGAGCAAGCCGTGCATGCGATTCAGACAGAGCAGGCACCTTCTCCCGCCGAATTACAGATGTTCAAGGAACGCTTGCAGCGCATGCCCACGATCAGAGTGGACTCACTCAACGCCATCTCAAGACGTGTCCAAAGAGGTCCCCACAATCAATGATTCGAGAGCACCTGGAGGGAATGGACAAAACAGGCCGGAGTCTCACGATCTCAATGCCCTGACAAGGAGGAAATGTGGCTACCGTCAAAGTCGAATCAAACGTCGTGAAGCGTGCATTAGGCAAGATCATCAAGGAGGTCGGCGCCGACCATATCCATGTTCATGATCATCCGCGGTGCACCAAGGGGACACATGACACGGGATGTGCCAAGAGAGGAGCGGAGAGCTCTTGCAGGACCCTTGTGCGCGTTCCCGGTCACAACAACAACATATACATCTGCATCCACAGCTGAACTTTGGCAGACCCCCTTTAACCCAAGCCCACTGCGGCGATCCCGCGGAAGAGACGCCTAGCACCGTCTAACAGTCCATTGGAGAGAAAAGGGTCTACACATGCCTAATCGAAAGCTGTTGCTCTCTCTTCATGGGCTCAATACGCCGGGCGATTGGCAAGAACAAGTCGCTTCCGTCCTTAATAAGCATTTTGATTACCAAGAGGTTAAGCGCCACAAGTATCGACGTTTGGGTTTTCTCAAGAATGTAATCGATCCGATTTGTCTTCTCGCCGCAATTGTGATCGTGGTTCTCGCCGTACCGTTCGCGCCATCCCATGTTTGGTCACTCCTGCTCATACCACCCGTGCTCGGCCTCGGCTTTTATCTCGCCGAACGACGTAGAATCGCGGCAGTCCGTGAGTACATGGCAGACTATCAATCCCGCTCTGAACATTCCAGGGACCAACTGCCCTCCATTATTGCCCACAGCTTTGGTACATATTTAGTAGCTCGTTCATTACAAACATATCAAGCCGCAATGGTTTATGATCGAATACTCTTGTGGGGCTCGGTAATCCCTCGCTCATTTAACTGGAATGACCATGTCGGCAGTCTAAGACGAGTGCGCAATGAAATCGCCTCTAAGGACCTCGTTGTTCGCCTTGCTCGGTTTGGTGGATTGCTCTTGGGTCATTTTGGAGATTCTGGCGCAACTGGTTTCAGTCTTAAGTCTCCTTTGCTGGAAGAGGAAACCTTTCATGCTTTTCGTCATAGCAGTCATATTCCGACCGCTTTCGTAGGGCATGCAAGACTGTACTGGTTCCCATTCCTGCTTGGTCTCAGCGGCGAGGAGTACCGTCGCTTTCTATTTAAGGCCCGAGTGTGCTCCGACCTTTTGCATCGTGATGATGAGGATAGCATCGATGTTGCAGAATTCGACCAAGCACAGTGGGCTTGGACCCGTAAGGGCGGTGCACAGTTATCATTCAAGGAATTTGTGGAGCAGAAACTGCGAGATCAACTGGACAACTATGGCCTTCCCCTTCGTCTTGTTGACAATCAGTATCCCATAGCTAGGCTGTACATTTGTGAACAGGCGGCGGATGACGTTGATCCTCGCATGCTTATTGCGGAAGTCTGTGTTTTGATCACTCGGCTGACTAGGCGGCTACGTGATTGACCTTGATGATCTTGAAGTCATCTTGGCTAGACTTGCGCAAGATAAGGGTGATGAAGTTGGGTGGGCGAACTTATACACTGCTCTCTACCCCCATGTATACAAGGAGGTGTTTCGCATGACACGTGTGCAACGAGCTGATTGTGAGGACCTCACACAAGGCGTGTTCCTTAGACTAGTCCAATTCGCTCAATTTCAGCACTTTAGAAATGGCTTAGCCTTCGTTGGTTACGTCAATAAGGTCGTTCACAGCGTCGTTGTCGATCATATTCGCCTCTCTTCCAAAGCCAGGCGGCTCGTGGGCATGCTCCCAGGTTCGGATGAGAGCAAATCCAGATTTGAGACGTCCATTTATCTCAAACGGTTTTACTCCAGTCTGTCCGGGGATGAGCTCATCCTACTGAAGGGGGCACGCGATGGGAGGTCTATTAAAGATCTGGCTAAGGAGCTTCACATCAGCTACTCGGCAACAGGCATTCGCCTCTACCGTCTGCGTAAGAAAATTACTGAATACCTCATGGACGTATAATCTAATTATCGCTGCTAGTCTGAAACCTTTCGTCCAAGATAGCTTTAGCTAGCGGTTCCATCTGTGATTGTTTATAGACAAAGAGGGCCCTCTCAGGATGGTCATTTAGAATTAATAGTTCAATGAGTCGCTGGCTGTTTTTCGGTTGTATTGAACCATCGTTATATTGAAGGAGAAGTGTACGGAGCTCTTCTCTCGAAAACTCGGCCGGCATGATCAAGGAGCGATCACTCAAGTAGGCTTTAATTGCTTCTCTTTTCGCAACAGAGAGATCATAGTTTCGCACGACTGGATCTTGGGGTCCGAGCAGGGCCGCGACCTCAATAATTCGTTTGCTAGTGTTTAAGGAGTATCCTCCAGAGTGAGCAGTGGAAAGGAGAGAGTCGAATTCCTTTTCATATGTGCTTCTGTTTACAACTAGCAACTTTGAGGGCTTGGAGGAGTAGAAGACAGAGCCTGGCGAATCCAGGGGCCCAACAACTATCGCCTCTGTTGGCAAGCTATCTCTTGAGACAACTGGATGACTCTCTTGCCTTCCAAAGGGGTGGAGAGCCACTATGGCGACGGCGGCAATAGCAGTGACGGTTAAGATCGGCACCCAAATCGCCCACCGCGGTGTGCGAGTAGACTCCGAGACCAATCCTGATGGATTGGCACTGTGCTCCAATGCGTACTTAGTAAAGTCGCGAATTCTCGCTTCACTCGGCAATACCCCTTCAATGATCGCCGAGCAGAATTCACAGGAGTCAATGTGTTCGACGCGCTCTTCTGTCAATGCGGCGGGATCTTCAAGTTCCTGTGGATGGAGGCAATTGGATGTTGGGCCTCCCGTGACTCTGGGGAGGGCCTCAAAAGCTCGGATGACCGTTTCCGGCGGTAGGCCTAGTTCCGATGCGGTTTCAAGGAGCGCTCTTTGGATGTGCTTCGGAAGAGAAGATCGAGAATTATCGAGTGAAGCCATTGTCTTGGAAGCTGATGTGGGCATTTCTCTAGTGTTCACTTTTTCTATTTCCTGCCTTGTATTTTGAGGAAGTGGTTCCTTTTCCTAGATAAGTAAACGCGCTTCGGTACGCATTTTTACAACCTCGGGATGGAAAAGTTCGCCTTTCTATGGAAGGACGACATGTTCGCTACAAAGGGGCAACTCAGGGGCAGTTTGGGCCGGCTCGAGACACGAAATGGGCATTTTAGGGGCAGTTTTCCGGGCCTTTTTTCGCCTCTTGAGAGCCCTGCAGGTGAACGCAAACACACCTTGCTGTTTTAGTTATAAGTAGTTACGGGAATTGGCCTAGCTCCCTGAAATGGGCATTCGGCCATCGGGATGCGAATTCGATGCCCCTTTTTGAGCCGTTTCCGGAACCTCGATGCCTCAAAACGAGCATCTCCGCAAGGGTCGATGCCGCAAGAACGGGGGTTGGCGGAGCAGCGGTGCCCCATTTTTGCGACCGCGGGACCTCGCCACTTGATTCTCGTCGCTCGCTGCTCACTGGGCTTCGTCTGCTACGAACCAGGCAACTTTCATTCCCGCGTCTTCAGCTTCACTCACCTGCGGCGAGGCGACGCCTTTCGGCGAATATGCCTGTGCGTCAAGGTCAGCCGATCGTTTTAAGGCATCCACGACGAACTGAGCGTAACGCGGGTTCTTCACAAGGCGAGCCTCCGCATCCCCTAGCCGATTATTGTAGAAGCGTCGAGCAGCCAGGAGTTGAGAGCACGCGATCTCTCCGCGTTGAAGCGTAGGTCTCCGCTTCTTCCCAACAGCTGCGGGCACGTAACCGAACGTCCTGCCATTAATACTGGCACATCGCAGTGCCACATCTGTACAGTCGCCATACCTCGCCAGGCGCTCACTAACGAAATTACCGTACCTCTCACAGACTAGCTCAACGACCCTTGCCGGAAACACTGTTGCGCTAAGACATGGAAACATCCATTGCATTGATGGGGCACCCACTTCCGCAGGTTTCTCATAACTACCATTCCAAGTTTGACCCTTACATAAGTAATGCCCATCTGCCCAAATCGTGTCCGGCAAATCCTCGTACACTAGCCGACCGAATAGACCAGACACATTAGTCGAATCGGCCTTCTGCCGCATGGCATCTAGCCACAAAGCACCGACCACAACGCTCGACTGAATTTGTCCTATCCAGTCCTTCTTAAGCCGCCGTGCCGCCTCAATTCCAACATTAAGTCCAGCGGCAATCCCCGCATTCTCTTGCATTACAACTCGCTCGACGCATTTTGGGTGAGGGGGGTCAACGTCTTTCACGACCTTATCTGGGTCTTCCACGCTGTCGCTATTTCCATTGGCTACCAGGATTAGCCGATCGTCAGCAGAAAGCTGTCTAATGATGCTGCGAAGCCCCAGAACGAGACGACTGTATGCTTCCAAGCTTTTTGAATTGAAGTGGTAGGTCGTGATGATGGCGACTGAGTTCATTCCCACCATTTCCCCTTTATCTTCTCGGGGACCGCCGCGGTGCTGGCAGACCGAGCAGACGATGCACCGTGACGGTGTTGCCGACGTACTTCTGTGCCGCGTGTGCAATGTTCCCAGCTCTCTTGAGTTCACCGTCGGACAAGCGCAGGCGCCCTTCTTCGTGCGCTTTGCGCATCGCGGAGGGGGTCCGGCGGTACTTAGCAAACCATTCCTTGTAGGCTTCAAGGACACTCTCGCGAGTCCATTGTCGAGTACTGTTCTCGGGCTGCCCCAGGAGCTGGCGGAGCTGGCGGAATCCCCCGAGCCAGGTCCGAATGTAAATTGCCATCGTGTTATACGCCGGTCCTGGGCGTGATCTGAAGCGACCTCGCTTTCGAAGCCAATCCTCAGTGGGGAAACGGTCGCTCGGCAACGTTCGTAGCAGGTCCCGACATGACTCAAGTAGTTCGTCCGCGTTTGACCAATGCGTGGACGGAAGGACCCGATCCGTTGGGGAATCAAAAACGCTTGGAGCGATTATTCCGATGTGCGGCTCAAGAATAGAAGAGAGAGCCTCCTCGGAGTAACACTCCACAAAATGGATGCCAACAAATGCGTCCCTTCCAGCGTTATACTGTTCCTTGGCGGCTCGTTTGGCAGCGTATTTCTCCTGTTGGTGGCCATGTGGCTTGTCCCCCCAGACTTCAACGTCGATCCAGGTTCCATTTTTCGAGAGGAAGCGCAGGTCATAATAGGCGTAAGCGTAGCCGGACAGCCGTGAGTAATCGGCTGGATACTTCCGACCGTACTTGTGCAGGATGGCGCGGGCGTGGAGGAAGTTTGAGAGGGAAGCTTCAGGGTGGCTGCGCCACCGCGATCCCGAACGAGACTTTACGAAGTTCTTATTATGAGGTGCTCCGGTCTCGGCCCGAAGCTCCTCCCAGGTGTGACCACTTGCATACACAGCGCCAACGAGGCTTCCCAGCGACTGTCGTTGAAACCATGCCGCCGGTGGCAAGAATCCTTGCTCACGTGCGACTCGAATCGCTGTATCGACGACCCGGTCCCACGTCCAGCGGAGGTGATTTCGGCCCTTCGATGTGCGGTGCCAAGTGATGTCCTTATGCTTGCGAAACTCTTGGGAGACACCGAGGCTGCGGACGAGTCGCTTCTGCGTGATGCCATGCTTGTAAAGGTTCATATAGAGCCCCGCCTCTCTCCGGAGACCCGCGTACGTGAGCGCAGCAGGACCTTCCGCAAGGTAGCGACCTCTACAATGCTCAAGGAGCTGCCACCGTGACATAAGCGCAAATCTGCTACGTCTCAGCTTCTTCATCGAGTGTGGGTAGTGGTAGCTCCCCCTCCCTTCCTGTTTGGGAGGCCGGCTGTGTCAATCCTTTTGCCCTCCAGGCCTTATGACCGTATTTCGCTTGCAGGGCCGAGCAGAGATAACAAGTCTACCTTGCCTTCGCCCATACGGTAAATGGTTGTGATTGGCTACGTTCCACTAGGACGAGGCAAGAGTAGTTCCCGCCTCAGTACGGATTATCCCAGCTCCTTCCTAAGGCTTGATGACAAATGCGGATTCCCAGCTTTACCCGAACAGACCTGGCTGGGGAGCATGTGCGATGCTGTCCAGCGGAAGAACGTCCGCTAACGAGACTGGCGATTCGCCTGTTGACTGGGGGAGTGGGATGCTCGGCTGGATTGGATCGGTGACGCAACAAGCCGCTGGAGCTTTTTTTGGAGCCCTATTTGCCTTTGGCTTCTTTCTCCTGAGCGATCATTTAGCCCGCACTAGGGAACGCCAACGGCGTCACCATACGGGACTTGTTACACTCGAGTACCGGTTCAACGAGTACCTGAGTGTCATTTCGGACAACCTCTACCTAATCCGTCATTTCCGGCCGACCGTCGAGAGTGGCAGTGTACATTGGAGCCTTCCTCGTCCCCTACCGTTGGGTGAACCCGTCTACCTGGACCTAATAAACTTGGAGATCATCAACGAATATTTCAGTTTGCTGGTGGATTTTCGCAAAGCCAATGACGACCTACAGAACATCATCTTGGGCTACGGTAAGCTGGTTGATCTTTATGCCTCACGCAAATCGTCCCCCGAAGAGTATCGGGCGAATGCTCTCTTCATGGCAGATCGCCTTGAGACGATTGGGCTGAGCCTGCATGTCAAGGAGAAGCAAGTTCAACGATTACTTGCAAAGTTGCGGCTCCTGGCGCGGAAAGATAGCCCCAATAACCGATGGTTGTGGTGGTCCACTCGCACGAGTTTCTTCTCCGAATCCGAGGTTGAGGAAGAGCTAACGAAGCTGGGCAAAGAGATTGCCGAGATGAAACAGAAGAGCCGGCAGGAGATCGATCGCGTCCTCACGGGCTCCGGTCCCTAGACGGAGTCGTGCGGGGACACAAGCCCTTCATGCACTCGCAGGATTGGGTAGCGCGGCTTGTTACCACTTGCCATGATGTTCGGGTTTCTGCGAATTCCTCCGGCGTTTCGGCTTGTGTCCGACCAATTCTCGGAGGTTCTCTTGAGTCTTCACGGTGACATTGACCAGATCGCTTACGAGCTGCGCTCTCTCATTTCCAAGCTCCGTAGTGGATCGCTGGATGCAGCCCAGGCAGCGCAAAAGATAAATTCGATAGTGCAGGATCTTGAATATGTCGCATCTAAGGTGAAGCGGCTGGAGGAGAATCAAGGCTGAACGGAACCGTTAACCCAATCGGCTGGCTTGCAAGAAGGGCCTGAGCAGATGCGAGCCCTAATCAAGCTCAATCATCGGAGCCACAGAGAGCCAAAACCCGCTCTGGTCGAGCTCCAGATCTCTGACTGACCCAAGCTGCCTTGGCTTTCCCTCAAATTCCCATTTGCAAATTCCGTTGACAACGTTCTCATGGTAAACTTGGGATTCGATCTCGCTCAAGTTGTAATACCGCTCATCTTCGCGGTCGTATATCGCTCCTGAGTAATCACTATAGCGAACTTTGGCTTTGTATGCCACCTTTGCTTGGAAAATTACGGTACAGTCTTTCTGACCAATTGAGACGATACCGAGTTCATCATAGGTTACCTCCTTCACGCGAACCGCCCCGACGTCGCCATCCCAATCTTCCCGTATCGAGAAAGGAGAATTCTCGAACGCTTGGGCGATTGCCTCGTCAAGATTAGTCAGATCCCCTTCCAGGGATTGTTTTAGTTCATACATAGCGGAGTCCTGTTCATTTGACGCCGACAAGAATTCCGCGATCGAACCAAATGCGTGAAGATGAAAGTGGGGTTCACAAGCATTTGTAATCCCCCGATCCAGGGTCAAAACAGCCACAGGTAGATCTAGAGCCGAATAGTCCTTGAGCATTTGAACGAAGATTGCGTCAGGGAACTCTTTCCGGCTCCCAGGGGCAAATGGGGGGGCGCATTTATCGTAAGCATCCATGATTGGCTGGATGCGAAGGCCATCATACCCAAGCCGTTCCACATGAACATCCTTCAAGAAGGAATGTAGGTCTGCAAATGCAACTTCGCGAAGTCGATAAACCAACCTTTCCCTACCTACGGACCAAAATTTCCATTCAGGTATTTGCCTTATCGAAGGCAGTTTTCTTTGGGCATCCAAAAGGGAATTGGCTGCCTCCTCGCAGAAAGAATGGATGTGGCGATGGATTTCCCTTTCGATTGGCTCCGGTAGCAAAACTACGGAGCCCGTTCTCGTGCAGTACTCTCTAAGTCCCATTAGGCTCCCAAAGTTGAAGTTATATGCATGCTGCCTGAATACAGACGTATCTATGGCTATTCGGGTTGGGATGCTCATTGTAACCCTATACTGTCAGTGTCTCGGCTATTTCGAAACTGACTGATTGCTCCTCCATCTACCCCGGCTGTTCAAAGCACGCATCCTTTATCTTCAAAGGACGGCGCCTCTTCGCATCTAGCCAGCCAAAATCCTCGCTGCAAGGGACCTTATCCCGCACTTTGGCGTCAGAATGCCATGGCTCTAGGCCAATCCAAGTTTCCTGAGCATTGCTTGCCACTCTTGCGGGCTGATGGGCATGTCCATCTTCTCCAGAGCCAACAGCGCGTAGGTGAAAGCCATTGAGAAGTGGTTCTCGCCGGTTCGAAGGTACTTGAACTTCTTAGCACCTGTCTCCTCGTTCTCCTCTAAGACCTTGGCGTCGCAGGCCACGTGCCTTGCGAACTCCTCGACAAGGGGTGAACGTGGAAGCAGGGTCACTTTCTTGTCGCGAATTGCGGCCCGAGAGGAATCCAGGGCTTCCGTCCGGTTGATCTCGACCTTTAGCTGATCTTTGTCCCATCTTGCTGAACCTCGTTGGTTTTCGTTGAAAAAGTTGAGAAAGACCCGTTCGTCCCAGTAACTGTGCCTGCGGGCGAAATCCCGAGTGGCGTGAGTTTCAGGCATCCCGTCGATAACGCAGAGTCTTACGCTGAACTCCTTCATCAAGCGATCCAGATCCTGAAAGGTCTGGCAGGCTTCTAGATGAACTAGGTGAGCAGGCGATCTCTGGTAACCGTTGGTTCTCAGGACGACGACGTGGAGCTGCTTTCCTGTGTCCACCCCCATGACGTGGAAGCCCATGGGAGGCTCACCTGAACGGCACAAGGCAAGCGTAGTCTGGACATCAACTCGGCGTTCGAGGTCCGCCCATGGAATCCCGATCTTCAGGTTGTAGAACCGGTCGGGGTGCTTGGTCTCTCTGTATTCCTGGAGGATTTCGCCAGGGTCCACCATGGCCGAGAACAATTGACTAACACGGTATCCGTGGATCTTTCGGTCCGGGAAGTCCGCCACCCACTCGCCTTGGGTGAGATCCAGCTCGTGGGCGCACTTCGGGCATGCTCGATAGTATGTGCCGTTATCCAGTTGGCAGATGATCGTCACCTCCTGACCAAGCTTGCTAGGGAACTCCCTCTCAAGGGCGGTCCAGTGATTGCAGCCCGGACATTTCAGTGTCCAGTGGCGTTGATCCGACTTCTCGAACTGCTCGTCGATCCCGTAGCCCGGAAGGGAGGGGTTCGAGAGTTCGATCACCCGCTTGTAAGCAGAATGCGCGATCCGCTCCCAGGCCAGCGTTCGGGCGTCAGGGGTGGCTTCGTCCAGCTCATCGAACACGATTAGGTCTGCGGGTGCTGACTTCATCCCGACAGAGGATTGCATTCCGCGGAAATACAGGAAGCCATCTCCGATTTGCTTGAGCCCAACCGTGTCCGTGTTCTTGACGCTCGCGAGCAAGAAGGGGTTGTCGTAGAGGAGCGGCCCGACTCGGGACCGCGAGAAATCGTTCACGTCTGTCCGGGTCGGGAAGAAGTAAATCGCATTGAGTCCGGAAAGACAGGCATGGACTGACCGCAGGATTGCCCAGGTAGTCCCACCGATCTGGGCAGCTTTCGAGAGCACTACGTGTGGTGAGGTGTCGTCGTAGATCGCTCTGAGGTACTCGTGCCCCTCGAAGGAGAACGGGCGGCCCTCGAGGCGGATTCTGTTCAGCGCCCAGGCTGCGAGAGGGTCGCTGATTGCACGGGTGGCGGGCGTGGCGAGTTCCAGGGCGCGTTTCCGAAGATACGACCCCGCAGATCGGATCTGAGTAATCTTCTTATCCTCCCAGTGCCAACCAGAAAGCCGCCGTTTAGGTATTAAATCAGGCCACGTGCCTCCCCGAAAGCAACAGCTGCCTCTTCAATAGATCGGACGAGGCTCGAGTGCCAAATTCTTAAGGTATCAAGATCAACCGGGGTCTCCAAGTGATTCAACACTGACCCGACGATATCTCCCCCAACTAACTCCCCTATACAACAGAAGTTGTAGTTCTCCGTCCCTCGCAGCAGGACGTCAGCTGCACCAGAAAGCGCGGACTCTCCAGTCATGGATAAATAGTGACCATGGATCGTGCCAAGTCCGAGTTTCTCAAGAGCTAGAAAATTTATCAATTTACTCTTGATCGTCCTATCCGTCTCTGCAATCGACACTTCCTCGTTCTTGTTGGGCATACCCTTCTTCATATATCTAACGGGATGACCTAAGGATAATTCGATAATACAAACGCCCACACCATCCAACTCTCCCGTCGCATCACTTATTGGCTCGCCTTGAGAAGACGCGTCCTTCCCTTGCTCATCATAAAGAAGAATATCAATTTCGTTTGATTTCATAGGCTTCTCAATTGTCACGTGTGGGAAGCCACGCAAACACTTGGAGGCCGCTCCAGCCAACCAAAGCAGTGTTTCTTCTAGTAGTGTTCCAAAATCGTTGGAACCTGTCCCTGTGAGGTATTGCCCGAGGAATTCATAAGAAACTCGTATTGGGACTGCAGCACCACCGACGATGCTACCGTAGGTCGTGGGCTCTGAAACCACGGTGCGATTTAGGTAACCCCATAGTTTCGCCTTTCTCGATTCGCAACAATCCAAAGTCTTGTGAGGCTCCACAATCCCCGCAAAGCCCAGATCCGACCTCGACTTGCCGAGATTGAAACGGATCTTATTCACAACCGGGCACAAGCGCATCTCGGGGGGGGATAGCGTTCCCAACCCGATCTTGTCGAGGGGGCAGGAGAAATAATCCGGATCAAGTAGGATTCCCTCCTGGGTTTGTTGAGGGGTGATCAGGCCAGAAGTTGGGTCATAAAGTGCGAGAACAGAAATGTCGCCAGAGGGAGTAGCTGGAATGATCGATATGCCCAATTTTCGCTTTTCTCGATTAAGAATCCCTGTAAAAATCCAGCCAACAAACAATCCAAATGACAGTTCGGTTAGACTCTCCCGGTCCAGCACCTGCAAGGGAGTTCCTTCTTTGACATCCGGGCTTCTTAATATTCCAGCTGTTTGAGTGAGGGTGAACCGTTGAGAGTAGTCTTTATCATTTGAGAATTGAAGCTTCAGCACGGTTTGCGGATTACGCTTCGGGGTCTAGCAGGCGCTGTCCGAATGCTGCCTTGCCAAATGTGTCATCGCTGTAGACGTGACTCAATAGTATCTGGAGCGGCTGATCTCTCCATTTTGTAACTATGTCTGTAAGGATTTTTACGAAATCGTTATCTATTTCAACTCCGTTCAGTCGTGTCATCGCTCCAGATTGATAAACATAGGCGGGACCATTGAAACCAGGTTTGGGAACCTGGAGAATCTCAACCCCATCCATCCACTCCAGCGCACTCAAGACTTCTCTGGCAAACGGACCGTGATTCCAGCGGAAGTATCTGGCTTCTGTGTAAGTGCGGCCATGCTGCCGAAACCACTGTTGGTCTGCGAGATAAATCAGCTTCAGGAGACGGGTTCGCCCGTCGATGGGTCCCCAGTGATCCACCGCATATTCAATTGCCTTACAGAGTCGCGGATTTCTCACAGGCAATCCTCCCTGCTTAGCCTGACATCAAGGCCGGTTAAGATCAAATGAGAGCTAACTAAACAAAAGTATAGTATCATCCTACCCCAATCAAGGCGAGGTTTGGGTATCGACTGATTCAGGAACCGACTCCAGAAGGGACTTACGGATGCGATCACGGATGCTTTCATCAGGCACGTTCTCCTTCACCGCATCAATGAAGGTGTCGATGAGTCCCCGGATCTCGGCTTGGCTCTGAGCCCGAATCCCCTCCTCGGTTTCCCCCGTCGTGGAAAGGCCCTTGGCCAGCCGCTGCCCTTTCTGCGCTCGATCCAGGATTCCGGCGATCCGCTCCATCTCGCGCACGTCCAAGTTCTTGTTGGCCTTGATTCCTTCCACGAGGTTCCCCAGGACCAGGTCCCACATCCTGTAGTGTCGAACGTTCAAGGTGACCCGGTCGGTCGCGATCTTCTCGACGAACATCTCCGCCGCCCGCCGGTCGATCTTGAGGCGAAGACCATCCCAGTCCTCATCCTTTCGCCAGCGGGCCACCGTGTGGGGCTTCACCTTGAGGCGTGCGGCTATCTCGGCGTTTGTGGACATCTCGCCGCCGAGGTAGAGCCGTCTAGCTTCCTCTCGAGCCTTACGACGCGGTTGTTTCATTAGCCGCCTTTCGTGCTAGTCGCCACGAACTCGCCCGACACGATGTGGTGCAGAACCGTTTCGTGTATCCCCGGCGCGTTTTCTGGGGTTGGAACTCCCGCCCACAATGCCCACAGAACGAAATGCCGTGCCCTGGGATTTCGTTCAAGGCGAGGACGAAGGCCTTGGGTTCTAGACGAATGGTTCTGAACGAGGCCTGCTGATTAGACATTCTGACTCTCCCTTGAATCCAGGAATCGCCGGGCAAGATTGGAGAGTCCTCGGGCTTTCCGGTCCCGCCCTGCCGTGCCATCCGAGGCCATCTCGACCGCTCGGTCGATCAACTCCTCCTGCTCGGGGGTGACCACGAAGCTCATGACTCGGGGCAGGACCTTTTCCGCCTCCTCAGCTTCGGATTCGAGCAGGGCGGCGATCTCCTCGGCCGGGAACTCTAAAAGCGCGTGCAGCTCCTCTAGCTGCTTTTCGGTCTCGGGAAGTAACCCACCTAAGTCCTCGATGTTCATCTCACCAAGGAGTTCGTGGATAAGGTGCGCTCGGCGGATGGGAAGGTCTTGGCCTTGAAGGCGGTTGAGCGTGGCCAGTAGTAGCTTGGCTTCTCGATCATCCACATCCCACACGTCGCATCGGGCTTCGGCGTGGCCTAGGTCTCGTAGGATTGCGATCCTGTGATGCCCGTCGAGCACCTGGTATTTCCCCGTTTCGTCGGGATGCTGCCGAACCACAAGAAACGGGTACCGCCCGGTGCGCTTGATGTGAGCTCGAAGCTTGCCCTGCAGATCCTCCGGCATCACGTTGCTGTTCAGGGGATGGGCCACGAGATCGTCCAGCGTGACCATCCGGGGACCAATCCGCTTGCTTGTCGATCCTTCAACCATCTAGCCTTACCTCCGAGGTAGGGATGAGCCTGAACGACTCGATCGAGATCCAGTATCGATGCATGGACTGCGGCCATTGCTTTCCTCTGGCAATAACGCCACTCGAGGAAGACGTGTCCCTATGGGACGTGCCCGCCGAATCCTGCCCCAAGTGCGCTGCAACGGTCAGAAGCGAAGCGGTAACTTGTCCCGAGTGCGGACAGAAGTTTGTGGCGTACTTCCCGCACATCCAGGTTGGCTGCGACCTAGCCACTCTCATCTGCCCATCCTGCAGCTGGCACCACGAATCTCTTTGTATCTGCTGAGACCTTGGCCTCCGGGTCCCAACCCACCACCAGAAACTCCCGGTTCGCCCGCTTCTTCTCCTCGGTCGCCACCGCAGGTAGATGTTGGAAGGCGATCTCCAGCGCCCGCGTCTTCCGCCCGAGCCGGGTCATCTTGGCTTCGAGTTCCTCGATCGAAACCACCTCGTTTCCGAGGGAGAGAATCCAGACCGGGATGTGCTGGGCGCGCTCGAAGAGTGGGTCGAGCACCGACGCGCCGTCTTTGGCGGTGAACGGGCTAGTGGGACGAGCCCTTCCCTCCAGGATCTCGTCAATGACCTTGTATTCCTTCTCGTACGACATCACCCCAGGATACGGCGGGTCGAAGTAGGCAACACCAGCTTCAATTTCCGGCAGCGCCTCCAGCACGCTGCGTTTCACAACCTGCCCTTCGCCTTGGAACACCCCTGCATTGATTCCCTGCGCGATCTCCCAAAGCTTGTCTGGTCTCGTGAGCCGAAGCCCGTCCACGTAGTGGTACAAACAACTTTCGGTGATGGATTCGATCTCCCCCGTCTCGAGCCGGTGGATGGTCCCTTTCCGAACCTGGGACATGGGATGAGCGAGCAAAGCGACCCGGATCGCGAGCAATCGGTAGAGAGCAGCCTTCGCGGGATCAGGAGCGTCCCCGGCAATCCTCAGCGCCCGATCGATGAACCGGGCTTGTTGATGTGTGAAAACCGACGGCGAGTACTCAGTCTCGACGCGACCGGGCTCCCAGCCATTGTCTTGAGCAAGCCGGAGGACATCCTCTCGAGTCAGTCGCACCCGACTGTTTGCAATCAAGGCTTCCCCGACCACGATCGCCCGTTCGGCGATGTCCGTGGCGATGACAGGGAATCCCTGGGCCTTCGCGTAAAGAGAAACCGAACCTCCGCCCAGGAACGCGTCAAGGAACGTCACACGTCCCCACAGTCGCCGCGGAACTAGGCGGTCGATCTCCCGGAAGATGGTCGGGCAAAGGCGGCGTTTGCCACCCAAATACGGCGGCAGCGCGGACCAAATCGAAAGCTTGCGGTGCCGGGGAGCCGACCGGGTGGCCTTCACTTTGCGCTTGATCCTTCTCGGAAGCAGCGCACTCCTTGTGAGCCCGCATTGGGCATGGGGCCTAGGCGGAAACGGGAGGAATCATCCATGAGCAAGCGAAAGATCGATGAGACGATGACCGAGGCTCGGGTCGCCCGGGCCAAAAGCAAGGTTGATGAAGCCATGCTGCCGCCGATCGTCCCCCGGGCCAAGCGAGCGAAGAAGGTCGAAGCGCCGGCAGTCGAGAGCGCGCCCGAGGAAACGAAACCCGCGAAGGCGAAGAAGGAGAAGGCCCCCAAGGAGGACTTGGTCGTGTTCGCCTTCCGGCTCAAGGCCACCGAGCGCGATCTGATCCACAAGGCCGCGGGAGCGGCGAAGGCTAGCCGTTTCGTCCGGGCGCTCATGATCGCGGCCTCGAGGGGGGACGAGAAAACGGTCGTCGAAATCGTTCGGGCCGTGAAGGAGGAGACGGCGGCAGCTTCGTAGCACCCCCCTCACCCCCCGACAGCCTCCCGGCCAGCGCGCTTGGGAGGTTGTCTCTTGCATCCGGGCGTGACGATCCTTCATGGGAAGGCCACCAGCACCCGGTCCACGATCGTCACCAGTAATCCCCGGCCAGTATTGTTCTTAGGGAAGCGTGACGATGGTGACGATGTTTGGGAGTACTTCTTGGTGCCAGGGCGGCGACCATTCTTGGGAAGATGGATCAATCTCCGAAGGCTTTTCCCCAGGACTTTATGGACTGCCTCGAAGAGCGCCCCCGCTACCATCTCGAGGCCCAGGAGGTTAATGCCTGCTGGGCCTTGCCATATTCGGGGTCAGGATTCTGAATTTCCTGGCGACTACTCGGCTTC
>Ga0114129_10002375_pt1 | contig 26134 bp, 28 predicted proteins | sample RhiMetdeltSRZDD1_FD_80071 | JGI IMG/M metagenome (GOLD analysis project Ga0114129, IMG submission 80071) | Populus rhizosphere microbial communities from Tennessee, USA - Rhizosphere MetaG P. deltoides SRZDD1 (version 2) (version 2) | ecosystem: Host-associated > Plants > Roots > Rhizosphere >...
ATCCAGTGAGCGACGGCGAGGTCGGTGTCGTCGAGCGCGAGCGTCTTCGCCGCGTTCGCAGCATTGAGGCCGGTGCACCAGCGGATCGCGTCGGGAGGATTGTCCTCGCGCGTGAGCTTGCCGCCCGGGAACACGAAATCCCCCGCGGCGAACTTGCTCTTCGCGTGACGCTGCATCAACAAGATGTCGAAGCCGCCGGCGCGGCGATCGCGAAGCAGAACGAGTGTGGCGGCGGGCACCGGAATGACGGTCGGAGGTTTGACGGACACGGCGTAGTGTGACACGATGGCGCGCGGTTGTCAGTTCTCGTGAAGGAGGCTTCCCCGCTCATGGGCGCAGAAGCGAATCTGAAAGCGAAGAACATCGCGCTCCCCACGCCTCCAAGTCCGATGGCGAACTACGTCGGGGCCGTGCGCGTCGGCAATCTCCTCTTCGTCTCCGGTCATGGTCCGATGCGCGACGGCAAACCGGTCGCGCGAGGCAAGGTCGGCAAGGATCTCTCCACCGAGCAGGGCGCCCAGGTCGCGCGTGAAGTCGGCTTGAATCTCCTGGCCACGGTGCGCGCGCAGCTCGGCAGCCTGGACAAGGTCAAGCGCATCGTGAAGGTCCTCGGCATGGTGAACGCGACCGACGATTTCGGCGAGCAACCGAAGGTCATCAACGGCTTCTCGGACCTGATGGTCGAGGTCTTCGGCGAGGCCATCGGGAAGCATGCGCGCTCGGCGGTCGGCATGGGCTCGCTGCCGATGCAAATTCCCGTCGAGATCGAGATGGTCGTGGAGGTCGAGTAGATGACCGTCGTGCTCGACCTCGCCGTCACCGCGATCTCGCTCGCGTTCCTCTCGATTCTCGGGATCATCAGCGGCGTCGCGCTCCCCGGCCTGTTCCTCGCCGCGGCCGCGCCGTGGCTCGACTGGATCATTCCCCTCCGCGACAGCCGCGCCTGAGCACGGCAGCGTCCGCCTAGATGGGCGCCAAGTACTTCGGCGCCGCCGTGCTGCGCCGCGAGGATCCGCGCTTTCTGCGCGGCGAGGGCCGCTTCGTCGATGACGTGACGCTGCCCGGTCAGCTGCACGCCGCCTTTCTTCGGTCGCCGCACGCGCATGCGAGGATCACGCGCATTCGAACCGACGCCGCCCAGGCCATGCCGGGCGTCGTCGCCGTCTTCATCCATGCCGACCTCGCGCGTTGGATGAAGCCGCTGCCGCTGTTCGGCACCGCGCCGCCCGGGCTCGCGGCGGCCGTGAAGTTCGAAATCCGCCAGGCACCGCAGTACGCGCTGGCCAAGGACCGTGTGCGCTACGTCGGCGAGATCGTCGCGATGGTCGTCGCGACTGACCGGGGCCGCGCGGAAGACGCGGTCGAGGCGATCGAGGTCGAGTACGCGCCGCTGCCGGCCGTGGTCGACATGCTGACAGCCGGTGAGAGCGGCGCGCCCCTCGTCCATCTCGACTGGGGCACGAATGTCGCCGTCGCCTTCCGCCACGCCATCGGAGACGCCGACCGCGCGCTGGCGTCGGCCGACGTCGTGGTGGAGGAAACGTTCCGCATCCAGCGCTACGTCGGCATGCCCCTCGAGGGTCGCGGCGTCGTTGCCGTCTGGGATCGTCGGGACGGAACGCTGACCACCTGGAACAGCACACAAGTCTCACACTTCGTGCAGCAGGGCCTCGTCACGGCGCTCGAGCTTCCGCCGCACCGCATCCGCGTGATCGCACCCGATCTCGGCGGCGGCTTTGGCACCAAGGCCTCGGGCTATGCGGAAGACGCGCTGATCCCGATCGCCGCGCGCGTGCTGGGACGACCCGTCAAGTGGGTCGAGGATCGGCGCGAGCACATGATGGGCGCCGCTCATGCGCGGCATCAGACGCACACCATCCGGCTGGGTGCCCGGCGCGACGGCACGATCGTCGGTCTCGCCGATCGCATCTGGCTGGACCTGGGGGCCTACAACGTCTGGGGCATCGTCCTGCCCTACAACACGGTGGCGCATCTGATCGGGCCACATCGAATACGCGATATGAGTGTCGACGTGAAAGGCGTCATCACGAACAAGACGCCGAACGCTCCTTATCGAGGGGCCGGACGTCCTGAGGCGGTGTTCGCGATGGATCGCGCCGTCGATTGTGTAGCGCGGGCGCTGCGCCTCGATCCTGCCGATGTGAGGCGCCGGAACTACATCCGCCCCGACGAGCTGCCGTTCGATTTCGGCATGCCCTACCGGGACGGCAACCCGCTCGTCTACGACAGCGGCGACTTTCCCGCCGCGCTGGAGTCCGCGCTCAGCGCCGCGGAGTACGACCGCGTCCGTAAGGAGCAGGACGCGCTGCGCGCGCGCGGCGTCTGGCGCGGCGTCGGCATCTCGGGCTACGTCGAGGGCACGGCCATCGGTCCGTTCGAGGGCGCGCGCGTCACGCTCGACGCCGCGGGACGCGTGCAGGTGGCCACCGGCGCCGTGTCCTCGGGCCAGGGCCACGAGACGTCGTTTGCGCAGGTCGCGGCCGACACGCTCGGCGTGCCGCTCGATTGGGTCACCGTCACGGGCGGTGATACTGCCGGCGTGCCATTCGGCATCGGCACGTTCGCGAGTCGCAGCGGCGTGACCGCCGGCAACTCCATCGCCGATGCCGCGCATCAGGTGCGCGCCAAGGTGCTGGCGGCGGCTGGCGCGCTGCTGGAGGCGTCGCCGGAGGATCTCGAGATCGACGACGGACGCGTCTTCGTCCGCGGCGCGCCGTCTTCGGCGGTGGACTTCGCGCGGATCGTGCAGGCGGCCATCCCGACGTTCGCGAAGCCCGGCGTCGTCACGCCGGATTTCGACGCCACCGCCTACCACCACGTGCCCACGGTCACCTTCGCCAGCGCGGTACACGTCGCGGTCGTGGACGTCGATCGTGACACAGGCGCCGTGAAGCTGGTGCGCTACGTCGTCGCGCACGACTGCGGCAAGGTGATCAATCCGATCATCGTCGATGGCCAGGTGCACGGCGGCGTCGCCCAGGGAGTGGGCGGCGCGCTCTTCGAGGACATGGCCTACGACGCCTCGGGTCAGCTGCTGGCCGGCAGCCTCATGGACTACGCGGTGCCCGTGGCGAGCGATCTGCCGCAGATCGAGACCGTGCACCTCGAGTTCCCTTCACCGCGGAATCCTCTGGGCATGAAGGGACTCGGCGAGGGCGGGGCGATCTCACCTCCGGCCGCCATCGCGAACGCCATCGATGATGCCCTGGCGCCTCTCGGTGTGCGGCTGACGGAAACGCCGGCGTTGGCGTGGCGGGTGCGCGTCCTCATCGCCGCGGCGAGCGCGCGTCCGCCGGCAGCTCCCCGCAGAGATTCTTGACGCCGTCCCACTCGTCGTCGGGCAGCAGACGGCCCGACGGCCTCGCTCCCGCCGCCGCGAGCGCGCGCAGCGTCGCGATCCGCTCTGTCGTCGTCGGGTGCGTGCGCAGGTACCGCGGCACGATGTCGCCGCCGCTGCGCTCGCGCGCCAAGAGCTTCTCGAAGAACGTGATCATGCCGGCGGTGTCGATGCCGGCCTCCTGCAGCAGGCGGATCCCGTCGCGGTCGGCTTCGCTCTCCGCAGTGCGGCTCATCTGCAAGCTGCCGAGCGTGCGGGCACCCTCGAGGCCATAGGCCACCACGCCCGAGACGTCGCCGACGAGCGCGGCCATCAGAATGCCGGTCGAGGCGTGCTGGAAGATCGCCCGAGTGACGTGACGATGAAGCACGTGCTCGATCTCGTGGGCGAGGACGCCCGCGAGCTCCTCCGCGTTGTCGGTGCGCTCGAGCAAACCCCGGAACAGGATGATGTTCCCACCGGGAGCGGCGACGGCATTGACGATGGCGCTGTTCACGACGGTCACGCGGAAGGTGTACGGCTGCGGCCGCACCTTCGCGGTGAGCTGCGTCACGATCGCGTCGATCCGGGCCTGACGCACGGGGTCTTCACAGCGTCGCGCGGTGGGTGCGAAGTGATCAACGATGGCGCTGCCGAGACTCTCTTCCCACGACACCGGCACCCGCGCGGCGGCCACCTGGGCAAAGGCCGGAATGCCGACGTAGTAGATTCCGAGGGCCAGCGCCACCGCCGTTACCAGCGCGCCGAACGTGAGGCCAACGCGGAAGCGACGGCGTGCGGGGTCGTGCAGATGGCTGGCCTCCGGCGAGGCCGCACGCGCGGCGGAGAGAAAGTCGACGTCGCCGATCAGCAGCGCCTCGGGCAGATCCCGGCCGCGCTCGAGCCGCACCTGCTCGCCGGCGTAGGTGCCCTGCGTCTGGCGGATCTCGCGGAACGGCCAGAAGAAGCGCGTGCCGCCTTCGATCAGGGCCACGTCGAGACCCGTGCGGGTGATGTGCACCGTCGCGCGGCGCCGCGCCGCCGTGCGGCCGTCGAGATAGGCCGCGTCCCAGTCGAGACGCATCGTTTAGGTGAAGCCGAGGTCGGCGTCGAAGAAGCCGGCGAGCCCCTCGCCCGTCGCATTCACCTGCTGCGCCTGCTGGGTGATGTTGTCGAGCGCGAGCGGCCCGTCGAGCGACAGCCACTCAAAGGTGCGGCGCGTCCGGCGCACCGTCAGCCACGGCCACGCGAGGCCGATCGTGCAGATGAGGCCGACCCACGTCGAGATCGTGAGCCATGCCAGCTTCGCCCCGGTCACCGTCGAGCGGAACCGCGCGCCGGCCACACGCGTGTGCTCGGCGTAATAGCGCTGGCGCTTGGCGGCGAACCAGAACCACGACAGACCGAGCGTCGGCACGAACAGCACGACGGCGCCGAACCAGGCCGGCAGCAGGTCGCGTCCACGCCCCTCGAAGCTGAAGCGTTCGGAGCCGAACCACGAGTGGCTCGTGAGGAAGCGGTGCTGATTGACGATGAAGCTCGGATAGTAGAGTCCCAGCGTGAGCGGAATGAGGAGCCAGCCGCGGATCCACAGCCGCGCAAATTCGCCGGTCGATGCGCGCAGCGAGAAGCGGATGCCCCGCCACGACGTGCGGCTGAGTCGGTAGCGACGCGCGCCGACGATCGCGATGGGGATGAAGATGGCCGCGAAGATCGAGACCAGCATGCGCGTCACGATGATCACCACCGGGGAGGCGCCGAGCAGCTCGGGCAGCATGTTCAGCAGCGTTGCGGGCAGGAAGAAGAACAGGGCCGCTTTCACGAATCCGATGAGCAGCTCGCGGCCGGTGCCGTGATAGGCAAAGCGATCGCTCTCGAACTCGCTCTGACTCCACAGGTAATTGCGCACGCGGACCTTTGCCCAGAAGTAGTAGATGCCGAAGGTCGCGAGGATCAGCAGCACGTTGACGACGTGGATACCGAAGAGCGAGCCGCCCGAGCCGCGGAAGATCACCCGACGGGAGCCACTGCTGGCCGGTGCCGGCGGCCGCGGCGTCGTCGGGGGTGCTGACGCCGGTCTGATCGTCGTCGTCGGAACGGTGGGCCGGGGCGCGGGGCCGCGCGCGAACGGTGAGACGGCGCCGGGCTGCGAGTCAGCCATTGTTCCGATCTTGGCATACCGCGGCCCGCGGAGCCGAGAGGAATCAGTCAGCCGCCAGCAAATCCGGCAACTTGGTCAGCGCCTCGGCCAGTCGGGGGCCGTGCCAGGAGAACGGTTTGCCGTCCACCAGATGGATCCGGCGCTCCCGTACCGCGGGCACTGCGGGGTACGGATCGAAATCGGCGAGATGCGCGCGCCGAAACCGGAACGGCTCGTCGGGCAGCAGGATCACCTCGGGGCTTCTGGCCGCCATCTCCTCGAGCGTCACGGTCGGATATCGCGCGCGATCGCCGAACACGTTGGCGCCGCCGCACGTCGCCAGCACATCGTGCACGTAGCTGTCCGCGCCGATCGTCATCCACGGCTGGCGCCAGATCGGATAGAAGACGGAGACGGGACGCCGCGCGGCGGCGCGCGCGCGGGCGCGCGCATAGAGCGGCTCGAGTGTCGCCAGCAGCGCCCGCGCGCGCTCAGGGGCGCCGGTCACCTCGCCGAGATCGCCGATCATGGTGAGCGCTTCGGCCACCGTGCGCGGATACGTCACCCAGACGCGCAGGCCCGCGGCACGCAGCGCCGCGACGTCCTCCACGCGGTTCTCCTCGATGTTGGCCACGACGAGATCCGGCGCGAGCGCGCGGATCACCGAGAGATCGGGATTCTTTTCGCCGCCCACTCGGGTCTTGGCGCGTACGACATCCCGCGGCTCGATGCAATAGACCGTGACACCGACGAGCGCATCGGCCAGACCGAGCGCGCACAGCAGCTCGGTGGTGCTGGGGATGAGCGAGACGATGCGCCGCGGCGGCGCGGCGAGCTCCAGCGCCACGCCGGAGGCGTCCACCTTGGCCGGCGACGTCACCCGATGCGGCGGCTGCGCAGCCGGTCCACTAGCGACAGCACCTCGCGGGTGCGCTCGGCCAGCTCGGTGTCCCACTTCATGATCTCCGGCAGCGGCAGCTTGCGGTCGATCGCGTCTTCCAGATTCGTCACCGCCACGCCGAACACCTTGAGCACCCGCCGCGTCTCGTCGCTCGGCATTCAGGCCTCCAGATCCAGCGCGGGAACCTCGGCCCAGCGCGGCTCACCCGCGGGCTTGAAGTTCTTCGTGTTCACAAAGTGCAGACCATGGTGCAGGTTCATCTTGAATTTGCCGCCGCCCCAGCGCGCGGCGATCCAGCCCTCGGGGTCGTCGAAGAAGGGCTGCGCCTCAGTCGACGGCAGGCGGACGAGCCATTTGAAGCGAATCGTGCCGGCGTACGGCTCCTGCACGCCGAGCGTAGCGGTGACGTCCGGCCAGACGCGGCCGAATTCCTCAAGCACTTGCTTGCGCGTCGGTCGATCGACCCCGCGATTGATGAGGTTACGCCGGAGGTACGGCTCGATGAGGTCCCAGCACCACGTCGCGATCACTGGCGAGCGAGTGTATCACGCGCCCCGGCGGCACCTCGGCGACGAAGTTGGTCGCGCGCGCGTCGGCGAAGTCGGCTCGCGTGAGCGGTCTCGGCATGGAGCCATCGACGGCGGCGATCGCGTAGCCGTGCTTGTCGAGCATGTCCCACAGCGCACGGCGCGCCTGGGCCACGCGCCAGCTCTCGAAGACGAGCGTGGGATGCGCGGCGCGCAGCAGATCTGCGGCCCCGCGCAGCACCGCCAGCTCCGCGCCCTCGGTGTCGATTTTCACGAGGTCGGGCACGAGCCCACGCTCGGCCACGACGTCGTCGAGCGCGACCTGACGAACGGTGACCGTGTGCATCGTGGCGTCGCCCCACCGGGCGCGCGCGTCCGGAACGATGCTCGCCATACACGTGTTGCGCTCAGGGACGGCGAGCTCGACGATCGCGGGGCCATCGCCCAGCGCGACCGGCTCGAGCTCGCATGCGACGCCGTTCGCCGTGCACCACTCGTGCAGCCAGCGATGACAGTATGGATTGGGCTCGAACGCCAGCACACGGGCGCCGTGGACGAGAAAGCGCAGCGCGTGCAGCCCGTAGTGCGCGCCGACGTCGAAGACCACGCGTGGGGGCCGCGGCCCGCGCAGCAAGCGCTCGTAGAGCGCGTGGAGCTCGGCGTCGTAGCCGTGGAAAGCGATCGCGCTCACCCATGCGTCGGGAAAATCACGCGTCAGCGGCAGGATGATCGGCCGGCCGGCGACATCGACGGTCCAGCGACCGCTCACGCGCCAGGTCGAGTCGCAGCACAGATAGTAGAAGCGCTGCCGCCAGGCCGGCGACAGGCGACGATGCATCACGTTGACCAGTCGGAGACCCGTGGGCCTGGTCACGAGCGTCCGTACGACCGTCCGGATCGGACCGCGTATCAGCTTGCGCATCATGACAAGCACGTCAGGCAAGCGCTGTGCCCGGACGTAACCCTGCGACATTCGCGGGGGGTGAGTGCAACGCACTGGGAGTAGCTGAGAAAACGAATGGTAAATTGCAGAGGTGAAGAATTTCGAGGTGGCGCGGATCTTCTATGAGATCGCCAGCCTGCTCGAGGTACGTGACGAGTCGCGCTTCCGCATCCGAGCCTGGCAACGCGCCGCCCAGACCCTGGAGACGCTGAGCGAGGACGTCACCGCGGTCGCTGCGCGCGGCGCGCTGCGCTCGCTGCCCGGCATCGGCAAGGAGATCGCCGCCCGCATCGAGGAGTACCTGGCGACGGGGCGCCTCGAGCTCCTCGATCGTCTGCGCGAAAACCTGCCGCCCGACTTCCTGAGCCTGCTGGAGGTGCGCGGCCTCGGCCCGCGCACCGCGCGCGCCCTGTGGGAGCTGCTCGGCATCGACACCGTCGAGCGACTCGAGGAGGCCTGCCGCAGCGGCCGCGTGATCGGCGTGGCCGGCATCCAGAAAAAGACGTGCGAGAACCTCCTGAAGGCGATCGCGCAGCACAAGGCCGGACGGTCGCGCGCACTGCTGACGACGGCACGCGCCATCGCGAACCAGGTCGCCACCGCCCTGCGCGCGCACGGCGGCGTCGACCGGCTGGAGATCGCGGGATCGCTGCGCCGGATGCGCGAGACGGTGAAGGACATCGACATCCTGGTGACCTCCACCGAGCCGGCGCACGTGATCGAAACGCTCGTGAGCCTTCCCTCGGTGGCCGAAATCACCGCGCGCGGCGAGACGAAGGTTTCCGTGCGTCATCAGGACGGCCTCGCGATCGATCTGCGCGTCGTCGCCCCCGACGCGTTCGGGGCTGCGCTGCAGTATTTCACCGGGTCGAAGGCCCACAACGTGCGGCTACGTGAGATGGCCGTGCGGCGGGGGCTGAAGATCAGCGAGTACGGCGTCTTCGACGAAGCGACGGGCGCCCGCGTGGCCGGCGAGACCGAGCACGACGTCTACGCGGCGGTGGGGCTTCCGTGGATCCCGCCCGAGCTGCGCGAGGACGGCGGCGAAATCGATGCCGCGCGCGAGGGGCGTCTTCCCGAGCTGGTCGCAATCGCCGATCTGAAAGGCGACCTGCACGATCACACGGAGTGGTCCGACGGCCACCATTCGCTCGAGCGCCTGGTCGAGGCGGCGGAGGCGCGCGGGTACGAGTACGTGATCGTGTCAGATCACTCGCGCTCGCTCACGATTGCGCAAGGCCTCAGCATCGAGCGTCTGCGCCAGCAGCGAGCCGAGATCCGCGCGGTCCAGGCGCGCCACCGGATCCGCATCCTCGCGGGAACCGAGTGCGACATCCTGGAGGACGGCGCCCTCGACTTCCCCGACGAGGTGCTGGCGGAGCTGGACGTCGTGGTCGCGTCCGTGCACTCGCGCTTCAAGCAGGACCGCGCGACGATGACCGCGCGGATCGTGCGGGCGCTGGGCAACCCGCACATGGACATCCTCGGCCATCCGACGGGACGACGGCTCGGCTCGCGCGACCCCTACGACGTCGATCTCGACGCCGTGTTCGCCGCCGCACGGACGCACGGCAAGGCCGTCGAGATCAATGCCTCGCCCGAGCGGCTCGATCTCAACGACGCTCACGCGCGCCGCGCCGCCGAGGCCGGCGTGCTGCTGTCGATCAGCACGGACACGCACTATCTCGCGGAGCTCGACAACCTCGACCTCGGCGTGGCCGTCGCGCGCCGCGCCTGGGTCACGCGCGACGGGATCCTCAATACCCGCCCGCTCGACGCGCTGCTGTCCTGGACGCGGCGCGGCTGACGGGTGCCGAGCAAGCAAGCGCTGCGCGAGCGAATCTGGGCGGAGCTCACGCGCCGCCGGCTCGGCCGCTTTCCGTTCCCCCTGACCGATCGGATCCCCAACTTTCGCGGCGCCGAGGCCGCGGCCGAACGGCTCGCCACGCTGCCGGAGTGGGTCGCCGCACGGCGGCTGAAATGCAATCCCGACGCGGCGCAGCTGCCGGTCCGCCGCGCCGCGCTCACCGCCGGCAAGCATGTCTTCATGGCGGTCCCGCGCCTGAGCGCGGCGAAGTGCTTCGTGCATCTCGACCCCGCCCGCCTACGCGGCCGGCTCGCGCAGGCCGCGACGATCGGCGGCGCGGCGAAATTCGGCGAGCCGGTCGGCCCCGAGATGCTGGGACACATCGATCTCATCGTCGCCGGCTCCGTCGCCGTCGATCAGCGCGGCGCGCGACTCGGCAAGGGCGGCGGCTACAGCGACCTGGAGTTCGCGCTCGCCGTCGCGCAGGATGCGGTCGACGAGCGCACGCTCGTCGTGACGACGGTGCATGACGCGCAGGTCGTGCGCAGCCGAATCCCGATGACGTCGCATGATGTGCCGGTCGACGTCGTGGCGACGCCGACACGGCTGATTCGGACGCGGCGCGCATTCGCGCGGCCCGCCGGAATCGATTGGACCGAGTTGAGCGACGAGCAGATCTCGGCGATGCCGCCGCTGGCCTCGCTCATACGACGCGCTTCCCGCGGGCGGTAGACTTGTCCCATGGACATCCGCCAGCGCACGTGCCCGGCGTGCGGCGCCGTCATCGAAGACGACGACGCCAGCGTGTTCTTCGACGGCGAGATGTACCACGTCGGCTGCGCGCCGGGCGCCCCGCCGTGGCCTCCACCGCCGCGACAGCCGCGCTGGGATTGAGGGCGTAGAATCGGGGTCGTTCAGTGTGAGGGTCGATCGGACCCAGGAAGGAGCCGATCATGACCGCTCGTTCGACCCCGACCGTCGATACCCTCGCCGATCCTGCCCGTGACGCAGCGCGCCTCTATCAGGAAGGCATGATCGCCGGCGTCATCGGCGCGGTCACCGTGGCGCTGTGGTTCCTGCTTCTCGACAGCGCCGCAGGCCGCCCGTTCTATACCCCGACCGTGCTCGGCACCGCGATCTTCCGTCACTCGGCCCTCGCCTCGCCCGAGACGCTGCCGGTCTCGATGGAGATGGTGGGGATGTTCACGTGGATCCACGTGCTCGTCTTCGCTGCGCTGGGTGGGATCGCGTCGCGCCTGCTCGCCACGGTCGAGCGCAACCCGTCGTGGGGCTTCGGGTTGCTGCTGCTGTTCGTGGTCTTCGAGTTCGGGTTCGTGGCGGCGGCGGCGCTGCTCGCCGCACCGGTGCTCCGCGTGATTCCGTGGCCGTCGGTGCTCGCCGCCAATTTGCTGGCGGCGGCGACGATGAGCGCCTACTTCTGGCGGCGCCACCCGAATCTCGTCGTGAGACCGTAGCTCCTGCCGGGGAGTCCGGTTGTCGAGGCGCGTCACGGCTCCGCCGGGGCGCGACGAGCGTTGGCCGGGGAGTCCGAGGGGGCGTAGCCCCTTCGCTCGGTGAATGTGGGGGGCCATCTCGGGGCCCCCCACCTTCTATGTCTGCTTCGGCGTCATCCACGCGCGCCGGCCCAGCGGCGGTGTCCACGCGGCGAAGCGATCGAGCAGCTCGGTCGGCGCCGCAGCGAACAGCAACAACGCCAGGTGCTCGCGGCGCACGAGGCCCTGGCGGACCGTGTGCGAAAGCCACTGGAGCAGCCCGTCGTAGTAGCCCTCGACATTGAGAACGCCGACCGGCTTGTCGTGAATCCCGAGCTGCGCCCATGTCAGCACTTCGAACGTTTCCTCCAGCGTGCCGAGCCCGCCCGGCAGCGCGATGAAGCCGTCGGCCAGCGCGTTCATCGTCGCCTTGCGCTCGTGCATGCTCTCGACAACGCGCAGCTCACTCAGGCCGGCGTGCGCAAACTCCTTGGTGGCCAGCCCCTGCGGGATCACGCCGATGACCTCGACGCGCGCCGCGACCGCGGCCTCGGCGAGCTCGCCCATCAGCCCCACCGAGCCGCCGCCATAGACGATGCCGAGGCCACGCTCGGCGCACGCGACGGCGAGCGCGCGCGCGGTCGCCGCGTAGGCCGGAAGCACGCCGACGTTGGCGCCGGCGAACACGCACACCCGCTTCACGCCCCGCCCAGCCAGTCGCGCGCGAACTCCGGGGTCAGCGCGCCGGTGTACACCTCTTCCACCGGGCCCTCGAGCCGCAGCGACCAGTCGGCCCGCACCTCGATCACGAGCGTGCCGCCCGGCATGCGCACCGTGACCCGGCCGTGGCGGCAGAGGCCCGTCTTCACCGCGGCAGACGCCGCGCCGCACGATGACGAGCCGGACGCGAGCGTCCAGCCGGCGCCGCGCTCCCAGATCAGAATGTCGAGCGTGTCGGGCGCCGCGGCCCGCGCGAACTGCACGTTGGTGCGCTGCGGAAATGCCGAATGGCGCTCGAGCAGCGGACCCACGCGACGGACTTCGGCCTCGTCGAGGCGATCCACGAAGACGACGCAGTGCGGGTTGCCGACGGACACGACCGTCGCCGTGACCTTGCCGCCGTCCGGCAGCTCCAGCGGCACCGCAACCGCGTCGCGGTCCGGCCCGGTCATCGGGATGGCCGACGCGCGGAAGCTCGCGGTGCCCATCTCCACGGTGACGAAGCTCATGCGGCCGTCGCGCACGTGACACGTGCACTCCACCACGCCGCCCTTCGTGTCGACGCGGAAGGTGGAACGGCCGCGCGCGTGGCCGTGATCCCAGAGGTACTTGGCGAAGATGCGCAGGCCATTGCCCGATTTCTCGGCCTCGCTGCCGTCGGGATTGAAGATACGCAGCCCGAAGTCGGCCCGCGTCGACGGCACCCTGAGCAAGATGCCGTCGGAGCCGACACCCCAGTTGCGATCGCACACGCGCTCGATGGCGCGCGTGTCGAGCGGCCGCGGCAGGTCGGCCTCGTCGATGACGATGTAGTCGTTGCCGAGGCCGTGGCCTTTCACGAAGGGAATCATCCGCGCGCGAGATCCACGCGGCGGCCGGCGGCGGCCGACAGGTAACCGGCGTAGATGACCTCAACCGTCTCGCGCGCGAGCGCGCCGCCCGAGAGTGGCTCGCGTCGCTCGGTGATCGCGGCGACGAAGTCATCGAGCTCCTGCGGATAGCCCCGGATCCAGTCTTCCTCCGGGGCCGGATACTGCCAGCCGCCCTTGGTCTCGACCTTCTCGCTGATGTACTCATCCCCCCAGACCGCACCGTCGGGCGCGTACGCGGTCAGCGTCGTATTCGGCGTGATGTTGGCGTTGACGACCGCGTTGGTGAGATACGCGGTCACGGTGTTGCGAACGCCGCCGAGCGTGACGTCGTTGCTGTGCACCGTCGCTTTCGTGCCGTCCTCGAACGTGATCAGCGCGACCGACCAGTCCTCGACGTCTTCGACGGCCGTGCGGTGATACGGCGTCCTGCCGGCGATGGCTGGCAGCTTCGTCAGCTGCGCGACGTCGGCCAGCACCGAGCGCGCGCGAATCGGCCGGCCCGCGCGCTTGAGGCCCTCGTAGTGCTTGAGATGCAGGACGACGCCGACGGGATGACTGCCCATGCGCAGCAGCGCGCCGCCGCCCGCGCTCTGCCAGCGCCGCGCGTATGCCGAGTGCGATCCGGAATGGCTCTCCTCCGCGCGCAACTCCATGATCGCGCCGCCGCTGGCATCCAGCAGTCGGCGCAGCTTCGCCACCGGCGGCGCGTAGACGAAATCTTCCGCGTAGCAAAGCGTGACGCCAGCCTTGGCCACGGCGTCCAGCACCGCGTCAGAGTTGCGCAGCGCAGTGTCCAGCATGCGCTGCCGGTCGACGTCGCCCGGGCCGAAGAAGCCGGTGAGAGGCTTCTCGACGATGACGTGCTTGCCCGCGCGCGCGGCGGCGACGGCGATCTCGTGGTGACTGTCGGTCGTCGAGCACACGTCGACGACGTCGACATCCGGGCAGTCCACGAGCTGGCGCATGTCGGTGAATGCGCGCGGAATGTCGTGGTGCTTGGCGAATTTCTCCACATCGGCGCGCGTGCGTGAGCAGACGGCGGCCAGACGGACACGCGTCGGAACGAGGGGACGATAGTTGACGGCGTGCAGGTCAGCGGCGAAGCGTGCGCCGACGATGCCGACGCCCAGGGCCGGCACGGCGTCCCGTTCCTAGCGTTGCGAGATCGGGACGTACGTTGCGCGCGTGAGGCCTGTGTACTCCGCGCGCGGTCGAATCAACCGATTGTTGCCGTGCTGCTCCAGAACGTGCGCGGCCCAACCGGCCACGCGGCTCATCGCGAAGATGGGCGTGAACTGATCGGTCGGGATTCCCATGGCGGCGTAGCCGGCGCCCGAGAAGAGGTCGACGTTCGGGTAGATGTGCTTTTGTTCGGTCACCACGCGCGCGACCGTGTTGAGGATCTGCACCTTGCTCTCATCGCCGACCTGGCGGCCAAGCTCGGCCGCGAGGCGGCGCAGGTGCTTGGCCCGCGGATCCTCGACGCGATACACACGGTGCCCGAAGCCCATGATGCGCGCCTTGTCCGCGATGGCCTTGCGGATCCACGCCTCGGCCTTCGCGGGATCCTTGATCTTGTCGACCATGAGCATGACCTGCTCGTTGGCGCCGCCGTGCAGCGGCCCCTTGAGCGCGCCGATGGCGGAGGTGATGGCCGAGTACATGTCCGACAGCGTCGCGGCGGTGACGCGCGCCGCGAACGTCGAGGCGTTGAACTCGTGATCGGCGTGCAGGATGAGCGCGACGTCGAACGTCTTCGCGGCGAGCTCCGTCGGCTTCTTGCCGGACATCATGTAGAGGAAGTTCGCCGCGAGGTTCAGCTTCGGATTCGGCGCGATCGGCGCCTTGCCCCGACGGATCCGCTCCCACGCCGCCACCAGCGTCGGCATCTGGGCGGTCAGCCGCATCGCCTTGCGGATCTCGGCCTCGCGCGAGTTGTCAGGATCGTCGGGATCGAACGCGGACAACGCGGAGACACCTGTACGCAGGACTTCCATCGGCGTCGTCTTCTTCGGCAGTCCGCGTAGCAGGGCGACGAGCTTGGGCGGCAGCCGCCGCGTGGCGGTGGCGCTGAGATTCTTGTAGAACGCGTCGTACTCTTTCTTCGTCGGCAGCGCGCCGTACCACAGCAGATAGACGACTTCTTCGAACGTGGACTGCGCCGCGAGGTCGTCGACGTCGTAACCACGATAGACCAGGCGCCCTTCGCGCCCGTCGATGAAACAGATGTCCGACGTCGAGACGACGACGTCCTCGAGGCCGGCTTTGTTGACGGTGCTCATGGCGTCCATCTCCTCGCGGGTGTGATCGAAACGAGTGGTTTGTATCATGGAAGGCCGGACGCTTCAACCAAGCCGGCATGAAGATCATCGACTTTTACGACCATCATCCGATCAGCGAGGGCCAGGTCCTCGATGCCGTGCGCCGAGCACGCGGCGGTCTCGACGCGACACTCAGCGCCGACGACCTCTTTCCCTTCGACCAGGACCACTACGGCGGCCTGGGCGCTGTCGAGGTGCTGGCGCGGCGCGCGGGGATCACCGCGCGCTCCCGTGTCCTTGACATCTGTGCCGGCCTGGGAGGTCCTGCTCGGTTCCTTGCGTCGCGCCGCGGCTGCCGAGTCGTCGGCGTCGAGCTGAATCCGGGACGCGCGGCGGGCATGGCGCGGCTCACGCGCCGCGTCGGGCTGCATCGTGTCGTCGTCACCGTGCGGGGCGACGCCACGGCGCTGCCCTTCGGCGCCGAGCGCTTCGACGCGTGTGTCAGCCAGGAGGGCCTGCTGCATGTCGCGGACAAGGCCGCGGTGCTGGCGGAGGCGCGGCGGGTGCTCGTCCCCGGGGGCCGCGTCGCCTTCTCGGACTGGATCGCGCACGCGACGCTAGGCGATCTCGAGCGCACGCGACTCGACGAATGGATGGCCGCGGTCACCCTGCAGTCCCTGCATGGCTACCGCGCGCTGCTCGGGCGAGCGGGCTTTCACGCCGTTCACGCCGAGGATCTGACCGATGAGTGGCGCGCGATCTTGAAGGAGCGACTGATGATGTACCGCGCGCTGCGAGAAGACACCGTGCGTCGCCTCGGTGAGACGCGCTGGCGCGAGTACGACGCGCTCTACACGTTCTTCGTCGGGCTGGTGGACGCCGGCAAGCTTGGCGGCGGACGCTTCAGCGCAACGCGATAACGACGCATCACCGGGATAACGACGCATCGCTCAGAGCGACGCGTCGTACACTGCGAGCATGACGCGGCGTCGAACGCTCGGCCTCGCCGCGCTCGCAGTGCTGGCGGTCGTCGCGGTGATCGCGATCGGCCGCGGCGGCCTGCCATGGCGGCGCCCGACGCCGATCACCCGTGGTGATGCGTCGCGCGGCGCCAAGCTCTACGAGACGCTGCCGTGTGGCTCGTGCCACGACATCAGTCATCCGTGGCCCGGCGGCGACATCTGCCCTAACCTCGGCAACATCGCCACCGAGGCTGCTCGCATCGTGCGCGAGCGCGACTATCAGGGCCGCGCGACCGATGCGGCCGGCTACATCCGCGAGTCGATCATCGATCCCAATGCCTACATCGTCCCCGGCCCCACCTATCGACAGGCCGACGGTCAGAGTGTCATGCCGAAGACGTTCGGCCAAACGCTCAGCCCGACAGACCTGGATGACCTGGTCGCCTTCCTCCTCACTCACCGCTGAGGAACCTTTACCGCGGAGGTACGGTTTATAGGAGCGCCTCAGTGTCGAGGCGTGCCGTTCAACTCTCGCTGTGGAGGGTCACGCAATGTTTGCTGGAAGGAAGCTCTTCGCTCTCGCGCTCGTTCTCCTCGTCCTCGGCGTGACGTCTGTCGCCCTCGCGGCCGAAGTCAAGCTCGAGCCTCAGAACAGCTCGGGCGAGTCCGGCACCGCGACGTTGACCAAGGCCGGTGAAAACCAGACGAAGGTGGTTCTCGAAGTCAAGGGCGCGCCAGCCGGCGTGTCTCAGCCGGTGCACATCCACAAGGGCACGTGCGCCAACCTCGATCCCAAGCCCGCCTATCCGCTGTCGCCGGTGGTGAACGGCAAGTCGGAGACGACCGTCAACGCGTCGCTCGACAGTCTCGAGAAGGGTGGCTACGCGATCAACGGGCACAAGTCGGCGCAAGAAGCGAAGACCTACGTCTTCTGCGGTCCGATCAGCAGCATGTAACTTTTACCGCCGCCGGGCGGCTGAGGAAAGGGCTCATGGCGATGCCGTGAGCCCTTTCTTGGTCGCCGCGGCCGCCGATCACTTGATCTTCTTGAGCAGGTCTCCGAGGCCCTTCTGCACCTGGCCCTTGTCCACGTCCCGCAGGAGCGTGGCGGGATTGACGCGGACCGACGGCGACGAGGCGTTGCCCGTCACCTTCGCTTTCAGGTCGCCGCGTCCGTGCGAGATCGTCATGTCGAGGTCCATGTCGCGCGTCGCCAGGCCGAACGAGCCGGCGATCGCGACCTTCATCGGCTTGCTCGTATAGAGCAAATCGCGCGTCGTGACGACGCCGTTGACGATCTGGTACGTGCCGGTGATCGAGTCGAACTCCAGCGGCGAGTCGCCGAGATTCGGAATGTCCGCGTTCAACACGGACGAGAGCGCGCCGCCGACGCGCACGATGCTGGAGAACAGCGCGAGCGCCTGCCGGCCGACGACGCGGCCGTGACCGATCTTGAGCGTGCCTGGCCCCGAGATCGAGTGCCACACGTCCTGCGCGCTGAACGTCGCGCCGCCCGTGAGATCGAGCGGTCCGGTGATGGCGTAGCCCTCGCAGAGGTAATCGACCAGCACCTTCTCCATCGGCACGCCCTTGATCGCGAGATCCGAGACCTGCACGCGCATCCCCGGCGCGAGCGAGAGCGACAGCTGGCCGGTGATCGGCGCATCCGCGAGCGAGGTCGTCATCGGGCGGGCGGCGAGCAGCTCGTCTCGATAACTGGCATTGAGCTTCAGCGTGCCGAGGGTCAGCGTGCGCTGCTTGGGCTCGGAACACGTGGGCTGCAGCTGCGAGACCGACGGCTTGGAGACCTCGATGTCGCCCGCGACGGCCGGCGCGCCGACCGTTCCGGACAACGTCAGCTTGCCCTTGAGCGCGCCGCCAAACGCGGGCGACGGCCCGAGCGCGTTCTTCGCGAGCTCGCCGATGTCCTTGCCGTCGATGGTGACGGTCCCGCGCAGCTGCGCCTCGGTCAGCGGCTTGCCGCCATTCGTCGCGACCTGGCCGTCCGAAACCTTCACCGCGAGATCGCCGGGCTTGACCTTGAAGTCGCTCTTGAAGCTCAGCTGAGGGCCGCCGCCGGTCAGCGTCAGCGAGAGATTCTCCACGCGATACTGTGACATCGCGCCGCCTTTGCTGCGCGCCACGTAGGACACGATGCCGTCGTCGATCGAGACCTTCGACGCGAGCGCGGCTCCTGCGCCCGTGCCGCCGCCGCCACCGCCCCGCGACGGACGCTCCCCAGGCTTCGGCGGCTCCTTGCCACCGGTGCCGAGAGTCGAGATGTTCATACGCCCGTCAGGCGCCTGGATGACGGTGATCACAGGCTTGGAGAGCTTGATGTCACCGAGCTCGACCCGGCCGCCGAGAAGCGGCGCGAGCTTGAGGCGGACCTTGCCCGTCTCCAGACGCAGAAACGGTTCGGTGCCGAACTGCGGATCCTCGGCGATCTCCAGACCGTGCAGCGCGACGGCCGGCAACGGCAGCACGGAGATCGACATCGAGCGGAATTTCACCGGGCGCCCGAGCGCCTGCGAGGCATTGGACGCGATGAGCGCCTGCACGCGCGGCGTGTCGACGAGATACGGCACGGCGATCACGGCCGCGACAACGAGCACGACCAGCGCCGCGACGGCGCCGATCAACCACTTCACCGCCCGGCTCACGAGCTCGTCCCGCTCAGGCGCCCTGGATGGCCGAGAGCCTCCACGGATTGGGCCCGACCGAACGGGTGAACGTCCAGTACTCCTCGAACTCCTGCGGCGTCTTGTTCCCGACGACGACGGCGCCCGTGGTGTCGTCCACCGTGTAGTCCACGAGTGAGCCCGCGAGATAGACGGTGACGAAGTCCTGACCGGACTCCTGCCAAGCCTCGGTGACCTCCGCCCGGCGAAGGTTCATCGCCTCCATGCGGTTGGTCTGGCGCGCCGCGCGTAGCTGATCGCACTGCGCGGAGAGCTCGCTGTACATCCGCGAGGTCAGTTTCGCGCTCACCGGGTTCATGTCGCGAGCGGTCACCGCGCGCTGCACGTCGCCGAAGAGACCGCGCGCGGCATCGGCAACGAATCCGGGATCGAATGAGGGATCCATGGCGCGGATGTGACTGAGGCCACGGTCGAGATCGCTTTCGACCGCCGGCATCTCCGGTGTAGCCGTCCCGGCGCCGCCGCCGGTGTAGCCGCCGCCGTAGGGCGCGCCAGCCGTGGCGTAGGACGGCTGCTGCTGCGCGTCCCGCCGCGCGCTCATGAAGCGGAACAGCAGGAACAAGCCGCCGCCGATCAACAGGATCTCGAGCAGCCCAATACCACCGCCGAAGCCGCCACCGAACAGCATGCTGCCGAGCAGCCCGCCGAGTGCGAAGCCGGCGAGGCCCCCCATCAGCCCGCCGAACCAGCCGCGGGAGGGCTGCGGCGCAGGCGTCGGCGTTGTTGGGGTCGTCGGGGAGGTCAGCGAGCGCGACGGGCTCGAGGGAGTCGTCGGCGAGGCAGGCGTGGACGACGAGCGTGAGCCGCGGCTGCCGCCACTGCCCGCCCGCGCGAATGCCTCCCCTGCCTGCAGGGTCAGTAGCGCCGCGAGCATCAGCGCCGCGATTGCAAGGGTCGACCGTCTCATGGCGCACCTCCTCGTGTCATTCTATCTGCTGTCCACGCGTGCGTAGGTCTTTCTTCAGGATTTTACCGGAGGCAGCAGCTCCTCTGTGCCGACGCGCGCGCCCTCGGCGAGCACCACAACGCCTTCACGGCCGCGCGTCGCCGACGATGTACTCGATCTCGTCGGCCTTGTAGGTGACGTTCAGCGACAGCGGCACCAGCCCGCACTTCTGCGCCGCGTAGTACGCCAGCGCGAACTCCGGCCAGGTGGGCAGGTGCGGGCCGAGGCGCTCGCCCGGTTTCAGGCCGAGCGCGGCGAGGCCGCCCGCGAGCGCGGAGACGTCGTCGTCCAGCTCGCGATACGTCCATCGCCGGTTGCCGGCCACCAGCGCCGTGCGATCGGCGTGATAGAGCGCCGAGCGCTCGAGCAGCTGCGCGACCTTCACGGAATCAACAGCACCTTGCCCGTCGTCTTGCGCCCCTCGAGCGCGCGGTGCGCTTCGGCCGCGTCCTTGAGCGGAAATTCGAACTCCATGCGGAGCTTCAGCTTGCCGTCACGGACCCAGCCGAACAGGTCTGCCGCTCGCTGCTGCAGCTCCTCGCGCGTCGCGATGTAGACGTTGAGGCTTGGGCGCGTGAGGAACAGCGAGCCCTTGGTGTTGAGAATCTGCGGGTCGATCTGGCCGATCGGGCCGCTGGACTGGCCGTAGAGCGCGATGAGACCGCGCGGCGCCAGGCAGTTCAGGCTGCCTTCCCACGTGTCCTTGCCGACGGAGTCGTAGACCACCTGCAGGCCTTTGCCGCCCGTGATGCGCTTGACCTCCGCCGCGAAGTCCTGCTTCGTGTAGAGAATCGTCTCGTCGGCGCCCGCTTCGCGCGCGAGCTTCGCCTTTTCCTCGGTGGACACCGTGCCGATCACCTTGGCCCCGCGCAGCCGCGCGATCTGGCAGAGGATGAGGCCCACACCGCCGGCCGCGGCGTGCACCAGACACGCATCGCCCTTCTTAAGCGGATACGTCGAGCAGGCGAGATAGTGAGCCGTGATGCCCTGCAGCATGATTGCCGCGCCCTGCTTGGTCGACACGCCTTGCGGCAGCACGACGAGCCGCGCCGCCGGCACCGCCGCGTATTGCGCATACGCACCCGGCACGCCGGTGTATGCGACCTTGTCACCGACCTTCACCTCGGTCACGCCTGGGCCTGTCGCGGTGACCGTTCCGCCCGCCTCGAGGCCGAGCGTGAGCGGCATCTCGAGCTTGTAGAGGCCGCTGCGCTGATAGACGTCGATATAGTTCAGCCCGGCGGCGTCGACCTTGACCACAGCCTCGCCAGCTTTCGGCTGGGGCTCGGGCACATCCTCGAACTTCATGGCGTCGGCGGCGCCGGGCGCGTGAACACGGATCGCTTTCATCGGAAAGAACCTCCTGGTGACATTCGGCGTGGAGCGCGGGCGGATTATAGCACCGGCGTGACAGCGTCCTCGGCAGTGCGGCGGCGCATCGCCTTGCGCGCGATGCCCCAGTGGGCGACCCACGACGGCGCCAGCGTGCGGAGCGTGCGAACCACGCTGACGAGGCGCTCGAAGCGCCGCTGCTCCCGGGCATTCCACGAGAAGCCATAGGCCTCGCGGATCGTCGGCGGCAGCAGCGCGACCGTGGACAGTCGGACGGCGCCGACCATCGGCCAGCCGAACCACCGGGGTTGCGGATGAAGAACGGCGCGCGCGAGCGTTCGCGCCGTATCGGTCACCCGCAACGCTCCGCTCTCGCTCATGGCAGCCATACACTCTTGCAGCGCCGGAATATCGTGTGGCAGCCATCGCGGGTCGAGCCCGAGCAGTGATGCGCCCTCGGCCGACTCGGCGCAATAGGCATCACGGTCCGCGGCGGTGAGCGGCTCGACGTAGACCTCATATGCTTTCAGAAACGAGTCGACGCACGTGACGTGGACCCATCGCATCAAATCGGGATCGGTGGCCGAATACGGCAGGCCCTCCGCTCGCCCGTTCACGCGCGCGTGAATGGCGTTGATCCGGCCCGCGGCGGCCGCCGCCTGCGGCTCCGAGCCGAAGGTGAGAAAAAGCATCGCCAACACGGTGCGATGCAAGCGGCGCCATCCGCCAAGCGGGTCATCGCGGAAGCCGCTGTGCTCGAAGACGGCGCTTGCGACGAGCGGGTGGGCGAATTGAAGCAGAATGGCCCGCCCCCAGCCCAGCAACAACAGCCGTTCCCGGTGTACGACCCAGGAAACCGGCGGTCTCAGCGCATCTTCCCCAGATCGATCGCGAAGCGGCTGACGTCGCGGCCGTTGCCGTCGGCGACGATCAACGCAGCCTTGGCGCGCCCGTCGAGATCGCGATTGGGAAATCCGTATACGCAGCGCGCCAGGTACCGGCCATCCGCCTGACGACTCGCGGTGCGCTCGTTCTGCACGAAGGCGGCTTGGATCTCACGGTCGGCCACCACGAGGCGGGGAAGATAGTAGCGCGCGAAATTCTCGGAGGCGCCCTGCAGCTCCACCAACACCACGAGGCGGTCGCGGTTCTCCTTGAGAATTTTTTCGGGATCGCCCGGCCTGAGAGGCTTGCCGTTGAAGGTAGCGTGACGGGCCGCGACGACCAGACGATGGAATGGCGTGAGAACGCTGACCGACTCTCCGCGGTCGTTGCTCACCCGCCACTCCGTGTCGAAGGCGTCGTTACTGACGCTCTTCTCGCCCGTGCGGACGGCCTCGCGGAGGCCGTCGTCGTCGAGCGTGAGCGCGGCGCCCGCGGCCAGCGCCGGTGTCAGCGCCAGAGCCACCGCGGCGAGCGCGATCTTCATGGCTTGGGCGCGCCGACCACCACGCGGTTGAACGAATCCGGCGCGAAGTACTTCGCGGCCACTCGCTGCACGTCGGCGGGGGTGACCTTCGCCACGCGCTCTTTGTAACGGTCGGCATAGTCGAGGCCGAGCCCCTGCTCTTCGACGGCCACTACGAAGTCGGCGACCTTCGACGACGTGTCCAGGCGCAACGGAAAGCTGCCGATCAAATATTCCTTGGCCAGCTTCAGCTCGCGCTCGGTCACGGGCTCGCGGGTCATGCGCGTCAGCTCCTCGCGGATGATCTCGATGACCTTCGGCACCTCGGCCGTGCGTGTCTGCGCCGACACCGCGAACGAGGCGCCGTAGCGCGCGGGAGTGACGTACGAAAAGACGGCGTACGCGAGCCCGCCCTCGTCGCGCACGCGCGAGTAGAGCCGCGATGCGGAGCCACCGCCGAGGACGTAGGAGGCCACCGTCAGCGGGAAGTAATCGGGATCCGTCTGGCGGATCGCCTGGCGGCCCAACATGATGGTCGCCTGGGTCAGCTCCTTTTGGATCGTCTCCGTTTTCGGCGAACCGCTCGGGCTCGCCGGCGGCGTCGTCGCCGGCGGCTCGGCCGGCGACTTCCAGCCGCCGAAGCGCGCCTCGATCTCCCGGCGCGCATCGTCGACGGTGATGGCGCCGACAACGGCGATGATCGTCGTATCCGGCCGCACGTTCGTCTCGTGGAAGCGCACGACGTCGTCGCGCGTGAGCTTGCCCACGGACTCCACGGTGCCTTCCACCGGCATGCCATAGGGATGATTGGGAAACACGAGCCTGGCCAGCGCGCGGGCGGCCACGGTGCCGGGATCCTCTTCGGATCGCTTGATGGCCGCCTGGATCTGCGCGGTTTTCCGCTTCACTTCCTCCGCTGGGAACGTCGGCGTCAGAAGCACTTCGCTGAACAGATCGAGTCCGAGGCCGAGATCTTTTTTCAGCACGGCCAACGAAGCGGTGAGGCCGTCGCGGCCCGCGGCCGCGGAGAGGCTGCCACCCACGAACTCGATCGCGCTATCGAGCTGCGGGGCGGTGTGTTTCGCGGTGCCACGCGTCAGCAGCGCCCCGGTGAGATTGGCGAGCCCGGCACGGTCGGGCGGGTCGAGCACGGCGCCGGCGCGCGCGAACGCGCGCACGAAGACGATGGGGACCGCGGGCCGCTCAGCGACGAGGAGAACGATGCCGTTAGGCAACACCTCGCGATGCGCGATCGGCTTGGCCGCCGCTGTGGGCGTCGTCGGCAGCAGGGTGAGCACTAGAACCAGCGCGCAGAAGCGTCGCAGGCACATCATGGCCGCGGCAGCAGGATTCCGACGTTCTTCTTGTCGTCGGCGAAGTAGGTGCGCGCCACGCGCTGGATGTCGGCGGCCGTCACCGCGCGCAGGCCCTCGACGAACCGATCCTTGTCGGCGTAGCTGCCGATCAGCTCGAAGCGCGCGAGCAGCCCGGCGCGGCGGTGGATCGAATCTTCCTGGAACACGAAGGTCGCCTCGACCTGATTCCGCGCCCGCTGCAACTCCTCCTCCGTGACCGGCTCGGACTTGAGCGCCTCCATTTCGGCGAGGAGCGCTTTTTCCATGGTCTCGGGTGTCTGACCCGGCATCGGCGTGCCCCAGAACCAGAACAGGCTCGGGTCGTGGGAGAAGTAGTTGTAGTCGCCCCCCGCCTCGAGCGCGAGCTGGCGCTCGTAGACGAGCCGCTTGTAGAGCCGCGAAGCGCGACCCTCCGACAGGATCGTGGAGAGCATCTCCAACGCGAACGCATCCGGCGATTTCCGATTCGGCACGTGATAGCCGAGATAGACGATCGGCAGCTGCGCATGCTTCTTGACGATGACCCGGCGCTCACCGTTCTGCGGCGGCTCCACCGCCAGCACCGGCGGCGGCGGCGGGCCCTTCGGGATGCGACGGAACTTTGCGCGGATCTTGGTCAGCACCTCCGGTGCCTTGAAATCACCGACGGCGACCAGGATCGCGTTGTTGGGCACGTAGTAGGTCTTGTAGAACGCGCGGATCTGCGCGGGTGTGATCTGCTTGATCTCCTCCATCCAGCCGATGATCGGCGCGCCGTATGGATGGTTTTTGAACGCGATCGACGACACTTCCTCGCCCAGGAAACCGCCGGGATCGTCCTCGGTGCGCGTGCGGCGCTCCTCGATGACGACCTCGCGCTCGGACGCGATGTCCTTGGGATCGAGCCTGAGGTTGTGCATGCGGTCGGCCTCGAGATCGATCACGAGGTCGATGCGATCGGCGGCGATGTTGACGTAGTACGACGTCACGTCCTGCGACGTGAACGCGTTGTCCTGGCCGCCGTTCTGCTCCACGAGGCGCGCGAATTCCCCCGGCCCGTGCGTGGGCGTGCCCTTGAACATCAGGTGCTCGAGAAAGTGCGCGATGCCGGTGGTGCCCCGTGTCTCGTTGCGCGAGCCGACCCGGTACCACATCTGGAACGAGACGATCGGACTGCGGTGGTCTTCTTGCAGAAGCACCCGCAGGCCGTTTTCGAGGGTGGCCGCAAGCACGCGGTCGCTGTTTTGCGCGGCGGCGCCGGCGGCCAGACCGAGCAGCAGTGTGGCGACGAACACCAGTCGGAGCGTGTGGGTTGGGCGCATCGGCTCGATTATACCGGCTGGTGTATCATCCGGGTTCTATGCGGCTCGGCCTCGCGGTGCTCGCCACGCTCTTCATCGCGACGGGGGCCGCCGCGGAGCCTTGCGCCGAGCCACTGGCTGCTGTGTTCGAGCGCACCTCGCCGGCCGTCGTGTCGATCCAGGCGATGAAGATCAACAAGGCGAAGCCGCAGCGGCGCTTCGAGACGATCGTCGGCTCCGGCGTGATCATCGACAAGGACGGCCAGATCCTCACGAACGCGCACGTGGTGGACGGTGCCGCGTCGCTGACCGTGACGCTGGACTCCGGCAACAAGGTGCCGGCGCGAATTCTCGGCCTCGATCCGGTCCTCGACATCGCGCTGCTTCGCGTGGACAGCACCGGCGCGCTGCCGGCCGCACGGCTCGGCGATTCGAGCGCGGTCAAAGTCGGGGAAGAGGTCGTCGCCATCGGCAATCCGATCGGTCTCGATCAGACGATGACACGCGGGATCGTGAGCGGGCTCAATCGGCTGCTGCCCGGGGTCTCCGACGAGCCGATGATCCAGACCGACGCGCCGATCAACCCGGGCAATTCCGGTGGGCCGCTGGTCGACCGCTGCGGCGGCGTCGTCGGGATCAACACGCTCATCTCGGAGGACGCGCAGTCCATCGGCTTCGCGGTGCCGATCAATGCGGCGAAGGCGATTCTGCGTGACCTGCGCGAACTGGGGCGCGTGGTACGGCCCTGGCTCGGGATGCAGGGCCGAGCCGTAGACGGCAAGCTCGGCGGCGTCGTCCGCCTGCCGGTCACACCTGGCTACCTGGTCGAGGTGGTCTACGACGGCTCGCCCGCCGATCGCGCCGGCGTCCGCGGCGGCAATCTGTCGGTGGTCGTTCAGGGCGAGGAGTATTTGCTCGGCGGCGACATTCTCACGGCGATCAACGGCACGCCGATCCGGAACCACTCCGACTACGTCACGCGCGTCAAGACGTTAAGGGTCGGGCAGCGCGTGAAGATCACCGTCGTCCGCGACGGCCAGCCGCGGGAGATGACACTGACGGTGTCCGAGCGGCCGCGCCTGCCGTCGGATCTCGCTGACTAGTTAATTGGGGGCCGCGAAATGGCCCCCAAACCCCCAAACGCTCGA
>Ga0114129_10002377_pt1 | contig 26132 bp, 24 predicted proteins | sample RhiMetdeltSRZDD1_FD_80071 | JGI IMG/M metagenome (GOLD analysis project Ga0114129, IMG submission 80071) | Populus rhizosphere microbial communities from Tennessee, USA - Rhizosphere MetaG P. deltoides SRZDD1 (version 2) (version 2) | ecosystem: Host-associated > Plants > Roots > Rhizosphere >...
AGCGCCGATGGCGAACGGGTTCATCCAGAACGACCCGCGCGAGGGCAACCCGGCGACCTACGACACCGACGTGCGCGTGCTGTACAACGAGGACGCGCTCTACTTCGGGATCTTCGCGCACGACATGGAGCCGTCGAAGATCATCATCAGCGACCTGAAGAAGGACTACAACGTCGGCAGCAGCGACGGCTTCCGCATCGTCCTCGACACCTTTCACGACGGGCGCAACGCGTACCAGTTCGCGACCAATCCCGCGGGCGCGAAGTGGGATTCGCAGATGTCGAACGAGGGGCGCGACAACAACTCGAACTGGGACGGCATCTGGGACGTCAAGACGACGATCACCGAGACCGGGTGGGTCGCCGAGATCCGGATTCCGTTCCGCACGCTGAAGTTCAGCGAGACCGATCCGCAGGTGTGGGGCATCAACTTCGAGCGGAAGCTGCGCCGTCTCAACGAAGACAGCTACTGGTCGCCGATTCCGCGCATTTACGACGCGCAGCGCGTCTCGCTCGCGGGAACGCTCGAGGGGCTGCGCGGACTGCGCGCGGGCAAGAACATCCGCGTCAAGCCGTACGCGCTGACGAGCGGCAGCCGCATCACGACGCGGCCGATGGCCGGCGACTTCCAGGGCGGCGTGGACGTGAAGTACGGCGTCACGTCCGGGCTCGTGTGGGACTTCACGGTCAACACCGACTTCTCGCAGGTGGAGGCGGACGAGCAGCAGGTGAACCTGACGCGGTTCAACCTGTTCTTCCCGGAGAAGCGCGATTTCTTCCTCGAGAACCAGGGCATCTTTTCCTTCGGCGACGATCGCAATTTCGGCGGCGGCGGCAACTTCGGAGCGGGCCGCACCAACCAGATCCAGGACATGCGTCTCTTCTTCACGCGCCGAATCGGGTTGTCGGACGATGGACAGGCGCTGCCGATCCTCGGCGGCACGCGTCTGAGCGGCCGCCAGGGCGCGTACTCGATTGGCGCGCTGAACATTCAGCAGCGCGAAGACGGCGGCGTGCCGGCCACGAATTTCACGGCGCTGCGGCTCAAACGCGATGTCCTCGCCAACTCCGACGTCGGCGCCGTGCTGCTCGACAAGGAAGTCGCGGGTCCGGCCTTCAACCGGCTCGCGGGCTTCGACGCGAACTTCCGTTTCGGCAACCTGATCATGAACGGATTCGCGGCGAAGACCTTCACGCCGGCGGGTGCCGTCACCGGTACCGGGAACGACGTCACGACCCGTGCGAACGCCGAATACCGGAACCGGCAATGGCGGTTCAGCGGGAGGTACACGACGATCGGCGAGCGGTTCAACGACGAGCTCGGCTTCATTCCGCGGACCGGCGTCAACGAGATGAACGTGAACGTCAACCGGACGCTGCGGCCGAACTGGCTTCCGCGTACGGTTCGCGAACTGATGCCCCACTGGGTGCTCGTGCAGTCCAACCGCGCCGACGGGCGCGGGCTCGATCTGCGGCAGCAGGACTTCCACTTCGCGATCAATTTTGCGAACGGCTCGTTCCTCGAGCCGGGCGCGAACACCAACCTCGAGGTCATCCGCACCCCATTCACGTTGAACGGACCTCGCGGCGTGAAGATCCCCGACGGCCGGTACGAGTACACCGAGTACTTCGTCACCTACCGGGCGAACGACGCGGCCCGTGCCTCGATGGGCGTGCGCTATTCGATCGGCAAGTTCTACGGGGGATACAAGCACGGCTACGGGATCGGCCCGACGTTCCGGCCCAACGAGAAGTTCAACGCATCGCTCACGATGCAGCTGAACGACATCTCGCTGCCGACCGCGTCATACCTGTCGACCCTGACGACCAGCCGGCTGAATTACAACTTCAACACGAAGGTGTTCGTGAACGCGCTGCTGCAGTACAACACCGACTCGCACCAGCTCAGCTCGAACATCCGGTTCAACATCATCCACCGGCCGCTGAGCGACTTCTTCTTCGTCTACAACGAGCACCGCGACGAGCACACGGGGCTGCTGCAGGACCGCTCGCTGATTGCGAAGATGACTTATATGGTGGCCTTTTAGAAAATCCCAAATCCCAAATCCCAAATCCCAAATTCCAAACCCCAAATTCCAAACCCCAAAAGGCCAGTTGGGATTTCTTGGGATTTGGATGTTGGGATTTGGGATTTGGGATTTTTACAACGCGCCGCTCGGCTGCAGGCGCCCTGTGTTCCACCAGTCGACAATCTGATTTTTCAGCTTCGCCGCGCCGAAGAGCGCGACGGTGAAGATCGCGTACGCCGTGAACGCCTGGCCGAGCGTCAGCGACTTGTGCATCGGGCCGCTGAGCACGCCATACGCCAGCTCCACGTGAATCCAGTACACGAACAGCGAGGCCTGCCCGAACTCCTGCATGACGGAGCGTCCTGTCCAGAGCGCGTTCCACGCGTACGCGACCGGCAGCGACAGGATCAGAATCCCCAGGCGCAGGAAGAAGAACGTCGGCGACGTCGTCCAGAACGACGAGTCGCGATAGATGGCCGGCAGATACGAGGCGGCGTAGCCGCCGGCCGCGACGACGAGCCCGATCACGGCCAGCGCGATGTTGACACGGCGCTCGGCGTCAGGCGTTCTCGCGGTGTCGAGCCAGATCCCGATCGGGAGGGCGGCGAGGAGAAACCCCGCCCACGGAAACAGCGTGAACGTCCCGCGGCCCGGAATCGGCCGGATGTACCACTCGATCGGATCCGGTAACGGCGATATCAACGGCGTTGCGCGAACGACCGGCGTGATCATCGCGACGGCGACGGTGGCCGCAAGCATCCAGGCCGCGCGATCCCACCTCGCGCGCCCCGCGCTCCAGAGCAGCGCGGCGGCGAGCATCGACAATCCCATGATGTTCAGGATGTCCACCTTCAGCAGCGCCTGCACGGGATCGCCGCCGCTGATCAGCCACGACTGAAGGCGGAACAGAAACGCGAGGCCGAAGATCTGCAGCGCGCGGCGGCGCGCCAGCGCCGCCGTGTCGCTGTCCGACAGGCCGCGCCGCAGCCGCGAGCCGGCCGCCAGCGCGATCGCGAGACCGGCGAGAAACAGGAAGCCGGGCGCCGCGAAGCCACCGATGATCATCGCCCACCCGTACGTGCTGTTGTGCCGCGCGTCGAGACGCGTCCAGGCGTCCAGCGTGTGGGCCTCGATCATGATCAGCACGGACACGCCGCGCAGCCAGTCGATGTACCCGCGCCTCATGGAGAGATGCGAAAGGACGTCTGCAGCTCGATGTCCTGGCGGTACGAATGCCACACCGAACAGTACTTCTCGCGCGAGAGCGCGATCGCACGTTCGACGGCTTCCGCCGGGACGGCGCCGTTGACGTCGAACGACAGCGTGACGTGAAGGAAGCGGCGCGGCGGTGTCTCCGCGCGCGTGCCGGTGAAGGTGACGCGAAGCGCCGTCAGCGGATGCCGGCCCTTGCGGATGATGTCGACAACGTCGGCGCCCATGCAGCCCGCGAGCCCCATCGCCGCATACTGCATCGGCGATGGTCCTTGCTTGCCGTCGCCGTCGACGATCGCCGTGGTCCTGTCGCTGGAGGCGTCGAACCGCAGGTCGCCGGACCAGACCAGCTCGGCGACAAGCGGCGGTCTGGCGTCGGCCATCAGGCGTGCATCAGCGCGCCGCTGCAGTATGTTGCGGCCGTCCGGTCTTGTGCGTGACGCCGCCGCCCGTCAGTCCCTTGAGCAGCAGCCAGCCGGCCGGCAGCAGCACGAGCGCGTACGTCAACGCGTGCCCGAACGCGCTGTCGGGACCCCACGATTCGGTCGCTTCGTGGATCGGCTCGCTGAGCGACCCGATCATGTTCTGCTCGGACATCTCGTGAACGCCCGCGATCAGCAGCTGCACGACGAACACGAACAGGAAGATCGCCGTCACCTGGAAGAAGAGGCCGAGGTTCACGCGATGCCCGTAGCGCGACCAGAGCGATGCGAGCGCCGCGGCGCCCACCAGGCCGAGCGCGGCACCGAGCGCGAGGTGCAGCGTCTCTTTCAACTGCATGAGCAGCAGCGCCGTTTCCATCCCCTCGCGCGACACCATCAGCACCGTGAACAGGAAGACGCCGGCAAACGCCGCAGCGCCCGCGCGGCCGCTCGAGGCGGCGAGACGCCCCTCGATGTCTCCCTTCATCCGGCGTCCGGCGCGCCACATGTGGACGACCATCCAGGTCACCGAGATGGCCGCGCCGATCGCGAGCGGCCCTTCGAGCAGCTCCTGATTCGATGCGTTGTACAGGAGGTACCCACCGACGGCGCTGATGGCCAGCGCCGCCACGATGCCGGTGTGGACCGCCCGGGTCAGCTCGCTCCGGCCGGACTTGCGCAGGTAGGCGAGGCTGATGGCGACAATCAGGAAGGCTTCGAGACCTTCCCGCAGGGTGATGACAAAGGCCTGTAGCATGGCTGTGTCCGCGAAATGAGATTGAGTCGCAGGAAGTCTAATCCGACCAGATAGGTCGGATCAAGCTCGAACTCCCAAGCGTTTTTTTTGGGAGTTGGGAGTTGGCAGTTGGGAGTTGCGAGTTGGCAGTCAGCGCCGCTCGGATGGCGCCGCCACAGTCCAGAGGAATACGGGGCGGCCGCTCACCGTCAGCCGCTGCTGCGGCTTCCACGACCCTAAATCGAACGCGTGCGACACGATACGGGTGCCTGGCTTGAGGTCTTTCATCAGCTTCGGGGCAAGCCGGGAGTTGAAGGACGGCGACAGGTAAATCATGACGACGGTTGCCGGGCTGATATCCGCCGTCAGGACATCCTCAGTCCTGAACATCACCTTGTCGGAGACGCCGCTCGCCCGCGCGTTCGCCGTTGCCTCGCGCGTCCGCTCAGGGTCGATGTCGATGCCGACTCCGCGCGCGCCGTACGTCTTGGCCGCCGCAATGACGATGCGGCCGTCCCCCGATCCAAGGTCGTAGACGACATCGGTCGAGGTGACCTTCGCGAGCTTGAGCATCGCGTCGACGACGTCGGGAGGCGTGGGAACGAAGACGACGTCGGGCTCGCGGGACGGAGCCTGTTGCGCGTTGGGAGCGGCCGCCGCACACGCCAGCAGAACGGCAACGACGAAAGCGCGAGGTTTCATGCGCACCCCCGAGGATCCATGTTACCGCCCCGGGAGGAGCTATGCTCAGGGCGATGGCGGTGATCGTCCAGAAATACGGCGGCAGCAGCGTGGCGGACGTGGACAAGCTCAGGCGTGTGGCCGAGCGCGTCATGCGCACGCGCGCCCAGGGGCACAGCGTCGTCGTCGTCGTGTCGGCGATGGGCGACACCACCGACGATCTGCTCGCGATGGCCAAGAAGGTCTCGCCGAACCCGCAGCGCCGCGAGCTCGACATGCTGCTCTCGGCCGGAGAGCGCATCTCGATGGCGCTCCTGTCGCTCGCCATCCACGAGCTCGGTGGCGATGCCATCAGTTTCACCGGCAGCCAGTCCGGCATCATCACCAACGACCGCCACGTGGACGCGCGGATCATCGAGGTGCGTCCGTTCCGCGTGCAGGACGAGCTCGCGCGCGGAAAAATCGTGGTCATCGCCGGCTACCAGGGCGTGTCCTACCGGAAGGAGGTCACCACGCTCGGCCGCGGCGGCAGCGATACCACCGCGGTGGCGATGGCGGCGGCGCTCGACGCGGAGTATTGCGAGATTTGTTCCGACGTGGACGGCGTCTACTCCGCCGATCCGCGCGTCGTTCCCGCCGCACGGCGCATCGGCGCGCTGTCGTACGAAGAGACGCAGGAAATGGCGGAGGCGGGCGCGAAGGTGCTCAACGCGCAGGCCGTCGAGTTCGCGAAGGAGAAGGGGATCGCGATCTATGCGCGGGCCACCGCCAGCCCGTTGCCGGGGATCGACGCGTCCGTTGACGGCACGGTGGTCCGCAAGTCGCCGCCCCGCATGCCGGGAACCGTCGTCGGCGTCGCGAGCGAGAAGGACGTCATCGTGCTGCAGGCGGATGCGAAGCCCGCCGACGTGCTCGGCCTGCTCGACGAGCGCAGCGTCGCGGGCAAGCAGCTGCACGTCTTCGACAACCGCGTGGACATGGTCCTCTCGCGCGAGAACCTGCACGACGAGCCCCGCCTCCGCGCCGCGCTCGAATCGAAGTTCGGCGGTCATGCGAGGCTGGTCGACGGCCTTGCCGCGGTCAGCGCTGTCGGCGCGGGCATCAATGCCTCCTATTCGAACGTGCGCACCGGCACCGCGCTGCTCGAGCAGAAGGGCATCGCACCGGCGATGATGGCGACCTCCTCCTTCAGAATCACGTGGATGGTGCCGCGCGACCGCACGAACGAGGCGGTGCAGGCGCTCCACCACCGGTTCATCGAGTCGGCGCAGCCGCTCCTTCCCTGACGTGCCGCACGCGGACGCCACCCACGATCTCGAAGCGCTGATCCAGTCCCGGCATCCCATCGTCACGATCGACACGGTCGAGGAAGAGCGCGTCGACAACCTGCTGCAATCCGTCGCGTCCACGCTGCACATGCCGCTGTTCACGTGGACGGTGACGCACGGACTGCAGCGGGTCGGTGGCGAGGGCGCCATCTACGGGACCGCCAATCCGCAAATGCTCGTGCGTCACCTCGCGACGCTCACGGTTCGCGGCATCTTCCACCTGAAGGATCTGCACGTGCACCTGAAGGACGCGACCGTCGCCCGTGGGCTGCGCGACACCGTGCAGGCGTTTCTGCGATCGGGGTCGACGGCCGTGTTGTCGGGCGAATCGATCCATCTTCCGGGCGAGCTCGCGCGCGAAGCCATTCCCTTCGTGCTGCACCTGCCGGACCACGACGAGCTGCAGCTGGTCGTTCACCAGATCCTGCGCTCGTTGAAACAGCAGCACGACGTCGCCGTCAGCCTGGGACCCGACGGCATGGAGTCGCTGCTGCAGGCGCTCTCCGGGCTGACGCTGAACCAGGCGCGGCAGGCGGTGGCGTGGGCCGTGCTCGACGACAATGCGCTGACGGCGGAGGACATCCCGCGCGTGCTGCGGCGGAAGTGCGAGGCGGTACGAGAGGAGGGACTGCTCGAGTTCTATCCGCCCGAAGGCAACACCTTCGAGCTCGGAGGCTTCGATCGCCTGAAGGCCTGGCTGGAACGGGCGCGCGTCGGGTTCACGAGCGAAGCGCGCGCGCTCGATCTTCCCGCTCCCCGGGGCATTCTCATCGTCGGCGTGCAGGGATGTGGAAAGTCGCTCGCCGCGAAGGCCATCGCCCGCGCGTGGAAGCAGCCGCTCCTCAAGCTCGATGCGGCGCGCCTCTACGACAAGTACGTCGGCGAGTCGGAGAAGAACCTGCGGAAGGCGCTCGACTTCGCGGAGGCGATTGCGCCGAGCATCCTGTGGGTCGACGAAATCGAGAAAGGGTTCGCCGCGCACGGCGGCGAGGTGGACGGCGGTCTCTCGCAGCGCATCCTCGGCTCGTTTCTCTCGTGGCTGCAGGAGCGCCCGGCGCCGGTCTTCGTCGCCGCCACTGCGAACGACGTGCTCGCGCTGCCGCCGGAGCTGCTTCGCAAGGGGCGTTTCGACGAGATTTTCTTCGTGGATCTTCCGCAGCCGGCGGAGCGCGCGGCGATCTTCCGCATTCACCTCACGCTGCGGCATCAGGATCCGTCGAAGTTCGACCTCCCCGCGCTGACCGCGGCGAGCGAAGGCTTTTCGGGCGCGGAGATCGAGCAGGCGATCATCGCAAGCCTGTACCGCGCGCTGCACGACCGTCAGGCGCTGACGACCGCGATGCTGTGCGAGGAGATGCGTGGAACGCAGCCGCTGTCGGTTTCCCGCAGGGAAGACGTCGAGCGGCTGCGTGCGATGGCAAAAGGGCGGTTCGTACAGGCGTAGCGACGGGCATTGACGAATTTACGAATTTACGAATCTACGAATTTGAATTCGCCAATTGCCATTCGTCAATTCGTAAATCCGTAAATTCGTAAATTCGTAAATCACTGCGAGGCCGAAGCGGCGCGCGACGGCTTCGAGGCGTACGGGTTCAACGCGAGCGCGTTGACGATGTCGGTGATCGCCTTCTGCGCGCGGACGCTGTTGCCCGCCTCGTCCAGCGGCGGCGAGACCACCGCGAGACCGAACTTGCCGGGCGCCACCGCGATGATGCCGCCGCCCACGCCGCTCTTGGCCGGCAGCCCCGTGTGATAGAGCCACTTGCCCGAGTCGTCATAGAGACCGGCGGTCGCCATCACCGCGAGCACGTACGGAACGTTCTCGCTGCTCATCGCCTGCTTGCCGGTGACCGGATTGCGGCCGCCGAAGGCCAGCGTCGCCGCCATCGTCGCCAGGTCCTTCGCGGTGACCCCGACCGAACACTGGCGCGTGTACAGGTCGGTGGCCTGCCCCGGGTTCTGCTTGATGTAGCCGTAGGCGTGCATCAGCATGCCAATCGCCTGGTTCCGCTGGTTGGAGTCGGACTCCGACTTGTAGACGTCCTGGAGAACGCTCAGCGAGCGGCCCGCGAAGTCGTTATAGGTGCCGATGATCTTCGACCAGACCGCGTCGGCGGTCGGGCCCTGCACCATGCTCGTCGCGGTGATCGCGCCGGGGTTGACGAGCGGATTCATCTCCGGACCGCCCGCGAGCTTGTACGACTGCTCGATGGAGACGATGGAGTTGAACTTCATGCCCGTCGCATCGACGCCGATGGTCTTCTCGATCGCCTCGGGCCCCTGGTCCTGGATGACGCGCGCCATCGTGAACACCTTCGAGATCGACTGGATCGACACCTCCGTGTTGACGTCGCCCGCGGTGTAGACCTTGCCGTCCCTGCCGATGACCGCGACGCCGAAGAGGTTCGGATCGACGTGCGCGAGCGCCGGGATGTAGTCGGCGTTCTTCCCGTCCTTCAGGTTCTTGTATTTCGAGAACGCCGCCGACACGGCCGACTGGACGTCGGTCTGAACGGTATTCTGTGCGCGGCCCGGCAGCGTCGCCGCGCCGATCGCAATCGCGACGACGGCGGCACGGCCGAGCGCGCGCGGTGCACGTGCTCTCATGGCTGGCCTCCTACCTTGTACGAGAAGTTGTATCTGAACGAAAACTGGATGCGGTAATCGTCGGCTCTGAACCCGTCGGTGTTGTTGTCGCGGCGCCCCCACTGGACCTCGCCGCCGAACATCACGTTTTCGACCGGGTAGTAGAGCAGGTTGCCGAGCGCGTACTGACCGAGCCTGAAGTCGCTCGCCTTCTGCGCGTTGCTCGTGTCGATGCGGAGCCGCGAGTAACCGGCGCTGCTCGTCCACTTGTCGCTCCACGTCCGGTCGTAGAACGCCATCAGGCCGAGCAAGGGCAGCACCTCGCCAAGCACCGGCGTTCGCGGATTGAGGAAATTGGTCCGCACGCCGACGTCGATCGGGGCGTCGTTCATGTAGTTCTCGACGCCATCCCCGTACACGGCCCCCAGGTGGAGCGTGTCCTTGCCGAACTTGAGGTTCGACGTGGTGTTGACGCCCCAGCCGGTCCCGCGTCCGCTCAGGTCGAACTGGTCGTCCAGCACGTCGTCCCACTCGATCTCGCGCCAGATCGCCGCGATCTGCACGTGGCCCCAGCCGCGCGTGGCGCGGAAGTGCGTCGACAGATCCGGCGCCGGGAAGTGCCCCTGGACGTTCTGCAGCGCGATGCGGTTCGCGAAGATGCCCGCGTCACCGCTGGCGCCGGGACGCTCGGCGGCGAAGGCCAGTTCGTTCGCGCCCTGGATCGGCGTGAACCTGAACTGCACGTTCTTGAAATAGACCATCCCGTTGGGGCCCCAGTACTCGAGCTGGTTGGGGAAGGTCGAGCCGTCCATGAACAGGCTGTCGGTCTGCCCGGCGCCGAAGTGTCCGAACTCGCCCCACACGTCCCGCAGGCGGAACGTCGTCTGGCCAGCGTCGACGCCGACCCCGAACAGGTCGAACTCGAACGTCGTCTTCAGATCGCCGTGCCCCGTGGGCGTGGTCGTCTTGACGCCCAGCCGGCTTTGCCGGAAGCCCGCGAAGTTGTGACCGTCCTGACCGAACTCGTGCTTGAACGATGGCAGCCTGGTGGGACGCAGCACGTCGAACCAGTCCGGGTTGCTCTGTTCCGCCTGGTAGCCCATGTCGAGCATCGCGAAGCCGTAGATGTCGATGGCCGGCCTCGGCGCGGATGCGGGCGCCTGTGCCGCCGCGTCCGCGGGTGCCGCGGCAGGCGGGGCCGGCGCGGCGGCAACCGGGGCCACCGCGGCTCCATCCTGCGCAGGCGCCGTGCCGTCGGCGCCGTCCTGCGCGCGCGCGTTCGGGGCGGCGCCGAACAGCCACGCCGCCGCGACGACTGGCGCGACCGCCCGGGTAGCGAGAGGACCTCTGATCATTGCCGTGTCTCCTTGATGTGGACGTGCTCCCATGCGCGAACCCTGTTCCTGGCCTCGTCGAACAGGCGCTCGTAGTTCTTCTTGCGAACCATCTCGCTCGCGTCGGGGGAGAGGCGCGCAAACAGCGGCGCGTATGCGTCGTAGACGGCGAGGTAGCGGGCCGCATCGGTTGGCGCGACCTCGTCGGTGCCGAAGAGAAATCGATCGGGGTACCGATTGATCACCGCGGCTGTCGCGTCGATCGACGCGGGGGTCGCGACGATGTACTTCGCGGTCTCCGACCAGGAGAGATCGATGTAGACGTGCGGCAGCGCGGGACTCGACAGCAGCCGTTCGACGATGTCGAGCTGGTGGGCGACCGGCCGGACGATGCGCCCCAGCCCCGCGTGCGCCCAGATGATCGTCGTCTGCGGGTGGCGCAGGAACAGATCGCGCAGTTGCTTCAGCTGGTAGGGCTCCTGGTCCGGCTTCGGAAACGGAACGTCGGCGTCGTTGTGAAGGATGACGACCAGACCCGCTTCGGCGGCGAAGTCGAGGATGCGATCGAGCGCCGGGTTGGTGAGGCTCGCGGTCTCCCCCGCGATCTTCGCGGAGACGAATTCCTTGTGGATGGTGAACTCGCCAATCCCCGAGAAGACGCCCGGGAACGTCGTCAGCACGCGGCGGATGTGATCAGCCGCGTACATGTCCGCCGGGTTGAACCCGGTGATCATCGGATCGAAGCGCGCCCGCTCCGCCGGCGAGAGCGACCGGTACGCCATCGCGATGGAGGCGTCGGTGAACGAGTAGTAGTAGAGCGGCGCGTCCGTCTGCAGGTAATAGGTCGGCGCGAAGTTGCCCGTGTTGCCGTACGACCACTGCTGCTGCAGCGGGATGCCGAACAGCGCGACGCGTCCCACCTTGTTGCCCATCACCCTCAGGAACGCGTGGATGTCGGTGCCTTCCTGGACGTAGTTGGTGAGATGCAGGTGCGAGTCGTTGGCGACGTACGGATCGCCCGGGGCGGCGGCCAGCGAGACGGCGCAGGCCAGTGTCAACAGCATCCGTGCGAGGTCGCGCGTCATCGCGTTCACGGCCGTTCCTCAGAAATAGAAGGAGAACGCCGACGACAGGGTCGTTCCCTTCTGGCCGCCGACGTAAAAGCCGAAGAGGCTGCTCTGCGGCGAACGATCGATCTCGATCACCTGCGTGTTGAACCGGATGTTCCTGGTCTGGTGGGCCGGGTAGTAGTTCAGGCCCTGGATGTACTCGTGGCTGGTGTGGAATCCCGCGCGCGAGTCGCCATAGATCCACGACGTCGCGCCGTAGAGCTCGAGCTTCTTCTCGAGCGGATAGAACGCGCCCTGCACATAGAACCCGCTGTCGTGAATCGAGCTGACCGGCAGCGGTCCGTCGGCGTCGAAGCCGTCGATCCAGCGGTGGTAGATCTCCGTCTGCAGGAAGATGCCGCGGTACTTCAACCCGGCGTCGGCCGACGCGCCGCGGACGGTCGCGAAGTTGACGGTGACGCCCGGCGCCAGCGACCCGGTGCTGAAGAGGAGCAGGCTGTCGGCCAGCTTGACCTGGTAGTTGTCGGCGGCCGGATTCGCGTTCTGGTTGAAGCGGTTCTCGCGGCTGCGGTACGACGACACGCCGATGCGCGTCGCGACCGCCTCGTGATGTTCCCAGTCGTCGAACGATCCGTTCGGCCCGAACTCCTTCGTCGTCGGCATCCACCAGACGGTGGTGCCGGTCGCAATGTCGCGCGTCAACTGCTTGGCCGTGAATCCAAGCTGGCTGAGGCTGTTGCCCGCGGCGACCTGATACCAGAAGCCGGGCGTGAGCTCCCCGTTCACCCAGGCAGTGCCGGTGAAACCGGGACGGAAGAACTCGTCCGCGAGCACGCGATCGTTGGCGAGCCAGAACGGGTGCGAACCCATCACCGATCGGCTGCCCCCGATGGTGTTGATGCCGGCGTAGGCGTTGAACTTCTTGTGGAATTGATAGCCCGCGAATCCGTAGAGCGTGGTCTGGTTGGTGGAGAGCACGCTCCACACCGTGACCTGGTACCGAATCTTCGGGTCGAAGAGCCAGCCGCGGAAATGAAGCATCGCGCGGTGGAACTGGATGTCGTTCCGCGGATCGATCACGTTCGTGTTGCCGAGGTGGTCGACGAACGTCTGCGTGGCCGGCAATTGGTTGATGTAGCGGATGACCGCGTATCCACTGAGCGACATTTCACCGAGATCGGTGCGACCGAGCAGAAACCCCGAACCGGTCGCGTCGAGCGCGCCCCATGTCGGCCGCTCCGTCTCACCCTCGCCAGGCGCCTGTGGCGCCGCGGCGGAGGGCGGGGCGGCGGCTGGTGGGTCGGTCGCGGTCGCGTCGGCCTGCGCGCGGGCCGTCACGGGCACGAGCACGAGACCGACGAGCAGCGTGAGGCAGTGACGCGTGATGAAGTGCCGGTCCGGCATGCGGCCGGCGAGGGTGCACGCGGCGCGCCGGGGCGCGCCGCGCGGTTCAGGCGGGGATGGAACGTGTTGTCAACGCGTCGCTTGCGAGGAGCTGGCGACCGCCTCTGACCGTGTCGCGGCGCGCGGGTGGCTCTCAACGCGTTGGCCGGCTCGCAATGGGCTGTGACGATGGGGGGAACCTGGGTGGTCGGCGTCCTCTACATCCTCGCTGGCGCGCCGCTCCGCGGCGGCGATGATGCGCAGGATGGCTGTGGCGAGGTCCTCGGGAAAACACGGCTTGGGGAGAAGCTCGGTGAAACCGGCCGCCATCGCGATCGCGCGCTCGTACGAGAGCACCGACGCGGTCAGCGCGACGACCGGGACGTGCCGAAGCGACGGCTCCCGCTGCAGCTGCGCGATCACCTCGACGCCGTTCATGCGGTTCATCCGCAGCTCGAGGAGGATGATGTCGGGAACGCACATCCGCGCGAGGCCAAGCGACGCCTGGCTGTCCGAGCAGGCGATGACGCGGAAGCCACAGGTGCGAAGGTACTCCGCGTACATCTCGCGGTTGTCTGTGGAGTTGTCGACGAGAAGGACGAGCGGTCGGTCATGCGGCATGGCGTGTCTCGATGCGGGCGTCAGAGGCGGACGGTGTGACAGGTGCGCGGGGTGGCGGCTCGCCGATGGTCCAACCCGTTGTTTCGTGGCCGCAGGCCATGCATCGCAGGGAGATCCGGTTTTCGCCGAACTGCAGGAGCGTCTCGTGGCCGCGGACCGCGCAGACGGCCCATCGAAGCCGTTGCGCCAGCCATTCGTATCGGGTCGTCATCTCGCTGCTCCTGACTGCAACGTCGGGTTCGACGGCGGTGTGCTCCCCCTCGGTGGCCATGACCGATCACCCCGCCGTCTCGCCCGGCGCCGCACGAGGTTGCAAGCAGCACGCCCGGTCGTGCAGTGACGCGCAGTAACTCACCTATCCGCGCAGCGGCGCTCGTGTTACGCCGTGCAACGGTCGATGCACGCGCACGACGTCGGCGCGCACACCAACAACGCGTTGTCAGTCGCGTTACTGCGGGTGGTGATCGGAGGCCTGCGCGGTCGATTCGTCGCTCGGTCCGAACAGATCGAATTCGATGACGATGTCGTCCTTGATGCGCACGAGGCCGCCCGCGAAGGTGAGAGGAGGTATCCCGAAATCGCTCGCGTGGACGACGGCGCGTCCGTGATAGTGCTCCGGCGTGCCGTCGAAATCGAATACGAGCTGCTGCGCGACACCATGGAGCTCCAGCGTGCCGGCCGCGCGATACTGACCCGGAGCTGCCTCGGTGATCTCCGCGGCCGTGAAGTGCATCTCCGGGTAGGAGGCCACGTCGAGCACGCGCGGCCCCCGCAGCGCCTCCTCGACGTCGCGGCGCACCCGCTCCGACACCTCCGGATCCGAGAAGCTCACGCCGCCGGTCCGCACGACGATGTCCACGTTCCTGTGGTCGACGTCCACGAGGCCGGTCGCAACCGGCGCCACGATGGTGTAGTCGGCGCCTCGCGAAAACAGGCCCTTCCTGTGGACGTGCAGGGTCAGGGTGGATTCCCGCACGTCGGCGGCGTGCGCATGCGAGCCGCCGAGGAGCAGCGCCGCAATCGTCAGTGGATGAAGCGCGCGCATCGGTATCACTCCTGGTACGCCGTCCGCGGCGGCTCCGCGGACGGCCCGTTCGTCTGCTGCCAGAGGCGCCGGATGCGCCGCACGAACCGGCGCGGCCGCTCGGTGTAGATGCCGACGCCGAGCATCTCGGCGTGACGGCGCAGCAGGCGCTGATATCGCGCGACCACGCGCAGGCAACGCGCGGTCTCTTCGCGCGACAGGGCGACGTCGGTGACGAGCACGTCGCGCAGCAGGATCACGTTGTGATACTCCCCCAGCACGCCGTCGAGCGCCTCGATGCGCCGCTCGTAGCCGACGAGGTGATAGCCGCACCGCCCTTCGAGCAGCCGGACGTGAAACCAGTGATCCTTGACGTGGCGCCGCCAGGTGTGGAAGTTCGACGGCTTCGGCTTCGACCAGGCCACGATCATCATCCGCCGCGCGCGCCGGTAGCTCTCCTCGAGGCCCGGCCCGATGGCGCGGAATCCCTGGGCGGTCATGTGCCAGTGCTTGACGCGCTTGCGCTCGCTCCGCAACGTCCCGGCCGCGACTTCCAGAACGCCGCGCTCGGCGGCGTCGCGGTCCGCGCGCGCCCCATGGCGGATGACGCCCTCGCGGGCGGCCTCTACCGTCCGTGGCGGAAGCGCCTTGCCGTAGCGGCGCGCGAGCGCGTCGAGCGTCTCGATGATGCCGCGGCCGTCCGCGACCGGCGCGAGCATGCGCGCCACGGTCCGCAGGTCGTCGTCCACGGCGCGATGGGCCTTGTCGAGCACGGGCCGGACGAGCCGCATGATGGCCCGTATCTTCTTGATTCGCCGCCGCGCGTCGTGGACCGCTTCGTCACTCTGCGGATCGCCGACGGAGTGCAGCTCGGAGATGGCGACCTCGAGCTGCCGCAGCACGATGCGCCGGACTTCGGCGGCGACCGGCGCTCCTTTCTTCAGACGGAATGCCACGCAACGCTCCCCTCACGATGCCCGCGAGAACCGTCCCACGCCGGCAAGACGGGCGATCCCGATTGCCAGCAGCGCCCCGGCGGCTGTCGCGAGCGCACCAATCGTCAGTTGCGCCAGCATCGGACCCGTGTAGAGGATCCCGCTGGCAAAGAAGAGCGCGAAGGTAAACCCGGTGGACGCGGCAAAAGCGGCCACGACGAGCTGCCGCCAGCCGATACGCCGCGGCAGGTGCCAGCCGGCGAGCACCGCCAGGCCGATGGCCGCCAGGATGCCGGCCGGACGTCCGACGAGCGCGGCCAGCAGGACCGCCCAGGTCCCGGTGTCGTATCCCGTCAGGATGACGCCGCCGTTGACGAGGCCGAACAGGAACAGGACCACCTGGACCAGCGTGTTCCACTCGTGCTCGAAGTGATGAACCGCGTCGTCGTCGGGCGGGTCGGCCAGCAGATCGAGCTTCCGCGGCTCGTGCGGCAGGAACGGCACGATGGGAACCAGCGCGAACGCGGGATGGAGCCCGTCTCTCAGGAAGGCGAACCATGACAGCGGGCCGCAAATCACCAGGTATGGCCAGAAGGCGCGGACCTTCAGCGTCCTCATGACGCCAGCCAGGCCGAGCGCGACGAGGAGCAACGCCGCGCCACCCCCCGGCGCGCCGACCGTCGGACGCCAGACGGCGACGATCACCATGCCGAACAGGTCGGTGGCGATGCCGAGCAGCAGGACGAATGGAAGGATGCCGCTGCGCGGCATGATCGCCTTGAGCACGTAGTACGCCGCGGCGACGTCGACGGCGCACGCAATCGGCCATCCCGCCGTGAGGATGACCTCGTAGCGGCCCTGCACCCAGGCCAGGTAGGTCCCCACGCTCCCGGCGATGCCGCCGGCCGCGGCAATCAGCGGCAGCGTCCATCGCCGCCACGAGTGCAGCGCGCCGCCCTCCATCGTGGCCTCGACGATCTCCTGCATGATGAGGCCGACAAACAGCGCCATCCCGATCTCGTTCACGGCAAAGGCGAGCGTCTGCGCGAGGCGGAAGTACGGCTCCGGCACCGTGTTGGCCCAGACGAGCGCGATTGTCACGCCGAGCGGCAGGCCGAGGAACCGGTTCACGGGCCGGTGAATGGCGTGCACAGCGTGCCCGCGCTGGTGGTGACGGTGCAGCTCGACACGATGCGCGGCGCCAACGTGGCTTCTCATCTGGTGGCCCTCGCGTCGTTGCTCTGGCGATGGATCACGCCGGAGTCGACAGTCGTGCCCGTCCGCGCGACGGCTTCGAAGAACATGTCGTCACCGGCCACTTCGACCAGCATGAAGGCATTGTCCTGGTCGAAATAGGCGGCCGTCATGCCCGATGGATGCACGTCGCCCCGCCGCAGCTCGCCGCCGGAGCCCGCGACGAAATACGAAATGCCCTTCTGCGGCTTGATGCGCTCGTAGATGTGATCGTGGCCCGAGAACACGACGTTGACGCCATGCTTCACCAGCGTGGGCTCGAGCGCGACACGAAGTGACACATCCGACCCGTGACGGCCGCCGTCCGAGTAGAGCGGGTGGTGGAAGTAGCAGATCTTCCAGTCTTCGCGCGCGCGGCCCAGCGCCTCGTCGAGCCACGACCGCTGCTGCGGGTCGAGGACGTTGCTGTCGAGGACGAAGAAGCGCACGTTCTTCTTCACGTAGGAGAAGTAGCGCTCGCCTCCCATGTTGAAGCCCTTGTAGAAGCGGTTGCTCTGATTGTCGTGGTTGCCGAGCGAGGCGTAGAACAGGACGCCGGCCTGGAGGAGCGCCGCATACGGCTGCTCGAACTTGCTGACGAAGTCCTGCGGATCCTGGCGGCCGTACATGTTGTCGCCGAGCATCAGCACCATGTCGAAGGGAAACTTCGCGCGCGCCGCGGCCATCTGTTGTCCGACGTCGTATTCGGTCTTGTCGCCGTTGCCGTTGTCGCCGATGACCGCGAACTTCAGCGAGTCCTGCCGGCCGGGCAGCCCCTCGGCTTTGCCAGGGGCAGGCGCTTGAAGGGCCGGGTTCTGCGCCGCGGGCGCGAGTCCGCCCGCGGAGAGCAGGACGACGAGGACGACGACCGCGCGGCGCATCACCTCACCCGCTCATTGACTGGCCGCGACGCCGGTGGTGCCAATCCGCTTCCCCTCGGCGACACGCCCACGAAGGATGGAGATGAACTGACGGGCGACGTTTGGCGGGTAGCCGCCGGCACGGAACGCGTCCTGCCACTGCCGCTCGCTCAGGCCGCCGATGAGCGCACTGGCCCACGCCACGTCGGCAGGCGTGATGCGCCCGTGCAGCAGTTCGCCATGCAGCCCGCGGTAATCGCCGAACTCCGCGAACCCGCCGCTCACGCCGGTGATGAACCGAGTCCGGGCGAATATCTCGAGGTTGTTACGCTGTGGCGCGAAGCGTCCCGTCTTGCCGAGCGCGTCGCCAAGGTCGCGCACGACGTACCACTCCGCGGTCCGCCCGCCGCGCGTCACCTGGTAGAGCGTGTTGTTGGAGTTCTTCAGATCCGAGCTGTTGAACATCAGCAGGATCACGAGCAGTCCCTGGTACGGCCGCTGACCGACGAACGGGTTCTGCTGCCACGACCATTCGCCCATGTCCTTCATCGACGGTTCGTCGAGGCGGAAGCGGCCGCCCCGCTCCGTGTGCACGCCCGACTGGTCCCGCATCGTGAACGACGGCAGGTAGTAGACGGGAGGCTGGTGATAGCCCAGCGCGGAGAGCACGCGCGAGAGGACGACTTCCGACGGCCCTTCGTCGCCGTGGCTTGGTTTGGGCTGCTTCACGTGCCATTCACGGCCCAGCGCGTCGCGGACGATGACACCTGGATTGAAGCCGCCGGACTTGGGCCGCACGAAGGTGTACTGGGCGGCGGGGTCCGGCGCGTGCGCCGCGCCCCACGGTCCATGAAAGAGGTCGCGGTCGGCAAGACGGTCGGGCGGCTCCCACCATGACGACAGCGGCACCGCCGTCGGCGGTGACGTGGGGCGAACCATTGCCGCGCACTGCGCGGTCGATACGGCGATGGTCACCGCCAGGAGCGCGCGCCACGTGAAGGTCAGGCGAGCCATGGCCGGTTTCCCTACGGCGTGAACGGAACCGTCGCGATCGTCCGTTTGACGCGCGGCAGCCGGAACGGCTCGCTGGTGCTGAAGATGACGTGCCACCCCTGCGAACCACGCGCGACATCGAGACGCGCCAGTGTGGTCGTCTCGTTGTGCAGGCGCAGGCCGGCGCCGTACGAGGTCTTGTCGAGATTCAGGTCGCTGAAGCGCGCCGCGACGTTGCCCGCGTCAATCAGGAGCGCGGCGTCGAGGTGCTCCCACACGGCGAAGCGCGACTCGGCGCCGGCGACGAGCAGGTTGTTGTCGTGGAACTGGAAGTCGTGGTAGCCGCGCAGCGTCCGGCTGCCGCCGATGGACGGCAGCATGTAGAACGGGATCACGTTGCCGCCGGAGGTGTGCCCGCCCACGGTCCATCCGTGAAAGGCGAACACCACGCGCCCGTCGGCCACCGGCACGTACTGCGCGGCTTCGGCTTCCCACGTGTGGAACGTGAACGCGTCGTAGGTGCGATCCCAGTAGTTGATCAGGGCGCCGCGATAGAGTGACCCGCGCGTCGGATGGCCGCGATGGTCGCGCGTGTCAACGGCGGCCGACGCCTCAGTGTGCAGGAAGGCCGGCTGCACGCTCACGCTCGCCGCCGGGTCGTCCGGAAACGCATCGCGCGTGGTCGGCACATCGCGCTTGAACGTGCCGCCCGGGTCCATCAGCTTCGGATGGCCAAGCCATCCGACCTTGCCGGTGAACGACAGCGAGTCACCGGTCCTCGCCGTCGCGTACCCGACCACGTCGTGCATCTGCATCCGGTACTGGCTGCGGTCATCGTTGCCCGCGTCCGGCCCGATGCCGAAGTAGTTGACCTGCGTGTTGTCCTGCCACATCGCCTGCGTGCCGAGCGTCAGGTGGTCGTTGGCGAGCCGCGGCATCTCGAAGCGCACCTGGCCCATCTTGTAGAGGCGCCACGAGAGCGCGGCAGACGTGTCGAAGAATGCGCGATCGTCCGCGACGTAATGGCGGTACCCGGGACCGACCGACACCCACCCCGAGCCGGTGATCATGTTCGACAGCTCGGGATAGAAGCCGCTCTTCGGCTGCCCGGCGTGATCGCCGAACCGGTCGTTGGCAAAGGTGATCGCGGTCGCGAGAAAGCCCGGCTCTCCGAGGAATCCGCCTGTGTGCTGCGGCGTAACCGGCGACGAGATCGGCGGCGGCGCCTGCGGCGGATCGGGATTGGCCCCAGCTGCTTGGGCGAATGCCTGCTGCTCAGCAGCGCCGAACAGCGATGCGACAACTGCGAATGAGAGCGCGGAAGCGCGCGCGGATGAACGACACAACATGGTGTGGCCTCCTGTGCTGCGGCAACAAGCGCAAGAGGGGAACCATCGGCGCGCGCGTCATCACGATCGCGGAATCAACGCGCATTCAACGGCCTTCTCGCCTGCTGACGTGAGCACGCGAGGCGCGCCGCGCGCGACGGCATGTTGTGAGTCGCTTGACGGAGGCCGGTCAGACGCGACGCCGCGCCATGCAATCGCGAGATGTACTGTTCGTCCAATGCACGCCGAAATCTATGCAACGTAAGAATTTCGATGACACGGAGGGTTGAAAAACGGATCGAAGTGTACGCAAGATTAGGGGGGATCCCCCGAGGCACGCGGTGGCTCGCCACCGATTCCACGAAACGGGGCATCGGAGGGAGCGTCCATGATTGAGATCTTGATCGCCGATGACCACGAAGTCGTCCGCCAGGGCATTCATGCTCTTCTCGAAGGGCGTGAAGGGTGGCACATCTGCGCCGAAGCGTCGACGGGACGCGAAGCCGTCGCGCAGGCGAAGGAATTCCGGCCCGACGTCGTCGTCCTCGACGTCGGCATGCCGGAGTTGAACGGCCTCGAGGCTGCGCGGCAGATTCGCGCGGGCGTCCCCGACGCCAGGATTTTGATTCTCACGGTGCACGAGATCGAGAACCTCGCGCAGGACTTCGTCGAGGCCGGCGCGCGCGGCTACATCCTCAAGTCCGATGCGGGCCGCCTGCTCATCGATGCGATTGAAACGCTCCTCGCAGGTGGGACATTTTTCACGGCGCGGATGCAGACGCTCGTCGATGGACCGATGGAGCGCGGCGTCCGCCGCGAAAACGTGATCGATACGCACCTGACCAGGCGCGAGCGCGAAGTGCTGCAGCTCATTGCCGAGGGAAAGTCGAACAAAGAGATCGGAACCGCACTGAAGATCACCACCAAGACCGCTGAAACGCATCGCGCGCGCCTCATGGCGAAGCTCAGTCTTCACTCCGTCGCCGATCTCGTACGTTACGCGATTCGAAACCAGATCATCGAAGCGTAAAGGCTTGCCTCGCCGAAGCACGCGACGCGTGCGAAGGCGGGCCTGCCTCGCCGAAGCACGCGACGCGTGCGAAGGCGGGAGCGTCACGGATCGGTCGTGCAAACTACAGAGATCACCGTATTGTGACCACGCTCGCGGTCACCTAATCTCTCGCGGTCAACCACGTTGACGTCAAAGAGCCGTTCGAATTCCTGGACTGCCATTGCCCTCCCTCGGCACGGCGGTTGCGATGCGAGGTCGCCCAATGCAAACCGCTCACTGCACAACGCCCGAGGAATGGGCGCGGTTGGTACGCGCCGAATATCTCGAAGTACCCGGACTCGACCTGACACGCGAGCAGGTCCGGCGGCTCTGGGGTCTCGATCCGCAGACGTGCGACAGCCTGCTGGCGGCGCTCGTCGAGAGCCGCTTCCTGCGGCGCACGCGTGACAATCGCTACTTACGCGCGGACGGCTCGGTGTGAGTATCCGCCCAGAGGCAATAGATCTCGGAGCAGACACGTTCGACGCGATGCCAGTCCTCGCAGTGCCTCACCGAGACGACGTCGTCGCCGACCTCGAGCCGGACGTCCCAGCCGTCCGTCTCGCCGAACACGACGCGGCAGCAGGTCTGGCGGTTCTCGTCGGGCGCCATCGCAATCGTCAGGCAGCTATTGGGCTCCACGGGGATCATGGCGAGGTATGCCGCAGTGTGCATGCCGACCGCGATCGCCGGCTGGCGAGCGGCGGCGCGCGCGTGTCACGACATATCGTCAACGTGCTCACGAAAAGACGGCTCCCCCCGGCTTCAACCCGCAGCAGTCGCGCCCACATCCGGCGGTATCGTGAATGCACTGGCCGGGGACTGCGGCCAGGAGTCTGACGCCAGAATGGAAGCTACGCTCACCCACGGCGACGACGAGAGCTGTCACGAGGCCGATCGGCTCATCGCCGAACTGTCTTCGGAATTGTGCGTCCTCGGAGACGGCGACCCCGACTCGCTGATCACGGCGATGCTCGCGCGGATCGGCGACATCGCGGGCGCCGACGGCATGACGCTCATGACGTACGCCGGCGGCAGCGTTGACGTGCCCGCCCGGACGTATCGATGCGAGCGGCCGCCGCTCGGCGAGAAGCTCGAGCCGGCCGATTCCGCCGACATATCACCACTCTGGGACCGGCTGCAGCTCGATCGCGATCCGCTGATCCTCGAGATCCCCGCCGACCTGCCCAGCGCCGCCCTGACGCCCGACGTCCTCGATTACCTCCGGCGCGTGTCGCTTCAGTCGGCGGTCGTCGTGCCGGTCGCGATTGGCGCCGAGCGGGCGTGCGTGCTCGCCGTGGAGTCCCGCGCACATCGCGGGTGGTCCCGGGAACTCGTCGCGCGCTTCCGGCTCTTCGCAGAAATTCTCGCGGCCGGGCTGCGTCGGCAGCACCAGCACGGCGGTGCGAGCGAGGCCGCGCACCAGTTCCCGGAGCCGGATCTTCAGGAGGCGCACGACGCGCCGAGTCCGCGCCGGCTCGAGCACGACCACGACCACGACGAGGATTCCGGCCGCACGCGCTCGACGTTCAGCGAGATCGTCGGCGAGAGCTTCACGCTGCAGGACGCGCTGAGGCGAATGGAGGAAGTCGTTCCAACGAAGAGCACGGTGCTGCTGCTCGGCGAAACGGGAACGGGCAAGGAACTGTTCGCTCGCGCCATCCACGTGCGCGGCCCGAGGCGGGCCAACCCGTTCGTGGTCGTCAACTGCGCCGCGCTGCCGCCGTCGCTCATCGAGAGCGAGCTGTTCGGCCACACGCGAGGCGCGTTCACCGGCGCGGTGACCACGCGCCAGGGACGATTCGAGCTCGCGCATCGCGGCACGCTCTTCCTCGACGAGATCGGCGACCTTCCGCTCGACCTGCAGACCAAGCTTCTGCGGGTGCTGCAGGAAGGCACGTTCGAGCGCCTCGGCTCCTCGCAGGCGTCGAAGGTGGACGTGCGCATCATCGCCGCCACGCATCGCGACCTGCGGAAGATGATCCAGGAAGGCACCTTCCGCGAGGATCTCTATTACCGCCTGAGCGTCTTCCCGATTCGGCTCCCCTCACTTCGCGAACGCCCAGAGGACATCCCCGAGCTCGTGTGGTCGATCATCCGCAAGCGCCAGCGGCTGACGCAGCGCCGCATCAAGCGCGTGCCGCCAAACGTGATGGAACAGCTCCAGCGGCGGCAATGGCCGGGCAACGTGCGCGAGCTCGAAAATGTCATCGAGCGCGCGCTGATCCACACGACCGGGGAGGTCCTCACGCTGCTCGAAGAGGGCGTCGAGACGAGCGGGCCGCGGCCAGACGAGGACGGCACGACGCTCTCCTCCATCGAGCGCGCGCACATCCAGGAAGTTCTGCGCGCGTGCGGCTGGCGCATCAACGGCGCCGGCAACGCCGCGGAGCGCCTCGGCCTGCATCCGAACACGCTGCGCTTCCGCATGAAGAAGCTCGGCATCGTCAGGGAAGGCCCCTCCCGACCCGGCGCGCATCTGGCGAGCGCCTGACGGCTCACGACACTCACCACATACCGTGACCCGCGCGGTGCGTCTCGCGCCGCGGGGGTCGATCCGCTTTCAAGCGATTCCTGGTCGCAGGGAGCAGGATTTGCACTCAGGCCTTGCACCGTGCCTGAGAGAAAACCATGAAGAGATTCATCACGAAGGTCACGATTGTGAGCCTGATCGCCTACCCTGCCGGGCCGACCGCCGGCGCGCAGTCCAGTGGATCGACCGCCGCGCCGCGTGCCGCCGCGAAAACGGCGGCCACCACGGATGCGACGGTGGACGGCGGGTGGCCGCGCGGCTACACCACGCCGACCGGCGCACAGCTGGTGCTGTATCAGCCGCAGGTTGGAAGCTGGCCCGACCAGAAGCACATGACGCTCTACGCCGCGGTGTCGTATCGCGCGAAGGACAAGCAGACGCCCGCCCTCGGCGCGCTTCGCATCGAGAGCGACACGAGCGTCGCGCTGGCCGACCGGCTCGTCAGCTTCTCGGAATTCATGATTACCGGCTCGACCTTCCCCAACGTCCCGAAAGACGAGTTGAAAGCGATCGTCGACGACATTCTCGCCGCGCTCCCGCGCGAACAGCGCGTCATCGGGCTCGATCGCGTGCTGGCGAACGTCGACACCAGCCAGGTCATTCCGCGCAACGTCGGGGGGGTCAAGGCGGATCCGCCGCCGATCTTCTTCAGCCAGACGCCGGCCGTGCTCGTCAACCTCGATGGCGCGCCGATCTGGAGTCCCATCGGCGGCACCGACCTGCGCTTCGTCGTCAACACCAACTGGGATCTCTTCGAGTATCCCGAGTCGCACAGCTACTACCTGCGCAATGACAAGATGTGGCTGACGGCGGCGTCGCTCGACGGACCGTGGCGGCAGGCGACGGCCATGCCGGCGAGTTTCCGGAGCCTCCCGGACGACGGGAATTGGGCCGACGTCAAGTCGTCGTTGCCAACGGGCGGCGTCTCCGCGAGCCGGGTGCCGGCGGTCTACATGAGCAGAATGCCGGCCGAACTGCTGCTCACGGACGGTGCTCCGAAGTACGTGCCGGTGATGGGAACGACCCTCTTGTGGGTGAGCAACACAGACGAGGACGTCTTCCGGCAAGGCGAGAAGGGCCTGGTGTACTTCCTCGTGGCGGGCCGCTGGTTCTCGGCGCCCGATTTCTCCGGCCCGTGGACGTTCGCGACACCGAACCTGCCGGACGACTTCAAGCGGATCTCGGTGACGCATCCGCGGTCGCGCGTGCTCGCGTCCGTACCGGGCACGAGGCAGGCGCTCGAGGCGGTGCTGCTCTCGCAGATTCCGCAGTCCGCGAGGGTCGATCGGCGCAGCATCATGGCGCCGGCGGTTGCGTACGTCGGAGAGCCGCAGTTCGAGCCGATCGAAATGACCGGCGTTGCGCGCGCCCTCAACACCGACAAGCAGATCCTGAAGGTCGGCGACCTGTATTACATGTGCTTCGACGGCGTCTGGTTCGTCTCGAAGGCACCGGCAGGTCCATGGACGCTCGCCGACAGCATCCCGAAGGAAATCTACGAGATCCCGATCAGCTCACCGGCGCACAACGTCACCTACGTCACCGTCGAGGATTCCAATGACGAGTGGGTGGATTATGCGTCGGCGGCGGCCTACACCGGCATGATGGTGGCGTGGGGGTGCGCGGTCTGGGGCAGCGGCTGGTACTATCCGCCGTATTACTACCCGGGCGCCTACTATCCCGCCTACTTCCCCTACTATCCAACCTACGGCTACGGCGCCCGCTACAACCCATGGACCGGCGCCTACACGCGCGGCGGCGCGGTGTACGGGCCGTACGGCGGCGCCGGCTACGCGGCGCGCTACAACCCGAACACCGGCACGTGGGCTCGCGGGGCCGCCGCGTACGGACCTGCGGGCGCGCGCGGCGCCGTTCAGGCGTATAACCCGCGCACCGGTGCAATTGGTTCGACGGTCCAGGGATCGAACGTGTACGGCAGCTGGGGATCCACGGCCGTGCAGCGTGGCGACCAGTGGGCGCAGACGTCACGCGTGACGCGGAACGCGACGGGCACGACCAGCCGCGTCACGCAAGGCAGCGGGGGCGGCGAAGTGCTGACGCGCCGCGGACCGCAGGGCAACAGCGCGATCGGGCGCACGAGCAGCGGTGACGTCTATGCGGGACGCGATGGCAACGTGTACCGCAATCAGGGCGGCTCCTGGCAGAAATACGGCGACGGCGGATGGTCGAGCGTCGAACGTCCCGTCGGGACAGCCGGCGCGCAGGCCCGCGACCGCGCCGCACAGGCCGGCGTCAGTCGCGACACGCTCGGTCAACTGAACAGCGATCGCAGCGCGCGCATCGACGGCGCGCAGCGCACGCGCGATCTCAGCCGGGCCGGCAGCGTCGGGTCGGGCAGCTATCGCCCGAGCGGCGGCTTCGGGGGCGGTGGCTTCAGGGGCGGCGGCGGCGGCGGCTTCAGGGGTGGCGGGCGCCGCTGAGCCCACGCGGCATCGGACGTGTCGCTGCACGCCCTGACACAGATTCGTCGGTCGGGCTGATCGGAATTGCGGCCGCCGTCGTTAGGTGTATAAGGGGGTTCGGAACCCCACGAACCGAACCATGGCTGGTTGGTCCGATCTCTCGGGGCGTCTGCAGCAGATCGAGCGTCTGGTTCGGACACTGCCAATCGCCCTGGCCAGCGCGGACTCGAGGCGACGTGTCCGCTTCTGGAATCCTGCGTTCGAAAAGCTCTTTCTCTACAAAGCGGAAGAAATCCAAGGAAAGAACCTCGAGACGCTCGTCGGCCTTCGCGACGATCAGCAGGCCGCCG
>Ga0114129_10002378_pt1 | contig 26131 bp, 14 predicted proteins | sample RhiMetdeltSRZDD1_FD_80071 | JGI IMG/M metagenome (GOLD analysis project Ga0114129, IMG submission 80071) | Populus rhizosphere microbial communities from Tennessee, USA - Rhizosphere MetaG P. deltoides SRZDD1 (version 2) (version 2) | ecosystem: Host-associated > Plants > Roots > Rhizosphere >...
CAGTCAGCGTTTCACGGACGGTGGACCGGTTCACGGGTGGTACAGCGCGTGACCCGTCCTGAGGCTGCCGCTCTCGATCCAGCCGACTGCCCACATCGTGCCGGTGTCGCTGTCGGCCGCCGCGGCGGCCAGCGACAGCGCCGACGCCGCCCCGTGTCCCTGCGAGGCGACCGGGGGAACCGAGATGTCCACGGTGAACTGCGAGCCATCCCAGTGCTCGATGTGGTCGCGGATCAACGCCGACAACGTCGCCTGGCCGAAGATCCACACGTTGTCGGGCGCGAAGGCGATCACCGACGTCAGCGTGGCGCCCGGCGATGCGGCCTCGGTCCCCCAGCTGCCGTCCTTCATGTGCAGTACGCGCGACTGGCAGATGGGCGTACACAGTGCACCGACGATCCACACATCTGAGCCGGTGGACGCCCCGACCGCCATCACGACCTCGTCCGCCGGGCCGGCGTCGGGAACGGCGACGTCGGTCCACGTGACACCGTCCCAGTGCAGCACCAGAGCGGCCGTGTGGCCGTCGCGGACGCGCGTACCGACGGCCCATGCGTCGGTCGGTGACGTGACCGCCACGGATACGAGCGAAGCCGGGCCGGGGATCGGCGGTGCGTCCACCGGGTACCACTGGCCGGCCGACCGGCGAACGATCAGCGGCGTGCTGTTGACCGTGCCGACGGCCCAGCCCTCGCCGGTCGCCAGCAGATCGAGGTCGCTCAGCTCGCCGTCGATGGCGACCGTACCGGGCTGCTCGGTCCACACGACGCCGTCGTAGTGGATGAACAGGGGCTTGGTCTTCGCGGTGGACCCGGACAGGATGCCGCCGACGCTCCAGACGTCGTCCGGCGCCACCGCGTCGACCGCGTTCAGCCGGTACTCGCCGCCCTCGTCGACGGCGTCCGGTGTGGACGCGGTGATCCACGCCGTACCGTTCCAGTGAACCGCGAGCGTGTGAGCATCGTCCCCGCTCCAGCCGCCGACGACCCAGACGTCGTCCGGCGCTATGACGGTCACGTCGCTGAGCACCTGGGTGAGCGCGCTCTTCGCTATCGGTATCGGTGGTGCCTGCACCCAGGCCGGCGTACCCGCCGAGGCCGGTCCGGCCAGGACGAGAAGCACGGCGGCCACCGCGGCGGCCACGGTGAGGTTTCGCGACACGACTACTCCATTCGTCAAGGATCGACCACCATCGTGCCGACGCGGCCACGGCCGACGCTCGCCGCGGACTACCACGATTTCGCGCGGACCTACCCAGATTTCTGCGGCTCGCTGAAACGGGCGGCGTACGCGGCCAGGGCGGTGCGTTCGGCGGATCCGGTCTTCGCCAGCAGGTTGGCGACGTGCTTTTCCACGGTGCGCGGGGACAGGAACAGCCGCCGCCCGATCTCCTGATTGGTCAGCCGGGCCGCGACGAGGCCGAGCACTTCGTACTCGCGCACGGAGATACCCTGGGCCCGGATGGACGCCGGCAGCGCGGCACTGCCCCGGCGATGCTGCGGGACCGGCGTTCCGGCCTGGCGCAACAGCTCCCGGCAGGCACGGGCGACCGGCGCCGCGGTGGAGTGGAAGTACGCCTCCGCCGTACGCAGCCACGAGTCCGGCTCGCCCCAGCCGTGCTCAAGCGCATGGGCGGCCACGAGACGCAGACCCAGATGCCGAGCGGTCGGGTACGCCCGCGAAGCGGCGTCGAACCGGGCCATCGCGTCGGCGCTGCCGGTCAGGACGGCCTCGGCGAGCACGATGAACAGGTTGTTCCAGCCCGCCTGCGTCTGCACCGACCCGGCCAGCTCGGCGTGCTCGGCCGGGCCCAGCCGTCCATCGAGGACCGACAGGAGGATGTGCGGCCCGTGGACGAACGACAGGTACGACGTCGGCTGCCGAGCCTCCCGGGCGACGGCGGCGTCGAGTTCGGCCACGGCGGCGGAGCGGTCCTCGTGCAGCAGGTGCCCGATCGCCAGGCCGAAGCCGTGTACGGCCGAAGCGAAGTCCGCCGTCTCGCCGCCCAGTTCGCGGAACCGGCCCAGCAGGCGGCCGGCGTCGTCCTGGAGTCCCTGGTGAGCGGCGACCATGATGCGTACGCCGAGCGCGACGAGCCGCGTACGCGCCAAGCGCAGGCGGGCCGCCGTCTCCTCAACGCTGCGAGCCGTGGTTTCAGCGGTGGCGTACTCGCCCCGGCAGATCTGGACCACCGCGGATTCGAGGCTGATGTCCAGGGCGGTCACGACCGCGCCGGCATTCTCGGCAGCGGCGAGCGCAGCGGCCAGCCGTCCGGTGTCGGCCCGGCGGATCCCGTCGTCGGCACCCAGGTTGTAGAGCAGGTTGATCCGCCACGGAACCAGCCCGTGCGCTTCGGCCACGGCCAGACCGCGTTCGTAGAGCGCATCGGCCTCGGCCAGATCGCGCAGCCGGGCGACCCGGCCGAGCGTCTCCAGCGCGCTGCACACGACCTCGGGCCGGTCGGCTGCTTCGCCGCCCCGCAGCGCGGATTCGGCGAGCCGGGTCGCGGTTTCGTAGCGGTCCGCGGCCGGATTGCCGAAGGCGATCTCCGCCTCGACCGCGTCGAGGGCTGGATCGGGTTGCGGACCCGCGAGCGCTCGGGCCTGTGCGATCTCGTCCAGCCCCCGCTGCCAATGCCCGGCCGCCTCGGCGACCCGGGCCAGCCGCAGGTGCATGGCCGCCCGCTGCGGCGCGGACGACGCCGGCAAGAGGCGATCGCTGAGGGCGTACGCATCCGCGATACGGCCGGCGTGGGCGTACGCGTCGACGAGGGCGGCACCCAGCGACGCGGCCAGGCCGTCATCCGCTGCGGCGTACGCCATCGCCAGCGCCCGCTCCAGCAGTGCGGTCCCGGTCGACAGGGCTCCGTACGCCACCGCCCGGCGTCCGGCGATCCCGAGCCGATCGGCGGCCCGCCGGGGTTCACCGGCCGTGGCCCACAGTTCGCCGGCAGCCCGTTCCCAGCCCTCGAATCCGTCGGCGGCCGCCTCCAGCGCCTGCGCCGCTCGGCTGGCCAGCATCGTGCGCTCGATCGGCAGCAGCCGCGCGCACAGCGCCTCGGCCGTCAGCGCGTGCCGGAAGCCGTACCACAGCGGGCTTTCCTGCGACTCCACGATCTGGGCGTCGACCGCCGTACGCAGGGAGCGCAGCAGGACGTCCTGGCCGACGTCCACTGTGGCGGCGGCGATACCGGCCGGGAACCGCCGGCCGAGGAGCGCACCGGCGCGCAGGACCGCGACGGTGTCCGCATCGAGGCGTTCGACCCGCCCGGCCAGCGTCGCCGCCAGGCTTTCCGGCATCGGTGCGATCGCCGAGCCCCGCATCGTCCACTGTGCACCGTCATGGGCGAGTACGCCGTCGTCCACCAGCCCGGCCAGCAGCTCCTCGATGTGCAGCGGTACGCCGTCAGCAGCCTGCAGCACCCGTTCGAGGACCGGCGGCGGAACCTGATCGGGGGGTACGCCCAAACACGCCCCGGCCAGCCGCCGCACGGCATCGGAGTCGAGGCCGGCCAGTTCCAGGACGCTCGCCACTCGCCGGCGGTGCGCTGCGCGTACCAGGTGAAGGGCGGGACCGGGAACGGAGCGCGACGTGCCGATGACCAGGAGCGGGTGACCAGCCAGGTTGTCGATCAGATAGTCGACCAGCGCGAGCGTGTCGGCGTCGGCGTCGTGGAGGTCTTCCAGCAGCAGCAGGCACCCGCTGCGCCCGCCGAGCGTGATCAGCAGCCGCAGCACGGCCTCGGCGAGGACGACCAGCGAGTCGTCATCGCCGGCGCTCGCGTGGACCCGCCACTCGGGCACGAGCCGGGCCAGGGCGGGCAGGTACGGCCGCAGCTGCGGATCGTCGGGCGGCCCGGACTGGCGCAGGATCGACATGAGCGCCTCGTTCAGCGGGCGGAACTGGACGCCGGCGGAGGCGGCGCGCCCGCGCAGGACGGTCATGCCGCGGGCGGCGGCCACCCGAGCGGCCTCGGCGGCCAGCCGAGACTTGCCGATGCCCGGCTCACCGATCACGAACACGGCCGTGCCCGCCTCGGCTACCGCGGTGTCGAGCCGGGCCAGTTCGGCATCGCGGCCCAGCAGATCGCTGCCGCCCAGCCAGATGCTGCGGGCCGACGGCGCCGGTGGTGCCGCCGTGAGCAGGACGGCGTCCTGGCGCAGCATCGCGGCCTCCAGGTCGCGCAGCGCCGGGCTCGGGTCGATGCCGAGTTCGTCGCGCAGCACCCGGCGCAGGCGGCGGGACACGGCCAGCGCATCGGCTTGGCGGCCGCCGCGGTACAACGCCACCATCAGGTCCGCGTGCAGCTGTTCGTCGAGCGGATGATCCCGGATCAGCCGCTCCAGTCCGGGCACGAGTTCGCGGTGTTCGCCCAGCGCCAGCCGGGCTTCGACCAGGGCTCGCGACGCCTGCAACCACAGCTGGTTCAGGTGCCGCGCCTGGTCGTCCAGCCAGGTCAGGCCGGCCACGTCGGCCAGTGGCTGGCCCCGCCACAGGCGCAGGGCCGAGCGCAGGCACTCCGCCCGCCGGGCCGGATCCACCGGCCGCGTACCCTGCCGGACCAGATCCTCGGCGACCTCGACGTCGACCGACCGGGAATCCAGCTGCAGGAGGTAGCCGGGCGCGCGGGCGACGATCATCGTACGGTCGCCCAGAACGTCCCGCAGGTACGACACGTGGCGTTGCAGCGTATTCACATTGGAGGACTGCCGCTGCGATCCCCACATGGCGTCCCTGAGCATGTCGGTGCTGACCACCTCACCGCGCCGCAGCGCGAGCGTCGCCAGCAATGCCTTGCGACGCAAGCCATGCACCGGTCGGGGCCGGCCGTCGACCAGGATGTCGACCGGACCCAGCAGCCGTATCAGCACGCCTCTCACCCCCGGCGTAAGCGGATCGCTCCCACGCTACGTCGGACGGGTACGGACAGAGCCGACGAGTCGGACACGCGACCGCATCGGGGAGCGTTCGCAAGGCCGCATCGTAGCTGGAGCCGGTCGGCATTACTGCGTAATTTTCCGCACTGAGAGGGTCACGGAACCGGTCGCGTTGCCCGATGGATCCACGACCACTGTGTACGTACCCGCGACCGGCAAGGTCGCCCGGCCGATGTCACCGGAGCCGTTGATGACGCAGCCGGACGCGACGTGCTCGCCCGACGGGTCGAGCAGCTTCAGCGGCGAGCACTGGTCGGGCAGGGTCGCGTCGGTGGCCTCGATCCGCACCGACGTTCCGGCGGTCGCGGTGAACCGGTACTGCATCACGGATCCGGGCTGGCTCACCATCGCGGTTACCGGTGGCCCGCCGACGGTGATGGTCCCGGTCTCGTCCGGGGCGGCGAACAGCCGCAGGTCGGCGTATCCGATCGTGCGGTCACGCGGGTCGACCACCGCGGTGTAGACCCCGTCCGCAGGCAGGACCGTGCCCTCGATGTCGCCGATGCCGTTGATAACGCAGCCGGACGCGATCTGCTTGTCCGACGCGTCGCGCAGTTCCAGCGGCGAGCACTGGTCGGGCAGGCTGCTGTCCACCACGTCGATGAACACCCGCTGCCCGGCGGTGCCGGAGAACTTGTACCGGGCGACGGCACCCGGCTGCTCGATGACCGCCGAGACCTCTGCTCCGTTCGGGGCGATCGTGCTGTCGATGTCCTTCGCGGCGTAGACCCGTACCATGGCCCGGCCGGTGGCGGCGCCATCCGCTTGCAGGAGCACCGTGTACTGGCCGTCGGCCGGCAGCTCGGTCCGGTCGATGTGCCCGGCACCGTTGATGTTGCAGCCGAATCCGATGTTCTTGCCACCCGGCGCGACCAGCCGGTACGGGGAGCACGAATCCTCCACTGTGGGCGCGGTGGCGTCGACGAACACGGCCTGCCCGGCGCGCCCGGCGAAGGTGAGTCCCTTGCCGCTGCCCGCGGTCAGCGTCCCGGAGACCAGCGGAGGCGCGGTGATCGGCGCGGCCTCGGGCGGCGCGGCGACCTCGGTGCCGGCGCTGCTCACCGCGAACTCGGTACGCCCACTGACCCCGACGTCGAAGACGCACTCGATGAACTGCCAGGGGTCGGTGACGGTGGCCCACCGGCAGATCGTCTCGGCCTCGGCCCGCCGGGCGGGATCGAGGTCGGCCACGCCGATGGGCTTCTCGGGGAAGCTGCGGTCGGTGAAGGTCTCGGTGCTCTGGCCGGCGGCGTACGTGAACAGCGAACCGTTCTGCGCCACCCGCCAACTGTCGGCATAGGACGGATAAAGCTGGCTGAAGGCCACGGGCTGGCTCAGCGCAGCGCCCTTGGCCGGGGCGATGTCGTTGCTCGGATCGCCGTCGAAGTCGCCGAGCAGCCCCTCGACCTTCCCCGCTCGCGGTGTGGCGAGCTTCACCAGGATCCGGTAGCCGTGCCGGCCGATGCCGTCGACCGTCGCGGCCGAGCCGTCCGGCCAGCGTACGTCGTATCCGTCGCCGCGCAGGTCGGATTCGCGGCGCGCGATCACCCCACCGCCCGGCAGGGTCTTCTCCCCCCGCTGGACGTCGACGATCTCGCCGCCGATCCGCACCTGCGTCGCGTTATCCACAATGGACATCTCGACCCGGTCGCTACCAAGGCGGAACGCCACGGCCATGGTGACCGATATGGTCTTCAGATTGTCCAGCGGTGACTGCCGGACCTGGACCTCAAGGGGACCCCCGGCGGCCGCAGCATCGGTCGACCGGACCAGGACGAATTCGCCGACCGCCATGAAGTCGTAGTACGCGAGGTCGAAGGTCGTCAGGTGCGGGTCGCCGTGGGTCTTGCCGCACCGGGTGTGGGCCAGTCCTTCGCAGAGCTTGATCGGCCCCTTCGGCTTCTTGGGCTTCTTCTTGCACTCGTCGTAGCTCTTCGGCAGCTTCTTGCCCTGATACTCCGTACGCGGCTTGAGCTTCTTCGCCCGGCGGTACCGGTTCTCGGCGAACGTTGCCTTCACCTCGGCCGAGCGTATGCCGGTGTCGCCGCAGTAGCCTTGCGGCACCGTGTCGCGGGAGATGTCGTCAGCGTGGTTCAGCTCGTGGTAGAGCGACGAGCACGGGTCGCGCGGCAGGCCGTCCTCCAGCTCGCTGGCGTCCGTCGGGTTCCACGTCACCGTGGACGAACCCTTGCCGTCCTTGCTGGCCGAGGTGTCGAACGCGCCCGACTCACCGGTGGTGGGGATGATCGTCACGCGCGGGGTCTTGGGATCCTTGAGCCGCTTCATGATGCCCGACGGGTCACCGCCAGGCGCGGCGAAGCCGGCGAAGCAGTCGTTGACCGCCTTCTCGAAGTCCCCGGGCACCGGGATGCCGCCCTTCGGATCGATCTTCACGTCCGCGCGGGCGGCGCGCGGGCCGGCGACGGCCCCGGTCGCCACGACCATCACCAGCACGAGGAGGGCCGCGGCCGGGCGGTGCCGCCGGCGGGCCAGGATGACGACGAGTGCCCCGATAAGCAGCAGCGCACCAATGCCGGCAGCCAGCCACAACCAGGGGAACCCGCGGCGCTGCTGCGGCGCGGGCAGCCCGACCGTGAAGGCCACGGTCCGGGTCGCTGTGGTACCCGCGCACGGCTTCTGCGCACCCGCGAACTCGGCTGCCATCGCGGGGATCGTGTAGTTCGCCGTGACCTCGTACCGGCCCGGCGTACCGACCGGCCACAGGGCGTCCAGCCCGCCACCGTCGGCCGTGACGGCGACCGATCGCAGCACCGTGCCGCCGTCCCCGGTCCGGTACCCGGTCATCACGACGTCCACAGTGGAGCCCGGTTTGGCCGTCACCAGACCCTTGGCGATGGCCTTGCCGAGGCCGTCGAGGTAGAAGCTGCGGCCGAGCACGGGGGTCAGCTCCTGGCCGTCCCGCCGAACCGAAACGACTTGTACGGTGCCCTCCGCCGTCGTCGACAGCGCACACGAATCCGCAGTGCTGTTGCCCACCACGAAGACGAGCCGCATCGGATCAGCGGTCCCGGCCGCCCGCAGATCCAGGCCCAGGCCGTCGTCGGCGCGGGCCCCGGTGGGCCACGCCATCGTCATCAGTACCAAGGCGGCGCAAACGCACGCCAACCGCACCAGCGAACGCATGGCCGGAATGTACGACCGGCCCGCGCATCGACGCCCGCGACTGTCGGACAACCGCCAGGCCAATCGAGCGCGGCCGTGTAAGTTTCGCGAGATCGACTGGCGCTGGGCGGCTGGTGCGGCGGCTTTGAAGCGGCTTGTGCGGCGGCGCTGGGCGGCTGGTGCGGCGGCGCTTCACGGCCGGGATCGCGGCGGCGGCGGTACTGATTCCCAACCGGTCGAATCTCCTCTATCTTTCATGGAAGCGCTCCCATTCGCCCGGCGGCCGCGGCCGTCCCCTCCTCCCGCCCAAGGAGAACCATGCGCATCAAGAATCGAAGGCTGCTGACCGCCGTGACGGCCGGCGTACTCACGATCGGCGGCGTCGCCACCAGCCTGATCATCGCCGAGCCGGCGGCGGCCATCACGATCTGCGACCAGTTCGGCAGCACCACCGCCGGCGACTACCGCATCATGAACAACCGCTGGGGCACCAACGCGACACAGTGCATCAACACGACCGCCAACGGATTCACCATCACGCAGCAGGACGGTATAGGCAACTTCTCGGGCGCGCCGACGGCGTACCCGGCGATCTACCTCGGCTGCCACTACAGCTCGTGCAGCCCCAGCTCGGCCCTGCCGCGCCAGATCAGCACGATCGGCACCGCGAACGGCAGCATCAGCCTGAGCTATCCGACCAGCGGCAGCTGGAACGCCGCGTACGACATCTGGATCAACGCCGACAGCAACACCACCGGCGTACAGGACACCGAGATCATGATCTGGCTCAACCGCAACACGGCCGCGGGCAACATCCAGCCGATCGGCTCGGCGGCGCCGGGCACGGTGAACATCGCCGGGCGCAGCTGGCAGGTGTGGACCGGTAACAACGGCCAGAACAACGTGGTGTCGTACCTGTTCCAAGGCTCGCCGCTGACGAGCTTCAGCTTCGACGTGAGGGCCTTCATCAACGACACGCTGGGCCGCGGCAGCCAGTACGGCACCAGTTCGTGGTGGCTGACCAGCGTGCAGGCGGGCTTCGAGCCCTGGGTCGGCGGCGTCGGCCTGGCCGTCACGTCGTTCTCCCAGGCGGTCAGCGGAACCACCGGCGGCGTACCCGGTACGCCCGGCACGCCCGTGGCCTCGGGCGTCACGTCGTCGTCGGTCACGCTGAACTGGGCGGCCTCGTCGGGCACGGTCAGCAACTACCAGATCGAGCGGTGCCAGGGCTCCACGTGCACCAACTTCGCCCAGATCGGCACCTCGACCTCGACCACGTTCACCAACTCCGGCCTCGCCGCTAGCACCACCTACCGGTACCGCGTACGCGCGACCAACTCGGCCGGCAACTCGCCGTACTCGGGCATCGCCACCGTCATGACCTCGGGTACGGGCACGCAGCTGCCGGGTACGCCGGGCACGCTGACGGCACCGAGCACCACCGCCTCGACGGCCAGCCTCACCTGGGGCGCGTCCAGCGGTACTGTGAGCAACTACCAGATCGAGCGCTGCCAAGGTTCCACGTGCACCAACTTCGCTCAGGTGGCCACCTCCACGACAACGTCCTATACGGACGGTGGCCTGGCCGCCAGCACCACCTACCGGTACCGCGTCCGCGCCGCCAACTCGGCCGGAACCTCCGGATACTCCAACATCGCCAACGCCACCACGACCTCCGGCGGCGGGACCGGCGGCTGCTCGGCCACATTGACCACGCAGACCTCGTGGGGCAACGGATACGTCATGCAGCCCAACACCGTCACCAACACCGGCACGGCGACGATCAACGGCTGGACGGTCACCTTCACCCTGCCCGCCGGCCACACCATCACCGGATTCTGGAACGCCACCGTGACCGTCAGCGGCCAGACCGTGACGGCTCGCGGGATCTCCGGCCAGAACGCCACCCTGGGCGGCGGCGCGAGCACCACGTGGGGCTTCCAGGCCACCCGGCCGGAAGGCAACACGCAACTGCCGCAGGGCGCTACCTGCAGCACCCCGTAACGCCCGCTTTCTTCACAACAAGATCCCGGTGAGATCAGGAGCTGATCTCACCGGGATCATGAGCTGGCACCGGAGCCGGTGTCAGGGCGTCGTGAACGCCCGGACGAACAGGAATACGGCCACCACCAGCCCGAAGCCGACGACCACCCAGCGGACCTGCCGGGCGTCGAGGCGGCGACCGTAGTGGCCGCCCACGAAGCCGCCGATGAGCGTACCGGGCACCAGGGCGGCGACGGCCGGCCACGAGACCGATCCGAAGAGCGCGAAGACCGTCGCGGCCACCGTACCGATGGTCAGCTGGATGATGTTCTTGATCGCGACCGTACGCCGGATCTCCTCGGTGAGCACGAGCCCGAGGATGGCCATGATGATCACGCCGATGGCCGCGATGAAGTAGCCGCCGTAAAGCCCGATGCCGAACACCGCAGCGGCTTTCGCCCAGCGCGGCTGGCGCTCCGGATGGGTCAGGCGGGCCGTGATCCGCTCCTGGAACGCCATCAGCAACGACGCCACCGTCACCAGGACCGGTGCGATCCAGTCGAAGAGCCTCTGCGGCGTCACCAGCAGGAGTACGGCGCCGGACAAGGTGCCCAGCGCCGCCGCCGGCCCCAGCAGATACAGGATGGACCAGTCCTTCAGGTCGCGCCGGGTACTGGTCACACCGCCCACATAGCCGAAGGCGACCGACACCGAATTGGTCACGCTCGCCGGCACCGGCGGCAGCCCGATCGACAGCAGTGCCGGGAAGGACAGCAACGATCCGCCGCCCGCGACGGCGTTGACCGCGCCGGTGATCACACCGGCGCCCGCGAGCAACAGCGCCTGCCGGATGTCCATGATCCATGATTTGTAGCACGAAATGCCGCCGGAAACCCGGTGGCGGGTGGGCCGAGGAAGGGGCGATGATGCTGGCATCGTGCCGACCGAACACCACACCATGCCGCCCGCTCCTGAGATCGCCTGCGACGAGTCCGGCTGGGAGGGTGCCAACCTCGTGGCCGGACGCTCGGACGTCATCGCGTACGCCAGTGTGCGGCTGGGCACCGGCGCGGCCACGCAGTGCCTACGCGAACTCGGCGGCCGGGCTGGGCGGCTGACCCGGGAGTACAAGGCGTCGCATGTGCTACGCGCGGATCGCGGCACGGTGACGGGACTGCTCGGCCCGGACGGCCCCATCCACGGCAGTGCGTTCGTCCACCTCACCGAGAAGACGCACTTCGCCGTACGCCGCGTCCTCGACCTCATCCTCGGGCAGTCCGCGGAGGCGGCGAGCGCCGGCCTGGCCGCCGACGGGCGGATCACGGCGTTGGCGATCACGCTCAGCCGGGAAGGTCCCGAAGCGTTCGGCCGTGATCGGTGGCAGGCGTTTCTCGCGGCGTCCAACGCCGTCCTGCGGGATTGGAAGCCTCGCGACATCCGCGAGCCCGTGGACGAATTCGCCGATCTGGTCGAGAAACTCGCTGAACTCGGCGGAAACAGCCAGCTGGGCGCGATCCTCGACGAGCTTCGGCGGGCCCGGCCGGTCGCGTACGAAGCACGGGCGCAGCTCCTGGAACACCACGTCATCCGGCCGGCCGTGGAACCCTTGATCCCGGCGCTCGCCCGGACCGTCCAGCACTGGAGCGACGGCCGTGGCGATGTGGCGATCGTGCACGACGAGCAGTCGGCCATGACCGAGCGGCGCATCCGGCGGCTGGAGCGGCAACTGCTGCCACCGGGCCGCCACCTTCGATTCCGGCAGGTGGACTCCCGTACGGATCCCCGGGTCCAGCTCGCCGATGTGCTGGCCGGGGTGGCCCGCCGGGTCGCCGCCGACGAGCTGGGCGGCCGCGGCGACGCCGAACTCAGTGGGTTGCTGCGGGCGTACATCGATCCGGCGTCGTGCTGGTCGGACGAACGCAGCTGGTCGGCGCTGCGGCCAAGCTCCGTGCCCCGTCCGCCGCTCGGCTAGCGGTAGCGGCCTGAACTGCCCGTCTGCCTGATCGGTCTTCTGACGCACGGCTTTGGCGCACGGCTTCTTACGCACAGTCAGAAGGTGACGAAGGTCGCCAGGGCGCTGGCCACGAACGGCGTGAGGATGACCAGGCCGGCCTTCATCTCGCCGAACGTCGTCTGGTCCAGACCCAGCAGCTTCTCCAGCTTGCCCTGCCCCTCGGCCGCCTCGACCAGCTGCTCGCGGGGCACGTCAGCGATGGAGAAGTAGCGGGCGACGAAGGTGGCGGCCCGGCGGCGCAGCGTGGTCGCGGCCGGCACGTACATCACGCCGACGACGAGGGAACCGACCGCACCGGCGAAGATGGCGGCGTTGTTGCCCTTCTGGTCGATCCAGGCGGCCCCGTTCACCGCCATCACCAGCAGCACGAGCAGGCCGAGCTGATTGAGCAGGCGGGCGAGCGTACGCCGCAAATGCATGAGCAGCGACAGTTGCGCACCGACCGGACCGGGCAGGGGTTTGCGGGCGAGCCGCTGGATGGCGGCGAGCGCGGCCGACGTGGGCAGGGCGCCGGCGACGGCGAGGAGGGACAGCGCCCAGCCCCGGGCGGTGACCACGTTCTCGCCGACGAACTGCGGTGCGAGGACGAGGACCGCGATCGCCAGGCCGATGACGCCGAGCACCATCGGCGCGATCGCGACCAGCCGGTGCCGCGCGATCGCCTGGAGTTCGCGGAATCGGGCGATTCCGAAGCCGAACGATTCGCCGGCCACGGCGCCGAGGACGACGGCCACCATCGCATAGATGACCCAGCGGGTCTCGCGGTCGTCGCCGGCCGTGCGGTCGGGGCTCAGCCACACCGTCACGCCCGCGGCCAGCGCGCCGACGAGCATGGCGATCAGGCGATAGTCGCCGATCGCGCGCAGCTCCGATTCATCCCTGGGCGGTTCCCCGGCAATCGGTGCGGCGGGCATCTCGGCGGGCGGGCGCTGAGCCGGCACGGTCTCCACGTTTCTGTACCTCCAAAGACGACCGCTGCGGAGCATAGACGACACCGGCGCTATGAGACGACAGCGGTGAACGCGACGGGCAGCGACGTGTACCCGGACAGGAAGTTGGAGTAGACCCACCGCGGTACGCCCGTCAGCTCGATCGCCGAAACCCGCGTCCGCAACGCCTGCGCCAGCACGGCGATCTCCATCCGGGCGAGCGCGGCACCGAGGCAGAAGTGCGAACCGTAGCCGAAGGTCACGTGCCGGTTCGGCGATCGGCTCAGATCGAAGACGTCGGGCCGGGCGAACTCGCGTTCATCCCGGTTGGCCGAGACATTCCACGCCGTCACCACATCACCGGCCCGGATGTGCTCGCCATGCAGCTCGACGTCGACGACGGCGGTACGCCCGACGTGCAAAGCCGGGCTGGTCCAGCGCAGCACCTCATCGACAGCGCTGGTGGTACTCACTTCGCCCGCACACCATCGGCGCCATTCACCGGGTTCGCGGGCGAACATGGCGACCATGCCGGACATGCTCATCCGAGCCGTCTCGTCGCCGCCGAGGATGAGGCTGTAGCAGTTGAGGACCAGCTCGTCCTCGTCGATGGCGGCGCCGTCGATCCGGCCCGTGGCCAGTACGCTGACCAAATCGTCGTCCGCCCGCCCGCGCTTGGCCCGAGCCAGTTCCCGGAAGTACAGCAGGATCTCGTTGCGGGCGGCCCAGACCTGCACCGGCGACTGAGCCGGGTCCTCCGAGCCGAGCGCCAGGTTCGTCTGGCGCTGCACGAAGGACCGGTCGGCTTCGGGGACGCCGAGCAGGTCGCAGATCGTCCACAGCGGAATGTGGGCGGCGACGTCGCGGGCGAAATCGCCGCCCGGCTTCGCCATCGCCGCATCGAGCAGCCGGTTGGTCGTCGCCGTGACGGCCGCCTCCAACCGGTGCATCGTCCGCGGCCCCAGCGACGAGGCGAGCAGCCGGCGTACTGCGGTGTGGCGGGGACCGTCGCTCACCACCATCATGCGCCCGCCGGCCGAGTCACCGCCGTGCAGCAGCGAAGCGAGCAGGTTTCCGCGTACCGAGGTGAACCGGTCCGGGTCGCGGTAGACGGCCACCACGTCGGCGTACCGCGAGACCACCCAGAAGCCTTCTCCTGGCCCGGCCGGCGATGCGTTCCACCACAGTGGACGCTCATCGCGCAGGTGCCGCCATACCTCGGTGAGATCGCGTTCGGCATGCACCCGCGGGTCGGCCAGGTCGAGGCCGGCCAGCGGTCGGGGATCCACGGCCCGGTCGGGCGAGTCCGTCATCGTCGTTCACCCGCCCGCGACGGGTACGCCACCGGACGCGACGGCATCGCGGTCGATCTCCGCGTCGGGCCCCCGGGGCAGCTCGCGTACGACGTGCACCTGCGATAGGCGTGGCTCGCCCGGTACCGACCGAGCCCGCAGATGCAGCCGAACCGCCCGGCTGTCCAAGCCGCCACCCGCCCGGGAAACGCTGTCTTCCCGGGGAACGCTGTCTTCCCGGGGAACGAGGTACGCGACCGGCCGGTAGTCCGGGCAGACCACCACGGCTTCGGCCACGTCCGGATGCGTCAACAGATACCGTTCCAGCGCCGCAATCTCCAGCCGTTGCCCGGCCCATTCGACGGTCAGCGCCGCGGCGCCGTGGAACCGGATGGTGCCCGTACCGTCGATCTCGGCGAGGTCGCCGGTGTCCGCCCGGACCGGCGATTCGATGGTCAGGTGCCCGGTGACGCCGTACGGCAAGGTGTGCCCGTGCGGGCCGCGTACGCTGAGCCCGATACCGGGTACGAGATCGCGCAGCACCGGCGTGTATCCGGCGGCGAGGTCGTCCGGCTCGCAGGTCTGCACCGCCACCGGTGCGGCACCGGAATCGCAGTAGAGCGCGTGCAGCCGCACTCCGCTGCGGGCCAGCGCAACGATCTCGGCGTACGGCCGCAGGTGGGCCATCGGCGTAAGCACGTCGCGCAAGGAAGCCCCGCCGTCGCGCGCAGAAGCCGCAACATCGCGCAGCACCTGAATCGACGCCAAGACAGCCGTGATGGCGTACCGGCGCAGCGCTTCGGCGGGCGGTTCGGCACCGGGCAGGTACAGCGTTCCGCCGCCGCCCCAGGCCAGCCAGCACTCTTGCCAGAACTGCGCCGAGTCGGGTGTGGACAGTTGCAGCACCCGCGAATCGCCGGCGCCGAGGTGGCGTACCAGCCATCGCAGTGCCCGTGCCGCAGCCGCGTCCGGGACGGGCACCGGTCCGTCAAGCCGCGGTCCTCGCAGCGCATGGATGGCCGACGCAACTTTGGCCAGCGGCCCGCTTTCGCAGAGCTGCTCAAGGTCGCGGTAGTCCAGGCGCCCACCCGGACCCACCACCGCGGGCCGATCACCGCGCCCGGCCGCACTCGTGCGGCACATCTGCATGAAATCGCCGTCGTTGTCGAGCACTCGGACCGGCGCCACGGTGCTCTCCTCGGGCAGCTGCGCCCGCGCGCCCAGCGGTGAGGACGGCTGGTCGGCCAGGTCCGCCAGCACGCCGCAAAGGTGCGTGGCGATCGCCGTGGCGGCGCCCGCGTCCAGATCCGCGCCCGCGTGGTCCAGCCGGACAACCATCCGGTCGTACGCGTCCCGCATGTGGATCATGAGGTCGAAGGTCCGGGCCGTGTTGTGCACCACGAAGTCCCACTGGGTCACCAGGCCGGGCACCTCAGGAACATCGGTCGCCATCCGCATGTACGACACCGACAGCCGGGAGAACAGCGCCCGCGAACCGGCCGACCATCCCTTGCCCGCGCTCAGCAGCTGGAACGGCACGGCGCCGTACGCCTTCAGATGCCCGCGTACGCCGGCGGTCTTGGCCAGCACCGAGGCGACCGTGTCGGAGTCCTCGACGGTCAGCGTGAACGGCACGATGTTCACGCCCAGCCCGATGAGGTCGCGGGTCTGCGCGGTGGTGACGTCGACCGGTGCGCACAGGACCATCCGGTGGTTGCCGTACCCGTAGAGGGTGATCGCGACCCCGGCCAGCATGGCCGCGAAAAGGCTCACACCGTGGGCCTCGGCCAGCTTCACCACCCGGTCCCGGATGGTGCTGTCGAGGTAGATCTGGCCGGTGGTGCCGACGATGCGCTCGCCTTCGCCGGTACGCCGGGGCAGCCGCAGCGGCGGATAGGATTCGACGCCGGCCGCCTGCCAGTACTCGCTCGCCCCGGTCATCGCTTCTTCGGATGCGGTCGGCCAGCTCGGCCAGGGCAGCGGCGTGCTCTCGGGTACGCGCCCGGCCCGCAGATCGGTCAGCGCGGCGACGAAGGTGCGCGCGAAGACGAACTTGGACCGGCCGTCGTATCCAATGTGGTGCGCGACCACGAGCAGGCTGCGCCGATCCGGGCCGTGGCGCAGCAAAGTGAACGTCACCGGTACGGCGGCGGTGAGATCGAAGCGCGTGGCGTGGCGGTCCCGCCAGTCTCGCGCCGCCGGCAGCTCCTCCCCCGGCAGGCATGGCGCATCGGCGGTTTCGTAGCGCAGCGGCGTCGTCTCCGGTAGTACCTCCAGGACGGGCTGGTCATCGCGCATCTTCACGATCGTGCGCATGGTGCTGTGCCGGCTGACGGCCACCTCGACCGCCGCCGCCACCTGCTCTTCGCTCAGTTCGCCGAGGAGCGCGACGACGAAGAAGCCGGTGTTGCCCGCGCCGGGGTCGACCTGGTCCTCGAACCAGATCGCTTGCTGCGCGGGCGAAAGCGGGTACTCGGTCACCGATCCAGCCCCAGTTCGGCCAGCTGGTCCGCGGCGCCCGGGAGGTCGAAGGCGCCGACGCTATAGCCCAGGCGTACGGTGTGCCGCGACGCGTCGCGGATGGTGGCGCGTACCGCCTCCTCGGAGTAGCTCTCGGCGAGGATCTCGTCGGCCAGGGGCGCCGGGAGCCCGGCCGCGCGCAGCGAACCGCGGAACACCGCGAGATCGGGCCGCAGGCAGTCGTGAATCAGGTGCGGGATCGCCTGGGCCGCCGCCGTACGCTGAGCGGGCGGCAGCTGCGCCCACAGTTCGCGGAAGACCTTCACGAACAGGGCGTGATGGTGGCGCTCGTCACGGGCGTGGTCACCGACGACGCCGCGGATGACCCGGTGGACCGCCGGGTCGTCCGGCAGGTCGGCCAGTATCGACGTCACCATGGTCTCGAAGATGACGACCTGGAGCAGGTGGGCCAGCCGCGGATGGTCGGGCAGGAACCGGTCGGCGGTCCGGTCGAGGCGGTTCAGGCGCGGCTGGAAGTCATACGGGAGAACGGGTATCCGGGTGACGCCCTCGACCTGCTGGATGATGTCCAAATTGTACAGTGCGTGGTAACCCTCGTCGCAGTAGACCTTCAGGGCGTCCAGGCGCAGCGCCGGGGCCACCGGGTAGCCGACCTCGTCGTGCGCCATCATCGCCACGCCCCGGTTGACCACTTTGGTCTCCAGGTGCACGGTGAACAGCAGGTACTGGTACAGGTGCCGGGCGATCAGCGCATCCCGCGTCTCGGGCGGCAGCGCCATCACCGCCGCGTGCCCGAGGTAAGGGATCTCCTTCTCGGGGAACAGCACGAGGCCCTGCTCGCCGTCCTCGTGCATCATCCGGCGGTGCTGACGGCGTACTCCGGCCTGCTCGAACCAGCCCGCCATCGGATCGTTCACGCCCGCGCCACCTCTCCCTCTCCCCGCGGGACCCGGCCCGCCTTGTCCGCCTTCGCAATGGCGTCGACCTCCGCCGCGAGCGCGGCCACCGTCGGCCGGGCGATCAACCTTCCTACGGGTACGCCCACCGCGAGCTCCCGGCCGATCAGGGTGGTCAGCCGGACCGCCAGCAGCGAGTGGCCGCCCACGGCGAAGAAGTCGTCGTCGACGCCGACCGCCGGGCGGCCCAGGACGCGAGCGAAGAGCCGGTGCAGGACCACTTCGGTCGGTGTGCCCGGCCGCCGTCCGGTCCGGTGGGTGGCCACCGGAGCAGGCGGCAGCGCGCTCCGGTCGACCCTTCCGTCGGTGGTGAGCGGCAGCTCGGCGAGGCGAACGAAGGCGGCCGGGATCAGCGCGGGCGGGAGCCGGCCGGCCAGGTACGCGCGCAGCTCGTCGTCGGTGACGCCGAACCCGGTCGGCACCACGTACGCCACCAGACGCGGTTCGGGGTCGACGACCACTCGCACGTCGGCGACCCACGGATGTTCGGCCAGCACCGCTGCGACCTCGCCGGGGTTGACCCGCACTCCGCGGATCGTCACTTGGTCGTCACTGCGGCCGAGGTGGAGCAGATCGCCGGACGGGTCGAAGCGCCCAACGTCACCGGTGCGGTACATGCGGCTGCCCGGTGGTCCGAACGGGTCGGGCAGGAATCGTTGTGCCGTCGCCGCCGGGCGGTTCAGATAGCCGCGGCCGACCTGTGCGCCGCCCACGTAGATCTCCCCCGGTACGCCGGCCGGCACCGGCCGCAGCGCCGCGTCCAGCACGTACACGCGGGTGTTGCAGACCGGCCGCCCGATCGGCACCGAGCCGCCGGCAACCGGCCGGCCCGGCTCGATCCGGTACGCCACACAGCCGGCCGTCGTCTCGGCCGGACCGTACTCGTTGACCACCGTGGCCAGCGGGTGCAGCCGCCGCCAGCCGCGCAACACTCCGCCGAACAGCGCCTCGCCACGCAGCACCAGCTCGCCCGTCGGGGCGGCCGCGGGCAGGTCGGCCAGCAGCGGCAGGCGGTTCGGTGCAACGCGGAGCAGCGACGGCTGGTGCGTCGCCGAGCCGTTGATGTCGGCGATGCGCACCGTGCCGCCGGCGGTCAGCGGAGCCAGCGCGGCCGGGTCCATTGTGGAGGAGGCGGGCACCAGGACGGTCCCGGCGGCTCCCGGATAGGCATCGGCCGCGTACGCCAGGTGGCTGGCGAGCTGGCCGTGTTCGATCACCACGCCGTTCGGCTGGTCCGCCGAGCCGAAGCTCACGTACGCGGCGTCGGCCATCGTCGCCGGCCGCCGCTCGGCGGGGCCGATGTCCCGGTCGGGATCGCCGGCCGCCGTCTGGGCGCCCATGACGAGCAGCCGGTCTTCGGGCACCGGCCAGGGTGGCGCATCGACGCCGACGATGAACGTGTCCACATCGGATATAACATCGCCGGTACGCTTATCCCCGTCGGGATCGACATATACGTATACGCCGCCGGCGGAGAGCACTCCGAGGAGGGCCACCACCAGATCGGCCGAGGGTGGCAGGGCGACGGCTACGAGAGTCTCAGCGCCGACACCTCGCTCGATCAGGAGCCGGGCCAGCTGGTTCACTCGCGAACACAGGTCCGCATAGGTGAGCGCGGTCGGACCGCACATCACCGCCGTGGCATCCGGCGTACGCGCGGCTTGCCGGGCCACCAGGTCGGGCAGGCTGATCGCCGGTACCGCACGATGTGCGCCGGTGCTCGCGGCCATCAGCCATCGGCGCTCGTCCGGCGCGAGTATGTCCAGAGTAGACACACGATGACCGGGATCGGCCGCGGCCAGCCGCAGCAGGGTTGCGAGGCGAGCGGCGATGGCCTCGACGGTGGTGGCGTCGAAAAGGTCGGCGGCGTACTCCACCGTTCCGCGGATGCCCGCCGGGGCGCCATCCTCACGGTAGGCGTCGACCAAGTCCACGGACAGATCGAGTCTCGCCGTGCCGTGATCCCGGTACCGTTCCGCCTCGGGATCGCCGTGCAGCGCGAGCATCACCTGGAACAGCGGGTGCCGCGACGATGTGCGGGCCGGGTTCACCGCCGCCACGACGGAGTCGAACGGCAGATCGGCGGCGGCGTACGCGGCCAGATCGGCCCGGCGTACGCGGTGCAGCAGCTCGCGGAAGGTCGGGTCGCCGGAGACGTCCGTACGCAGCACGATCGTGGTGCCGAAGGCGCCGACGAGGTCGCCGTACGCCTCGTGCCCGCGCCAGCCGGTGGGCGTACCGAGGGGGATGTCGGTGCCCGAACCGAGCCGGCTGAGCAGCGCCGCGAGCCCGGCTTGGAGCACCATGAACAGCGTGGTACCCGATGCACGTGCGAGATCGACCAGTGCCGTGTGCAGATCGGCGTCCCAGTCAACGGATACTGTGCCGCCGCGATATGAGCAGACCGGTGGCCGGGGGCGGTCGCTGGGCAGGGTCAGCTCCTCGGGCAGGTCCGCCAGCGCAGTACGCCAGAACCGGGCCTGTTGTGCGGCGAGACTGCCCGGGTCGCCGGGCGTACCGAGTTTGGCTTGCTGCCACAGTGCGTAGTCGGCGTACTGCGCGGGCAGCGGCTCCCAATCCGGTGCGGCACCGGCACACCGGGCCGCGTACGCCCGGTTCAGGTCGCGCCGAAGCCGGCCCGATGACCAGTTGTCGCAGGCGATTTGGTGCAGCAGGAGCAGGAGCACGTCCCCGCCCGGCGCGGTGAACAGGGTCGCTTGTACCGGCGCCTCGGCGGCCAAGTCGAAGGCGTACCGGGCGGCGTCGCGCAGCTCGGCGTCGAGCTTCTCGTCGGTGGTGGCGACCACCCGCATCCGGACGCCATGCTCCGCCCGGCCGCGGACAACCTGGCACGCTTCGCCGTCGAGCCGCGCGAAGACTGTGCGGAGGCTCTCGTGCCGGGCAACGAGATCCTCAACCGCCGCGCCCAGCGCCGCTTCGTCGACCGGATCCGGGAATCGCAGCATCAGCGGCACGTTGTACGCCGGGCTCGGGCCCTCCAGCTGGTACTGGTACCAGAGGCCGCGTTGGGCGTACGACAAAGGAATGCGCGTCGTGCGGGCCGGGCGTGAGGGCACTCCGGTTCCTCGCGCGGCGCGGAGGCGAGCCGCCAGCCCGGCCGGCGTCGGCGCCTCGAACAGGTGCCGCAGGTCGGCACCGGCGTCCAGTGTGGACCGAGCCGCGGCGATGACTTGAGCGGCGAGCCGCGAGTCCCCGCCGAGCGCGAAGAAGTCGTCGTCCAGCTCAACGGCTGGAGCGCCGAGCACCGTGCCGAAGATCCCGCACAGCGCGGTCGCCCACGGATCGGTTCGGGCCGGGTCCGGCGGGACGGCGGCGGGCCGCAGGCGCGGCAGTTCGGCGACCGTACGCTCGGGCTCGGCGACCACCGCGGCCAGCAGGTCGACGAACACGCCGGCCAGCCGCAGCATCGTGGTGCGCCGGAACCGGCCGCTGTCGTAGGTGATCTCGCACAGGATCCCGCCCGCGTCATGCTGGAGGAAGAGGTTCAGGTCGAACTGGGTGATCGGCCACTCGACCAGCAGCGGCTCGATCGCGAAGCCGTCCAGCTCCCACTCGCGCTCGATCCGCACCCGGTTGTACGCCAAAGCGGCCTGAAACAACGGGTTACGCGTGGCCGCCCGGGCCGGCCGCACCGCTTCCACCATCGCCTCGAACGGCGTACGCCGGTGCTGCAACGCACCCAGCACCGCACGCCGGGCCCGGCGCAGCAGATCGGCGAAGCTCTGCTCCGGATTGACCTCGGTACGCAAGACGACCGTGTTCTGGAAGTACCCCACGGTTTCGGCGAAGCGCTCGCCGGCCCGGCCCGGCAGGGCGATGCCCATGAGGATGTCGCTCTCGCCGGTCCAGCCGTGCAGCACCGCGGCGAAGGCCGCCTGGAACACCATGAACGCGCTCACCCGGTGCGCTGTGCAGAACGCCGGCAGGCGCTGGGCGGTGGAGTCGTCGACGGTGAACCTGAGCCGTTCGCCGTCGAAGAGCGCGGCCGCATTGCTCGGCGCGGCGGGCAGATCGTGCGGCAGAACCTTGGTGCCGGCGCCGCGCAGATTCTCCCGCCAGTACGCCAGGCTTTGCGGATCCGGTTCGATCAGCTCGGCGCGGCAGCACTCGGCATATCCGCGCTCGGGGTCGACCGCGGGCAGCGCGTCCGGCTGCTCGTACGCCGTCTTGAAGTCCCGCGCCAGCACCGGGACCGAGGCCTCGTCGAAGATGATGTGATCGAACGTCATCGTGATCGCGTGGTCGTCGGGCCCGACCGGCACCACGTCCACTCGCCACAGCGGACCCCGGGCCAGATCGAACGGCACCGAGGCGCGCCGCTCCGCCTCGGCCGTGGCCGCCGCGGCCGGGTCACCACCCGGTTCGACGGCGACCCCCGCCACTTTCACCGTCACCCGGGGCGCGTACTGCGGCAGGTGGATCACTTGCAGGGGCGTGAAATCCTCCTCCACAAAGGTCGTACGCAACGCTTCGTGCCGCGCCAGCAAGGCGTCGACGGCTCGCTGCAACCGGTCGAGCGAGAGCGGCCCGCGTACCCGCAAAGCGATCGGCACGTTGTAGACCGCGCTGTCGGGGGCGAGCCGGTGCAGGAAGTAGATGCCCCGCTGCGCCGGCGCCAGCGGGATCCGCTGGGTCGCTGCGCCGTTCATAGCGAGAGCACCACCGGCCGGTCGGCGAGCCACCGGTTGAGCTGTATGGCGGCGTCGACGCTGGGCCGGGCCACGCCGATGCGGGCGCCGTAGTCGGGCGCTCGCAACGCCGCCTGCGCCCGATCACGGTCGAGCAGGGCGTGCACGGGCGCACTCGGGTCGTCCAGAATCGCCCGCAGTTTCTCGCGCAGCCCGGCCGCGTACGCCGGATCCGTGGTCGTCGGGAACGGCGCCTTGACGCGCGCCAGGACCTCGGGCGGCAGCAGATCGGCGACGGCCGCCCGCAGCAGGCTCTTCTCGCGGCCGTCGTGGGTGTGCATCGACCACGGCACGTTGGCGACGTACTCGACGAGCCGGTGATCCAGGAACGGCACCCGGCCTTCGAGCGAGGACGCCATCCCCATGCGGTCCTTGCGATCGAGGACCACCCGCAGGTACCGCGTGATGTTGACGTACCGGATCTCCCGGATGCGCTGCTCCAGCCCGTTGACGCCGGGCAGCGCCGGCACCTCGGCGAGCGCGTCGCTGTAGTTCTGGCGGGCGGACCCGTCCAAGTCCAGCCGGGCGACGAGGTCACGGTCGAGCAGGCCGGTGAGCATCTCCATCTGATGCGAGGCGCCCAGCCACGGGAACGTGTCCAGGTTGCGATACCAGTCCTCGTGGTACCAGCGGAAGCCACCGAACAGTTCGTCGGCGGAGTCGCCGGTGATGCTGACCGTCGACTCCTTGCGGATCGTCTGGCACAGCAGATACAGCGACGTGTACAAGTCGCTGCCGGGCGACGGTGCGTCCAGCGCCCGGATCACCTCGGCCCGCGCCGCGTCGTCGAGCAGATCGGCCGAGTCCAGCACGATCTCCGTGTGGTCGCTGCCGATCCAGCCGGCCACCAGCTTGGCGTACGGCGCATCCGGGTCGCCGTACATCTCGCTGCGCCGGGCTCGTCCGGCCTGGCCGCTGAAGTCCAGCGAGAACGTTCGCAGCCGGCCGCCGCCGTTCGCGCGTACCGCACGTGCTGCGAGGGCCGCGATCGCGCTGGAGTCCAAGCCGCCGGAGAGCTGCGTGCAGATCGGTACGTCGGACACGATCTGCTCGGTGACGCTGCGCTCCAGCATCTGGCGTACGGTGTCCACAGTGGTCGGCAAGTCGTCGGTGTGCGGCCGGGCGGGCAGCCGCCAGTAACACTGCACGACGGTACGCCCAGCGGAGAAGACGATCGTGTGCCCCGGCTTCACCTCGGCCAGCCCCCGGTACCCGCTGCGTCCGGGCACCGGCGCGAACGACAGCATCTCACGCAGGCCGTCGAGGTCGACCACGGCCGGCACGTCGGGGTGGGCCAGCACCGCCTTGGGTTCGGAGGCGAAGACCACGCCGCCGTCGGTCAGGTAGTAGTAGAGCGGGTAGATGCCGAACCGGTCGCGGATCAGCACCAGCTCCTGGGTGCGTACGTCCCAGACGGCGAAGGCGAACATCCCGACCAGGTGGTGCGCACAGTCCACACCCCACTGCTGGTACGCGCGCAGGACGACCTCGGTGTCGCTCGCGGTCTGGAAGCTGTGCCCGTACCCCTTCAGCTCGGTACGCAGCTCGGCGAAGTTGAAGACCTCGCCGCTGTAGTTGAGCACCGCGACGGGCCGGCCGTCCTCGGCGGCGACCATGGGCTGCTCGCCGCCGACCGGATCGATCACGGCGAGCCGGCGGATCATCTGAGCCGCCCGCGCGTCGCGCCAGATCCCCTCCGAGTCGGGGCCACGCCGGTCGAGCGTGGCTACCATGCGCCGGCAGATTTCGTCGGCGTCCGGCGGCAGGCCGGCGAAGGCCACGAATCCCGAGATGCCACACATCGGTCATCACCTCGCTTGCGTGTTCGGGCCGGCCGGCGGATCAGGCATCGGCACGGGCCTGCTCCAGCTCCAGCGTCAGCGTGGCGGCGGTGGGGTTCTCGAAGACCGCCAGCAGCGTCACCGCGATGCCGAGCTCCTCGCGCAGCCCGGCCACGAGCCGGGTGGCGGCCAGCGAGTCACCACCCAGTTCGAAGAAGTCGTCATCGGGGTCGGCGTCGGCCACGCCGAGGGCCTCCCGCCACAGCCTCAGCACGACCTCGCCGATGTCCGTGAGCGCCTCAGACATAGGTGTCCTTTCTGGTCCAGTCGGGGGTGGGCAGCGCGGCTCGATCGGTCTTTCCGTTGGCGGTCACCGGAATCTCGGCCAGGACCACGAAGACCGCCGGAATCATGTAGGCCGGCAGCAGCTCGCGCAGGTGGGCGCGCAGCCCGCGGCGGTCAAGCGGCGAACCGCCGGCCGGCACCACGTAGGCGACCAGCCGGCTCTCCCCCCGCTCGGTGCTGCGCGCGGCCACCGCCGCCCGCGCCACCAGCGGGTGCGCCATCAGGGCGCTCTCGACCTCGCCCGGCTCGATCCGGTATCCGCGGATCTTCACCTGGCCGTCGATGCGGCCCAGAAACTCGATCACCCCGTCGGCCCGGCGGCGGGCGAGGTCACCGCTGCGGTACAGCATGCCCTCCCCCACCTCCGGGTACGCCACAAAGGACCGAGCCGTCAGCTCGGGGCGGCGCCAATAACCCTGGGCCACGCCGGCGCCTCCGATGCACAGCTCGCCGGTGGCGCCCTCGGACACCGGTACGCCGGCCTCGTCCAGGATGTGCACCGACACGTTCTGAATGGGACGGCCGATGGGAATCGGCCCGCCCGCCACGTCGGCCGGGGTGATCCGGTGCGTACAGGTGAACGTCGTCGCTTCCGTCGGCCCGTACCCGTTGACGACTGTACAACCGGGCGCGGCGGCCATCAGGCGGCGTACGTGGTCGGCCGAGAGGACGTCGCCGCCCGCGATGACGGTACGCAGGCGGGCGAAGGTGGCGGCGGACTCGTCGATCTGCCGGTGGAACAGGGCGGCGGTCAGCCACAACACGGTCACGCCGTGCTCGCGGACGATCTCGTCGAGGATCGGCGACACCACCGGTCCCGGCGGCGCGAGGACCAGCCGCGCGCCGTTGACCAGCGCGCCCCAGATCTCGAAGGTGGAGGCGTCGAAGGCGGCCGGAGCGAGGTGCAGCAGGGTGTCGTCCGGACTGAGATCTACATAGGACGGATTGGTGACGAGATTGACGATGCTGTGGTGGCCGACGACGACCGCCTTGGGTGGCCCGGTCGAGCCCGACGTGTACATCAGGTACGCCGCGCCGTCCCCGCCACCCGATGGGCTGACGCCCGGCGCTGTGCCGGCCGGCGGTGTGGCGCCGACGGGAACCACGGGTGGTTCCGGGCCCTCCGGGGTGGTGGACCCCCCTTCGACCAGGATGGCCGAGACATCGGCGTCGGCGAGCACGAGGGCCGCGCGAGCCGGCGGGTCGGCCGGATCCACCGGCACGTACGCCGCTCCCGCACGCAGCGTACCGAGAAGCGCCGCAACCAGCGCGGGCGAACGATCGATCCGAACCGCCACCCGATGGCCGTCCGCTACTCCGGCCGCAGCCAGGCGGGCCGCGATCGACGCCGCCCAGGCATCCAGTTCGGCGTAGCTGTAGCGGGTACCGTCGGCGGCCACCATCGCGGTGGAGTCGGGCGTACGCGCGACCCACCGGGCGACGGCCTCGTGCACGGTGCGGGTCACGACGCGGATCCGTCCTCCGTGGTGTGCGTGTGATCGCGGAACAGGCGCAGGCGCTTCTCGCCGACCCTTTCCCGGAGTGCACTGTCCTCGATGCCCAGCCCTTCCTCTTCGGCCA
>Ga0114129_10002379_pt1 | contig 26122 bp, 12 predicted proteins | sample RhiMetdeltSRZDD1_FD_80071 | JGI IMG/M metagenome (GOLD analysis project Ga0114129, IMG submission 80071) | Populus rhizosphere microbial communities from Tennessee, USA - Rhizosphere MetaG P. deltoides SRZDD1 (version 2) (version 2) | ecosystem: Host-associated > Plants > Roots > Rhizosphere >...
CCGTCGCCGTATTCGTCAGGTTGCCCGTGGTATCCGGATCCACCGTGCCGCTGATGGTCACCGTCAGGCTGTTGCCGGCGCCGGGCAGCAGCGTCGCGTTGGTCCACGACACCGCGTTCCCCGTGCTCGTATCGCTGCCGCAGTTGCCGATGCCGGTGACTGCGCATGCCGTCGACACGCCGGCGAGCGCTGTCGGCACGCTGTCGGCAATCGTGAAGCCGCTCGCGGTCGACGGGCCGCCGTTGGTGACGACGAGCGTGTAGGTGATCGGCGCGCCCGGGACATAGCTGGTCTTCCCGTCGGTCTTCGTGATCGCCAGGTCCACCTGCTGCGGCAGCGGCGTGTCGGTGTCGATCGCCGTGTTGTTGCCGAGCGCCGGGTCGCTGTAACCGGCGCCCGCCGGCACCGTCACCTGCGCCGGGTTGACGATGTTGCTGCCCGTGAAGCTCGGATCGAATGTCCCGTTGATGAAGATCGTGATCGCGTTGGCGGCCCCCGCGTTCAGGCTGGCGCCGGTGAAGTGCAGGCTGTTGCCCGACGAGGTGTTGGTGCCGCAACTGGCGGTGCCCGTCGAGGTGCAGGCGATCGTCGTGCCGATGATCGAGGCCGGCACGAGATCGTTCACGTCGAACCCGGGCGCATGCGACGGGCCGGGATTGGTGATCGTCAGGGTGTAGGAGACCGGCGTGCCGGACACGTAGCCGGCCCGGCCGTCGGTCTTGACGATGGCGAGATCTGCGAGCCCGGCGCCCTGCGTGTCGGTGTCGGTCGCGCTGTTGTTCGCCGGATCCGTGTCGGTGGACCCCGTGCCCGCCGTCACCGTCGCCGTGTTGCTGAGCGCGCCTGTCGTGTCGGGATCGACGGTGCCCGTCACCGTGATCGTGAGCTGGTTGACCACGCCCGGCGCCAGCGTCGCGTTGGTGAACGACACGACATTGCCCGTGGACGTGTTCGTGCCGCAACTGCCCAACCCGACCACCACGCAGCTTGTTGTCACGTCGCCGATCCGAACGGGCACGAGTTCGCTGACGGTGAATCCCGTCGCCGTGGACGGCCCGGCATTGGTGACGGTTACGGTGTAGGTGATCGACGCACCCGGCACGTACGTGGTCTGGCTGTCGGTCTTCGCGATCGCCAGGTCCACCTGCGACGTTCCGGCGGTGTCGACGTCGGTTGCCGTGTTGTTGCCCAGGTCCGGGTCGTCATAGCTGGCGCCGGCCGGTGCTGTCACCTGGGCGGTGTTGCTCAACGTGCCGGTCGCGCCCGCGCTGACGGTACCGGCGACGGTGAGCGTCAACGCATGGGCGGCGCCGGCCGCGAGCGAGGCGCCGGCAAAGTGCACGCTGTTGCCCGACGAGACATCCGTACCGCAGCTCGCGGTGCCGGTCGCCGCGCAGGTCACGGACACCCCCGTGATGGCAGCGGGCACGACGTCGCTGATGTCGAGCGCCGGCGCGTCCGACGGCCCGGCGTTGGTCACCGTCACGGTGTACGCGATCGGCGTGCCCGGGACATACGCGGCCTGACCGTCGCTCTTGGCGATCTCGAGATCGGCCACGCCTCGCGCTTCGGCATCGGAGTCGATGGCGACGTTGTTGGCGGCGTTGGTGTCGGTCGATCCGGCACCTGCCGTCACGTCCGCCACGTTGATCAGCGCGCCCGCCGCGGCCGGGTCGGTCGTCCCGCTCACGGTGAACGTCAACCTGTTGGGCGCGCCGGGCGCGAGGAGCAGGTTGGTGAAGCTGACGCTGTTGCCCGACGTGGCGTTGGTGCCGCACGCGCCGCTGCCTGTCGCGTCGCACGTGGCGGTCACTGCGGTGATCGCCGCCGGGACCGCATCGGTCAGGCTGAAGCCGGTGGCCGTCGACGGTCCGGCATTGGTGACCTCGATCGTGTACGTGATCGGGGTGCCTGCCACGTAATCCCCTTGCCCGTCGCTCTTGGTGATGGCCAGATCGACCTGCGATGTGCCGGCCGTGTCGGCATCGGTCGCGCTGTTGTTGACGGTGTTGGTGTCGGTTGACGAGGCGCCGGCCGCCACGGTGGCCGTGTTGACGATCGCGCTGGCGGCGCCCGGGCGGACGGTACCCGAGACGAGCAGTGTCAACGTGTTGGCCGCACCAGGTGCAAGCGACGCGCCTGCAAATGCGACGGTGTTGCCGGCCGACCCGTCCGCGCCGCAACTGCCGATCCCGGCGACCGTGCACGACGCCGTGACGCCCGTGATGACGGCTGGCACGACGTCGCTGATCGAGACGCCGGTCGCCGCCGAGGGTCCGCCGTTGGTGATGACGATCGTGTAGGTGATGGCCGCGCCCGGCACGTAACTCGTCTGCCCGTCGGTCTTCGTGATCGCCAGATCGACCTGCGACGCCGCCGGCGCATCGGTGTCGGTCGCGCTGTTGTTGGCCGTGTTCGCGTCGCTCGACCCGACACCCGACGACACCGTCGCGGTGTTCGTGAGGTTGCCGCTGGCGGCCGGGTTCACGGTGCCGCTGACGGTGAAGGTCAGCTCGTTGGCGGCGCCGGGATCCAGACTGAGCCCGCTGAAGCTGACCGCGTTGCCAGACGCCGCGTTGCTCCCGCAGGATCCCGCGCCCGCCACCGCGCACGTCACGGTCACGCCCGTGATCGCGGCGGGTACGCTGTCTGCCAGGCTGAAGCCGGCCGCCGTCGATGGTCCGGCATTGGTGACGACGATCGTGTAGGTGATGGGCGTCCCCGGCACATACGTCGTCTGGCCGTCGGTCTTCGTGACCGCCAGGTCGGCCTGCGGCGTTGCCGGAGTATCCGTGTCCGTCGCGCTGTTGTTCGTCGTGTTCGCCTCGCTCGCGCCGAAGCCCGCGGTCACGTCCGCCGTCGTCACGAGGTTGCCCGTCGTCGACGGCGCGATCGTGCCCGTGATGGTCAGCGTCAACGCGTTACCCGGGATCAGCGTCGCGTTCGAGAACAGGATGTCGTTGCCCGTGGAGCTGTCGCTGCCGCAGTTGCTGGTCCCGCTCGGCGCGCAGGTCACTGTCACGCCGGTGATCGCTGCCGGTACCGCCGTCGACACGCTGAACCCCGTTGCCGTCGATGGGCCGCCGTTGGTGACCACGACGCTGTAGGTCACCGGCGTTCCCGCCACATACGTTGTCCGGGCGTCGTCGACCGTCACCGCCAGATCGATCGTCTGGGCCGTCGCCGTGTCGGTGTCGGTGGCGCTGTTGTTGGCCGCATTCGGATCGCTGAAGGTCGCGCCGCCCGGCACGCTCACCGTCGCCGCGTTCGTCAGGTTGCCGGTGGCGCTCGGATTGATCGTTCCCGTCACCGTCAGCGTGAGCGCGGCGCCGGCATTGAGGCTCGCGGCGCTGAACGCGATCGTGTTGCCCGCCGACCCGTTCGGCCCGCACGACCCGACGCCGCTCGTCACCGCGCAGCTCACCGTCACGCCCGTGATGGCCGGCGGCACCGCGTCGTTGACCGCGAACCCGGGCGCGTTGGATGGCCCGTGGTTCGTCACCACGATCTGATAGGCGATCGCCGTTCCGGCGGTGTAGGTCGCGGCGCCGTCGGTCTTGGTGATGGCCAGATCGGCAACGCCGGCCGCCTGCGTGTCGGTGTCGGTCGTGGTGTTGTTGGCGGTGTTGGTGTCCGTTGCCCCCGCGCCGGCGGTGACCGTCGCCGTGTTCGCGAGCGCGCCCGTGGTGTCCGGATCGACCGTGCCGCTGATCGTCACCGTCAGGTTGTTGCCGGCGCCGGGCAGCAGCGTCGCGTTGCTCCACGACACCGTGTTGCCCGCGCTCGTATTGCTGCCGCAGTTGCCGATGCCGGTGGCCACGCAGGCCGTCGACATGCCGACGATCGCCGGGGGCACGGTGTCGGCGATCGTGAAGCTGCTGGCCGTAGACGGCCCCGCATTGGTGACCACAACCGTGTAGCTGATTGGCGTGCCCGGCACGTAGCTGGTTTTCGCGTCGGTCTTCGTGATCGCCAGGTCTACCTGCTGGGGCAGCGCCGTATCGGTGTCCGACGCCGTGTTGTTGCCGGGTGACGGGTCGCTGTAGCCGGCGCCGGCCGGGACCGTGACGTGCGCCGGGTTGACGATGTCGCCGCCCGTGACGCTTGGATCCACGGTGCCGCTCACCGTGATCGTCAGCGCGTTGGCCGGACCCGCGTTGACGCTCGCGCCCGCGAAATGCAGGTTGTTGCCGGACGAGGCGTTGGTCCCGCAACTGGCCGTTCCGGATGTCGCACAGAGGATGGTCACACCCGTGATCGCGCCGGGGATCACGTCGGTGACGTCCAGCGTCGGCGCGTGCGACGGACCACGGTTGGTCACGGTCAGCGTGTAGGTGACCGGCGTCCCCGCGACGTACCCCGCCTGGCCGTCGGTCTTCGTGATCGCGAGGTCGGCAAGCCCCGCGTCCTGCGTGTTGGTGTCCGTCACGCTGTTGTTCGCCGGGTTGATGTCCGTGGACCCGGTTCCCGCCGCCACCGTGGCCGTGTTGCTGAGCGGACCCGTGGTGTCGGGATCGACGGTGCCGGCAATCGTGATCGTCAGCGTGTTGACCGCGCCGGGCGCCAAGGTCGCGTTCGTGAACGACACGGCGTTGCCCGTGGATGCGTTCGTGCCGCAGCTGCCCAGCCCGACCACCGCGCAGCTTGCCGTCACGCCAATCAGGCTCGGCGGCGCCAGGTCGCCGACGTTGAACCCCGTGGCGGTGGACGGCCCGGAGTTGGTCACGGTCACGGTATAGGTGATCGGCGCGCCCGGCACGTACGTGGCCTGGCTGTCGGTCTTCGAGATCGCCAGGTCCATCAGCGGCGTCCCGGCGGCATCGGTGTCGATCGCGATGTTGTTGCCAAGATCCGGATCGTCGTAGGCGGCGCCGGCCGGCACCGTGACCTGGGCGGTGTTCGCCAGCGTGCCGGTCGCATCCGGCCTGATGGTGCCGGCGATGGTCAGCGTCAGCGCATTTGAAGCGCCGGCGGTCAGGCTCGCGCCCGTGAACGAGACGTTGTTCCCCAGAGAGGCGTTCGCGCCGCAGGTGGCCGTGCCGCTCGGTGCGCAGGTGACGGACACCCCCGTGACGGCGGCGGGTACGACGTCGCTGACGTCCAGCGCCGGCGCGTTCGACGGCCCGGCATTGGTCACCCTCACCGTGTACGTGATTGGGGTGCCGGCGACGTAACTCGCCTGGCCATCGGTCTTGGCGATCTCGAGATCGGCTTGTCCCCGCGCCTGCGTGTCGGTATCGGTGGCGCTGTTGTTGGCGGCGTTCGTGTCCGACGATCCCGCACCCGCCGTCACGATCGCCGCGTTGCTCAGCGCGCCGCTCGCGGCCGGGTCGATCGTCCCGCTCACGGTGAACGTCAGAGCGTTGACTGCGCCCGGCGCGAGGGACAGGTTCGAGAAGATGACGTTGTTGCCGGCCGCGGCATCCGTTCCGCAGTCGCCGCCCCCGGTCACGACGCACGCGGCCGTCACCCCGGTGATCGCCGCCGGCACGACGTCGGCCACGCTGAAGGCGGTCGCGGTCGACGGGCCGCCGTTGGTGACGACGATCGAGTAGGTGATCGCGCTGCCCGCCACATAGCTGGCCTGTCCGTCGGTCTTCGTGATGGCCAGGTCCACCTTCGGAGTCCCGCGTGCGTCCGTATCGGTCGCGCTGTCGTTGGCGGGATTCGGGTCGATGGCACCGCCGCCGGCGATCACCGCGGCGGTGTTGACGAGGTCGCCCGTCGCGTTCGGATCGACCGTGCCGGTGATCGTGATCGTCAGGCTGTTGCCGGCGCCGGCTGCGATGCTCGGCTGGCCAAAGATCACCGATCTTCCGAAGCCGACGCTCGTTCCGCAGCTCGCCGCGCCGGTTGCCGCACACGTCGCCGATGCGCCGTTGATCTCCGAGGGCAGCAGGTCCTGGATGTCGAGCGACGTCGCATCCGACGGCCCGGCATTGGTCACGGTCAGGATGTAGGTAATCGGCGCGCCCGGGACGTAGCTCGTCTGCCCGTCGGTCTTCGTGATGCCGAGGTCGGTCTCCGGTGCGCTCTGCGTGTCGAGGTCTGTCGCGCTGTTGTTGGCGGTGTTGCCGTCCGCCGCACCCGCACCCGCCGCGACCGTCGCGGTGTTGCTGATGGGGCCGGTCGCGGCCGACCTCGTGGTTCCCGAGACGGTGACTGTCAGCGCGTTGCCCGCGCCGGGCGCGAGCGTCGCATTCACGAAGCTGACGCTGTTGCCCGACGAGGCGTTGGTTCCGCAGCTGCCGGTCCCGCTGACGGCGCATGCGGCCGTGACGCCGGCGATCGCCGCCGGCACGACATCGCTGACCGAGAAGCCGATCGCCGCCGACGGGCCGCCGTTGGTGACAACCATCGTGTACGTGATGGTTTTCCCGGGGACGTAGCTCGCCTGCCCGTCGGTCTTGGTGATCGCCAGGTCGATCTGTGAGGTGCCCTGCGTGTCGGTGTCCGTCGCGCTGTTGTTGCCAGCCACCGGGTCCGTCTGACCGGCACCGGCGGTCACGGTCGCGGTGTTGACGAGGGTTCCCGTTGCCGCGCTGTTCACCACGCCGCTCACGGTCAGCACGAGCTGGTTGCCGGCGCCCGGCGGCAGGCTCGCGTTGGTGAAGCTGACGGCGTTGCCGGACGAGCCGTCCGTGCCGCAGGTGCCTCCTCCGACGACCGCACACGTGACGGTCACGCTGGCGATCGAATTCGGCACGGAGTCGGCGATGCTGAAGCCCGTCGCCGTCGCCGGCCCCGCGTTGGTCACGGCGATGGTGTACGTGATAGGCGTTCCCGCCACGTACGTCGTCTGTCCATCCGTTTTGGTGATGCGGAGGTCGGTCTGCGGCGTGGCCGCCGTATCGGTGTCGGTTGCCGTGTTGTTGGCGGTGATGACTTCGATGGCGCTGGCGCTCGCGGTTGCCGTGGCGGATGTCACCAGGTCGCCAGTGGTGTCCGGAGCGATCGCGCCCGTGATGCTGAGCGTCAGCGTATTGCCCGGGGCCAGCGTCGCGTTGGTGAAGAGCACGTTGTTGCCGGTGGAGCTGTCGCTGCCGCAGTGGCTCGTGCCGCTCGACACACAGCTCACCGTCAACCCACCGATCGAGGACGGCACGGCGGTCGCGATGTTGAAGTCGGTCGCCGTCGAGGGCCCGCCATTCGTCACGGTGACCGTGTAGGTGACCGTCGTCCCCGCCGCATACGACGTCTGCCCGTCGTCGATGGTCACGGCCAGGTCGATGGTCTGCGCCCCCGCCGTGTCGGTGTCGGTCGCCGTGTTGTTCGCGGCGGCGGGATCACTGAAGCTGGCGCCGACGGGCACGCTCACCGTCGCGGTGTCCGCGAGGTCCCCCGTGGCGCTCGGGTTGATCGTGCCCTCGACCGTCAGCGTCAGGGCGCTTCCTGCGGTGAGGCTCGCACCGGTGAACGAGACGCTGTTTCCCGAGGAGCCGTTCGTCCCGCACGACCCGACACCGGCCGAGACAGCGCATCCGGCCGTGACGCCCGTGACCGCGGCAGGAACCGCGTCGGCAATCGTGAAGCCGGGCGCGTTGGAAGGCCCGTGGTTCGTCACGACGATCTGATAGGCGATCCCCGTGCCGGCCGTGTAGGTTCCCGCTCCGTCCGTCTTGCTGATTGCGAGGTCCGCAACCGAGGCCCCCTGTGTATCGGTATCGGTAGCGACGTCGTTGGCGGCGTTGGTCTCCGTCGCGCCGGTGCCGGCCGTGACCGTCGCGATGTTCACGAGCGAGCCGGCCGTGGCGGGATCGACGGTGCCGGTAATCGTGATGGTCAGCGAATTGCCTGCGCCCGGCGCGAGCGTGGCGTTGGTGAATGCGATGGTGTTGCCGGACGCCGCGTTCGTGCCGCAATTCCCGGTGCCCGCGACCGCGCACGTGGCCGACGCGCCGCTGATCGCGCCAGGGATCGTGTCGTCGATCGAGAAGTCGGTGGCCGTGGACGGCCCCGCGTTGGTGACGGTCAGCGTGTACGTGATCGGCGCGCCTGGCACGTAGCTGGTCCGCCCGTCGGTCTTCGTAATCGCCAGGTCGATGTGCTGCGGGGCCGGCGTGTCCGTGTCGGTCGCGGAGTTGTTGCCGAGCGAGGGGTCGCCGTAGCCTGCGCTCGCAGGGACCGTCACCTGCGCCGTATTGACGATGTTGGTGGCAGTGAACGTGGAGTCGATGGCGCCGCTGACCGTGATCGTCAGGGCGTTGCCGGCGCCGGCGTTTACACGGCCGCCCGTGAACGCCACCGTGTTCCCCGCGGACGCATTCGTGCCGCACGACGAGGCGCCAGACGCCGTGCACGAGGTGGTGACACCGTTGATCATCGGCGGCACGACGTCGCGCACGTCCACGGCTGGCGCGTGCGACGGCCCCAGGTTCGTCACCACGATCGTGTACGTGATCGTCGTGCCAGCCACGAACGTTGCCTGACCATCGGTCTTTCTGATGGCCAGATCGGCGACCCCGGCCCCCTGCGTGTCGGTGTCCGTCGCGCTGTTGTTCGAGGGGTTGGTGTCGTTCGACCCGGCAGGCGCGGTGACGGTCGCCGTGTTGCTCAACGTGCCGGTCGTATTCGGGTCGACCGTCCCGGTGATCGTGATCGAAAGGCTATTGACCGCGCCGGGCGCGAGGCTCAGGTTGCTGAACTGGACGTTGTTGGCACTGGCGGCATTCGTTCCGCAGCTGCCGAACCCGACGACCGCGCAGCTTGCCGTGACCCCGGTGATGCTGGCCGGGACGACATCGCTGACGCTGAAGCCGTTCGCCGTGGACGGCCCGGCGTTGGTGACCGTCAGCGTGTAGGTGATCGGCGCCCCGGGCACGTAGCTCGTCTGGCCGTCGGTCTTGACGATCGCGAGATCGATCAGCGGCGTTCCAAACGCGTCCACGTCGGTTGCGCTGTTGTTGCCGAGGCTCGGGTCCGTGTAGTTCGCTCCGGCAGGCACGACGACCTGCGCGGTGTTCGACAGGTTGCCGGTCGCGCCGGGATCGATCGTCCCGGTGATCGTCAGCGTCAATGCGTTGCCGGCGCCGGCGTTGAGGCTGGCGCCCCTGAAAGCGACGTTGTTGCCCGAAGACGCATTCGTGCCGCAGGTGGCCGTGCCGCTCGCCGCACAGCTTGCCGTGACGCCCGTGATGGCGGCGGGAACGACGTCGGTCACGTCGAGCACGTTGGCGTTCGACGGGCCGGCATTGAGCACCGTGACGGTGTACGTGATGGGTGTCCCCGGGGTGTAGCCCGACTGGCCGTCGGTCTTGCTGATCGAGAGGTTGGCGACACCCTGACCCTGCGTGTTGGTGTCGGTCGCGGTGTTGTTGGTGCTGACTGGATCGGTCTGACCGGCACCGGCCGTGACCGTCGCCGTGTCGGCGAGGCTGCCGGTCGTCGCCGCCGGGACGACGCCGCTGACCGTGATGGTCACATGGTTGCCGGCGCCGGTGGCGGCGAGGCTGATTGCCGTGAACGACACGCTGTTGCCGGATGAACCGTTCGTGCCGCAGCTGGCCGTGCCCGAGGGCGCGCACGTCGCCGTGACGTTGGTAATCGCCGCCGGCACGGCATCCGCCATGCTGACGCCCGTTGCATCGGAAGGTCCGTTGTTCGTGACGACGATGGTGTAGGTGATGGGCGCGCCGGGCACGTAGCTGGCTGCGCCGTCGGTCTTCGTGATCGACAGATCCGTCTGACGCGCGACCGTCGCCTGGTAGTCCTCGACCTCGCCGTCGGCCGCCACCCCGACCGCGCCGAGGCCGGTCTGAGTACTGAGGCGGAAGCGGAAGATGATCGGGCCGCTCGTTGACGCAGGGATGGTGACCGGTACGGAGTTGGTGCCGTTGACGACCGCCAGGTTCGTGACGATCTGCTCGCCTGCGTCCGCGAAGGTCCCGTTGTTGTTCCAGTCGGCCCACGCGCTCAGCCGGGCCGCCGCGCCGGTATTGGTCACGCGCACCGTCAGCGTCGGCGTCTGCCCGGCCACCAGCGCCGGGAACGTCACCCCGTCTTCGTCATCGACGCCGTTGGTATCGTCCCCGGTGGCCGCTGCGGTCGGCAGGCCGTCGCTCTCGGTGTCGATCAGCGAGCCGAGCATCAGCGGCGCGGTATTGGCGGCAGCGTTGAAGCTCGGCACCGCGTGACGCGCGCCGTTGTTCGCGAGGAGCGTGCCGTAGCTGGCCGGCGCGTCGCCGTAGTCGAGCGGCAGCGCCGTCGCGAACGTGAAGAACTGACCGCTGGTGAAGGTCACATCGGCCGCCACGTAGCTGGTCGATCCAACCGCGAGCGGCGACATCGGGATCCATTGATCCGCGGCGTCGAACGTCGCGTCGTTCGAGACGACCACGAACAGTTGGGATGCGCCGGCCACCGAAGACAGCACGGCTACCCTCGCCACGCCGGCCGGCCCGCTCTGCTGGACGCGCCAGGTGCGCGTCATCCGCGTCCCGACCGCGCCGCTCGGCGGCGTGACGGGAACGTTGATCGTCGTGCTCGTCCCGTCGTCGCCCCACGTGAGGAAGCTGCGGTCGGCCGCGAAGACGCCTGTATTCGAGGCGTTGTCGACCGCGATCGTCCCGCGCCCGATCGTCACCAGGTCGCCGCTGTTCGCGGTGTTCACGCTTCTCGACTGCCGCTGGACCAGCGCGCTGGCGTCGTCGCGGCCGATGCCGGCGATGTTGTTCTTGAATGCCGCGTTGGCTGCCCCGTCCCAGATGACCGACGCGTTGGAATCGAGATAGCTCGTTGGCGACGCCTGGTCGAGCGTGATGCCGTACTTGATTGCCAGGTAGCTGTTGACCCGCTGCTGCTCGACGAGGCTGAGCCGCCGGTTGTAGGTGATGGCCTCGGTCTCGGAGCCGGTCAACGGCTTGGTGGTGCCGTCGCTGCCGATGATCATCCGCGTCCCGCGCTCCGCGTTGGTGACCATCTCGCCGGTGGTGAGCCTGCGGTTGCCGTTGACCGACATCTGCACGTCGTTCAGCGTGCCGAACGTCCAGTCGCCGCCGAGGACAGAGGATGTATTGATGGCGACCGCCGTCGGATACGCGATGCTCGGCGGAGTGCTCGCGTCGTCGTAGAGGGCAAAGCCCGTGCTGTTCAGGACATTGAGGCTCGCGTCGGTGGCTGGCGGGCCGTAGCCATAGAGCCCCTGGTAGCCGGTGGCGGTCGTCCACTTCGCGACGCCGAACAGCGTGCCGGAGTCGGCGCCGTCGAAGACCGTGCTGTTGTTGACGACGTTCTTGTTCCCCGTGAAGTCGATCGACGGGTTGAAGTTGAACGGCGGCGCACCGCCGACGAGGGTCGGGCGCTTCGTGAGATCGCCGGCGACGCCGCCGTTCGACGACGAGATCGCGTCGAACGCGTTGCCGGACTGATCGTTCCAGCGTCCGACCAGGCCGCCTGCCACAGCCGGCGTCGCCCCCGCGAAGTCCGAGAACGTGCCGGCGTTGGCCTTCACCCAGTGCTGAAGGCTTCCGGTGACGCCGCCGGGGGAGGCGAAGAAGGAGCCGAAGGTGAAGAAGTTGCCGGTGTTGAAATCGATGGTGGCCTCGTAGCTCGAACCGTTGAGCACCATCGGGATGAACGTGTCGGTGCCGTCGATCGTCGCGTCGACGCTGCGGATCAGGGTGGGACTGGTCCCTTTCAGGCTGGTGACCGGCACGCGCACGAGCACGGTTCCCACCGTGCCGGTTTCCTGAACCTTCCACAGGCGCTCCATTCGTGCGAGCCGCGGCACCGCGCCGGGCACGAGAATCGACTGGGAGAGCGACGCGGCGTCGTGACCCCAGATCATGAAGCTGCTGGATGCCGGGAACGTATTCGGGTTCGCCTGGTTGGTCGCGGCGATCGTGCCGAGCCCGATGGTCACGATGTTGTTCGCGTTGACGCTTGCCGACTGCTTCTGGTTCAGCGCCGAGGCATCGTCGCGCGCGATGCCGGTCACGTCGTGGTGATAGACGCTGTTGGTCGTCGCGCCGGCCCAGACCGTTGTGCCGCTGGCGCTCACGTAGTTCTGCGGTCCGCCGGCGTTGGCGAGCGTGACGCCGTACTTCAGCGCCAGATAGGACTGGACGCGCTGGATCTCGGCGGCAGTGAGCAGGCGCGAATAGATGATGTGCTCGGCTGTCTCCCCGAGCCACTTCTTGTCGTCGCTGCTGCCGAAGAAGAGTCCGACCCCGATTGAGCTCTGACCGAACCCATCGAGGTTGGTGGCCTGCTGGTACCCGTCGACCCAGCTGACGACGTTGTCGGTGCCCCCAACGCTGTTGGCCGAACCGAGCGAGAAGATCTGCGGCTGCTGGTTGCTGCCCCCGCCGTTGCCGTTGTAGAGGATGGCGTTACTGCCCTGCCAGTCGCCCGGGTTGCTCCTGTCCATCAGCGGATTCCACCCGTTCGGGGTGTTGCCGTCGGTCTGGAGATCGAACGCCGGGGCGTTGCTGGCTCCCATCCCCATCGGCGAACGGGTCTCGCCGAGCTTGGTCCGCTCGTCCCTGGCGACGACGAAGCCCTGGAAGCCGGATGAGGGATCGAAGAGGACGACGTTGTCCTTCTTCATCATGTCCGCCGTGCTGCCGTCGAAGAAGACCGCCGGGTTGAAGTTCAGGAGCCGCGCCGCGGTGGTGGAGTAGTACAGCGGCTTGCCGTTGCTTCGCTGGGTGACGAGCCACGTCGCGTCAATCTCATTCGGCCAGGTCACGAGCTGCTGACCGTCGGCGACCGAGATGCTCCCGTTCGCCTTGCTCCACACGAGCAGGTTCGCGCCGACGCCGCCCGGCGCCGCGGGCGAGCACGCGTTGGGCAGCAGCGTCGTGCCGACCACTGGCACGACCTGACCCATCTCGGTGTTGTTGAACCCGGTCCCGAACGCCATGAGGCCGCCGGCATTGTTCGTCACGATGGGAGTCGTCTGGAACGTGCCGCCGCCCGTGCCGGACCACACGTAGATGCCCGCGTTGGCGCCCTCGTCGTCCTTCGTCAGCACGTAGTCGACGATGCCGTCGCCGGTGACGTCGACGAGCTGGGCCTCCTCGTTCGCCGCGCGCCCGGCAAACGAGGCGAACGGCTTGGTGAACGTCGTCGTTGCGACGGGCGCCGCCGTCGAGAACGTGCCGTCGCCGTTGCCACGCCACACGAAGATGCCCGTGTTGTTCGTGTGCACGAAATCGGCGATGCCGTCTCCGGTGGCATCCATCAGGAACGACTTGCGGCTCGCGTCCACGCCGCTGAAGACCGAGGGCGCGACGCCCGTGTTGTTGAAGCCGCTCGTCTTGATCGGCGTGGTCTGGAACGTCCCGTTGCCGTTGCCGCGCCAGACCGCGATCGTGCGGTTGTCGGCGTCGCTGGTGTGCACGAGATCGGCGACGCCGTCACCGGTGACGTCCACGAGGAACGTCGCTTCGGTCGTGCCCTCGCCCGTGAACAGCGACGTCGTCACGGTGCCGTTGAAGCCCTGCGTCGTGATGGGTGCGGCGGTCGAGAACGCACCGCTGGTGCTGCCCGGCCACACGAACGTCTTCGGCGGCGTCCCGTCGATCGTGAAGACATAGTCCGGTACGCCGTCGCCGGTCACGTCGGTCAGGAAGCCGAGCTCGCTCGTCGAATCGCCGGCGATGCCTGCGCCGACGCCGGTGTTGCTGATGCCGGTCGTGAGGACCGCCGTCTTCGAGTAGGTGCCGTCGCCGAGGGCGAGGTAGGTGCGGATCGAGTTGGCGTCGTTCTCGCTGACGTGCACGATGTCGGCGAGACCGTCCCGGTTCATGTCGACGTAGAAGGTCTGCGAGGCGTTATCCGCGCCGAACACCTCGGTGCCGGCCTGGTCGTGATCGAACCCGAACGTTCCGATGCGGCAGGCGGTGAAGGTGCCGTCGCCGTTGCTCAGCCACGCCAGCGCTCCCGATCCGCCGGCGACGTTCGCGTTGTCCTCGCCGTGAAGGAACGCGAGTCGAGGCAGGCCGACTTGCGCCTGCACAGGGGCGGGCGCGCGGAGCAGGAACGCCGCGACGGCGCCCAGCAACGCGGGAAGGAGGAGAAGGGAGCGACGGCCGGCAGTCCTGCACCTCGGATCGTTGCGGTGAGTGAGGACCTGCGCGGGGCGACGCATGCTGTGGCCGTCGGCCTATACCAGAGCGCTCGGTCCGAGCAATTGACTTGCCTCGCGTTTTCGGGCCGAGAACACGGTGGCTGCGGCCGGCGCGACGAAATACCGTGAGACTCGTCACACTCGGTGGCGAGCCACCTGGCGGCCTGTCGTGTCGCAGGAATTCGAGGGGGGCGAGTTGGATCGGGATCAGGTGAGAATCCGTTCGACTACGTCACGTGGAGGAACACAGGTGCACAGGCGGCGGAACCTGTCGAGGTGGGTCGAGGCCGCCGCGAAGGAGGCCGGGCGTTGAACGTTCGGTCGGCGTGCGGGGCGCCACCGACTGGTGCAGTCGAGTGGCGCCCATCGGGGCAGGCTAGCGCTGTGCGGTCTGGTTGGAGGTGATCGAGTCGCCGGAGACGATCAGCTCCACGCGGCGGTTCTGCTGGCGTCCGGTCGCCGTCTCGTTCGACGCGACGGGATGGCTCTCGCCAAAGCCTGCCGTGCCGACGGCGTCGTGCGCGATGCCCTGGCCCACGAGATACGAGCGCACGGATTCAGCGCGATTCTCCGAGAGCCGCTGATTGTAGTCGGCGTCCCCGACGCTGTCCGTGTGCCCCTCGACCTGAATCTTGAGGCCCGGGTGCGAGAGCAGGATGCCGCCGACCTTCGCGAGCTTCTCGCGCGTACCGGTTTTCAGATTCGCGCTGCCGGTGTCGAACAGCACGTCGGAGAGGTTCACGATCAGTCCGCGGGCGCTCTCACGCGTTTCGAGAATGGTGTTGAGCTGCTGGCGCAACTGATCGCGGAGCGCCGCCCTGTCGCGATCCGCCTGCGCCGCGTCCGCCTGCGCGCGCTGCGCCTGCGCTTCTGCCGCGAGGCGCGCGGACTCCGCCGCCGCCCGCGCGGCGTCCGCCGCGGCCTTGTCGCGCTCGGACTGCGCGGCCAGCGCCTGCGCGCGCTGCACCTGCGCCTCCGCCGCCGCGCGCGCGGCCTCCGCGGCCGCTCTGTCGCGTTCCGCCGCCACGCGTGCGGCCTCGGCTGTCAGTCGATCGAGCTCGGCCTGGCGGCGCGCCGTTTCCTCGGCGCGCGCGCGATCGAGCGCCGCGTTCTCACGCTGCTGGACGAGCGCCCGCTGCTGCGCCTGGTATTCCTCTTCCTGCTTCTGCAGCGAGATGAGCCGCGCGTCCTCGGCGGTCTGGACGGCCTGGCGCGCCGGCATCATGACTTCGTTTCCCTTCTTCCCGCGGTCCCGCATCTGCTCCGCGTCGATCAGCAGCCGCGTCGCCTTGGTATACGTGTCGTCCGAGTAGCGATCGGCGCCGGCAAACCGCGCCAGCATGACCGCGTTACGCGCTTCGGCCAGATCCAGCGGCGCGCCCGGCTCGAGCGGCTTGAGCTTCAGCTGGCGCGTGTCGTGGTTCATCAGGTACGTGCCGCGCTTCAGCAGGTCGTACTTGGCCGCGATCACTTCGACGTTGCCCTTGGTGTTCTTGCGCACGTCGTTCTCGAGGACGACGACGTCGCTCGGCTGCGTCACCGCGAAATACGGTTCCGCCGTGACGATCATCCCGAACGCCTGCAGCTCGGTGGTGACGTGCACCTGCGCGTGGCTGTCGTCGACCTGGATCTCGCCCAGGTTCGTGGAACGCCCCTCGGGCGTGATCGCCCAGAGCACGTAGGTGAGGTACTCGGGACCGAACTGTGTCGGCGCGGCGAGCTTCTCGAACTTCGCTTCGATGTCGATGTAGCCCTTCTTGCCGCCGACCTCCGCCTCGCCGACGGCGAACGGCAGAAGGGGTGTGCCCCTGAAGTCGACCTTCGTATCGCCCTTGCGCGGCCGGTAGTTGATGGCCGGCGTGGTGTGGCCGACGACGGTCACCCGGAAGACGGGCACGGCCGCGTCCTGCGCGTCCGCATTCGGCTGCGGCGCGGGCGCGGACCGCGTCTGCGCGATCGCGGCACTCGAGACCAATCCACTGACGAGAAATAACGCGAAAATCGTTCGCTTGGACATGAAGCTGATGTGGGCAACTTCCGGTCCAGCTTGGGCGAGGCCATTCGGCAAGCCTCACGCCTGCCGTCGCGCCGGTCGATCACGGTTTTCGAATGTCAAACTTCAGATTTGCCACGCGAGCATCACAGGAGACGCGACGTCACTACCACCGCCATTTCACTTCGTACACGAAATCACGCTTCAGGTCCTCGGGTCCCCAGAACAGGACCAATCCGTTTTCGCTCACGTATGACTTGTGCCGTCCACGAAACGGTTCTGGCTGCCCACCGGGTTTGTACTCGAGGAACTCGGAGGACTTGACCGGCTTGTCCTCGGGGAACAGCACGACCATCGCGATGTCTTCGTTTTGAAGCCTGTGCATCGCCGCCCAGTCGCCCTCCTCACCGGTGAAGGCATTCCAGTACGTCATCTCGTTGATGACGAGAAATTCCTGTCCTATCGGCTCGTTGCTGATGTCGATCTTGAGGACGGTCGGCTTCACCGGCACGCCGCGATGGAAATGGGGATTCCGCGTTGTGATGAGCTCGTACCGGTGACTCAGGGAGCGGGCGTCGATTCCGGCGCCGGTGGTGGCAGATTCGAATTCGACGAAGTCCTTCGGTTTCAATTTCTTCATCAGCGTGTATCTGACCCAGCTCGCGGGGCTGATCTTGTCTGTTGTCTTCTTGTCGGGTGGAACGGCCACCCGTCCACGCAAGTCGACGACCTTCACGTCCTTCAGGATTTCGACGCCGTCATAGACCGGATCGGCCAGCGTTGTCGCGATCGTGGGTGCTTCTGCGGGCGCGACTCGTGGGTCCTTTGCCGCGGCGAAACCAGCGTGGGTGACATAGGCCGTACTGATCGTGGCCACTGCCCCGAACAGTGCGGTGACGATTGGCACCATGATGTCGCGTGCTGCATCGAGCCTCATCGGACTTCACCTCACAGAGCCGACGCCCTGACGCGAGGCGTAGCACGCACGCTTCGAAACCGGCATGACTTGTAAACGAAAAGGAACCGTGGACCTAACAGGGAGCTGACGTATGATTGCGCGCGGTCGGAATCGGCCACGCGTCACCCGTTCGTGAAGACGCGCTGATCGGAGGTTTTCCGTGAAGCCGCGACTCCCCGGTTCGCTCGCTGCCGCCGCGCTGATGCTCATGGTGCCTGCCGATCGCGCGGCTGCGCAGGCGCCCGCGCCGCGCGCGGCCGCCGGCTGCCCGCTCGAACCCGTCAAGTTCCACACCTGCGCGCTTCCGAAGACGAAGACGTTCGACCCGCCACGCACCGAGGACGGGCGGCCCGACCTGCAGGGGTACTGGGAGCGAGCATTCACCTCGCAGGACGTCGAAGAACATGGCGCCGACGGCCTGAACATTCAGCCGGGGCCCAGCCTTGTCGTGGACACGCCCGATCACAGGATTCCGTATCAGCCGTGGGCGCTCGAATTCAGGAAAGGCATCGCCGATCGGTTCATCTCGCCGCTCGCGAGCTGCTTTCCACCAGGCGTGCCGCGCCACGCGATTGCGCCCGCGTCACACCGGATCGTCCAGATGCCCGGCTATGTCGTCTACATGCTCGAGTACTCGCATTCGTACCGGATCATCCCGACGGACGGCCGGTCACACGTCAGCGGCGACGTCAAGCTGTGGCAGGGCGACTCGCGTGGCCGGTGGGAGGGCAACACGCTCGTCGTCGACATTAGCAACACGAACGGCCTGACGTGGCTGGACAACGCCGGCAATTTCGCCAGCGACGCGCTGCACGTGGTCGAGCGCTATACGCTCATCGACCGCGACACGATCCACTACGAGGCGCGGCTCGAGGACCCGAAGGTCTACACGCGTCCGTGGACGATGGTGTCGGCGCTGACGAGGAACAGGGAGCCGGCGTTCGAGATCTGGGAACAGGCGTGTCACGAAGGAAACCGGTCCGTCGAGGATCAAAAGAGCCTGGGGTTGAAGCCGTTTCCAGGCATCCCGGCGCGTTGAGGGGAGAGGTCTCAATGAAGAAGGTCGATCGAAAGGTGTGGCTGACGCCGCTGGTGCCGATCGCGAGCGTGTGCCTGATGGCGCTGTATGTCGCCTCCGGCGCGCAGGGGCAAGGCGCGCCGCGCTATGTCTATGATCCGGGCTGGCCGAAGCCGATGCCGAACAAGTGGAAGATCGGCGGCGTCACCGGGCTGGCCGTCGCGCCGAACGATGACACGGTGTGGGTGTACGACCGGCCGAACGACCTCACCAACCTCGAGCTCGAGTCCGAGACCGGCGTGTCGGATTGCTGCGCGCGGCCGCCGTCGATGATCCACATCGACAAGGACGGCACCGTCATCGGCTCGTTCGACGCGCCGCAGGGGCACGGGATGGACGTCGACAGCAAGGGGTTTGCGTATCTCGGACAGAACACCGTCCGCAAGTACGACACCAAGACCGGCAAGCTGGTTGGCGAGATCGCGCACACGCCGGAGCTGGAAAACGGCGGAAGATTTGGTCCGTCGGAGATCCCCACACGCACGCCCGGCCTCGGCGGCCAGGGACCGGTCGCGGGCTTCCTGCCGCCGCCTCCAGGGGCCGGCCGCGGCGGCCGCGGCCGCGGCGCCAACGCCGAAGATGCGGCCGCGCAGACGATGGCGCGCGCGGCCTTCCGCAAGAAGTACCCGCCGACCACGCCGATGATCGTCGGCGGCATCGAGGAGATCCGCCTCGACGAGCCCGCCAGCGAGGTGTACGTCGCCGACAACTATCTCGGAGGACGCGTGATGGTGTTCGACATGAACACGTTCGCGTTCAAGCGCGGGTGGGGCGCGTACGGACACAAACTCTCGGAGATCTCGATCAACGAAGCGGATCGCGAGTTCATCGGCGGAAAGCCGCCGAAGGAGTTCAGAGGCCATCTGACGCTGAACGTATCCAACGACGGCTTCGTCTACGCGGCCGATCGAGCCGCGGAGCGCATCCACGTCACCAGGAAAGACGGGACGTTCGTGAAGGAGTTCATCGTTGCGGCGCCGGGAACGAGGCAGAACGACTCGGACCGAGGCGCCGCCGGCGGCATCGCGTTCTCGCCCGACCGGGCGCAGAGGTATCTCTACATCTGCGACATCAAGAACAACACGATCTGGTTCATCAACCGGGACGACGGCAAGGTCGTCGGCAGGCTGGGCAGCATGGGTGAGAGCGGAGGCCAGTTCTTCGGGCTGCACATGATCGCCACCGACTCGCGCGGCTACATCTACACGGGCGAGGTGTTCGCGGGCCAGCGCGTGCAGCGGTTCGTGCCCGCCGACAGCCCGCGGGGGAAGCTCCTCGATCAGCTGTCGCGCCTCCAATAGATCGAGAGGGAACGACGATGAGAACGTTACTGGCCACGCTTTTCGCTGTCAGCCTCTGCGCCCCTGCGTTCGGCCAGGGCGCGACCGAGCCGCTGAGCAAGACGTACCGCGTCACCCGCGCCAACGACGTGGAGTTCCAGAAGATCGAACCCTTCAAGGTGTTCGACAACCTGTATTACGTCGGGCCCGGCTACGTCTCGGTCTGGCTGCTCACCACGCCCGAGGGGAACATCCTGTTCGACACGGCCCAGGAACCGTACGTGGACCACGTGATCGGCAACATCCGGAAGGTCGGCGTCGATCCGCGGAGCATCAAATACATCATCCTGAGTCACGGACATCTCGATCACTTCGGCGGCGCGGCGAAGCTCCAGGAGGCGTCGGGCGCGCGCGTGATGGCGGCCGAGGAAGACTGGAAGATGATCGAGCAGGTGGGAAGCCGTCCAGGACGTGGCGGCGCCCCTTCGCCCCGCGTGCCGAAGAAGGACATGGTCGTGAAGGAAGGCGACACCCTGGCGCTGGGTGGGCAGAGGCTGACATTCCACCTCACGCCCGGACACACACCCGGCGTGGTGACGACGGAAGGCATCACCGTCTACGACGGCGGGAAACCCTACAAGGCGATTCTGTGGGGCGGCGCCGGCTACCGCGGCGGGCTCGCCGATGCCGAGGAGTCCGTGCAGAGCGCCAACAAGGTCGCGCGTATCCAGGGCGTGCAGGTGAACCTGCAGATCCACAGCTGGGCGGAACCCGACGGCTATCCCGGCGGTGGCGTGCTCGAACGCGGTCTGATGCTGAAGACACGCAAGGCTGGCGATCCGCATCCGTTCGTCGATCCGGCCACGTTCACGCGGTGGGTGAAGCGCGCGCAGGACAACGCGGCGAAGGCTGTGCAGGAGGAAAAGCAGAAGGCAGCGAAGTAAGTGACAACGCGCCGACACGTTGTCGCCCACTTTGTAGGTCGATCAACATCATGAAATAAATCCGCAACGGCTGCGCTTTACGGCGCCTCCGAGGCTGTTATCCTGCTTCCGACTCCCCCCGAGTCGTCGTGCGATGGCCGTTGAAGCGCCCGCCCCCGCAGCGCGCTGTCCACACTGTGGATCTATTCAAGTCGTCAAGAAATACCAGACAATCACGCTGGTCATGTATTTCTGCCTTGCGTGCGCGCGCAGTTTCGACCTGAAGACGCACGCGCCGCCGGCGCCCGTGTGATCGAGCTGCTTTTTGAAGACGGAATGAATGTTGAACGCACGCGTCGAATCGGAGGCCTCCCTCTCACCGATGCGTGTTCGCATTACACGTCCGCTATCCGGCAGTATTGATGGAATACAGCTGGATCGCTTCATCCCGGGCTTCGTCTACGACGTGGGCACGGCGATAGGGTCCTACCTGCTGTCAGAACGGTGGGCCGAGCCGGTGCTGGACGAATCTCCCGCGCTCGTCGTTCCCCTCCACGGGCCGACGTTCCACCCGAGGAACGTCACCTCGCTGCCGAAAGCCGATGCCGAAGACCGGCCGCCGCGCCGCAAGCGGGCTCGCAAAAAGCGCTGAAGGTTGGATTCAACTGGGGGGAAGTGGACGGCCATTCGCGGAATGACCGTCCCGGAATCGCGCAGCACCAACGAGTGGCGCACCCAGTTTGGAGGAAGGATGCAGGCCTTCACGCCGAAGCGTTGCGATTCACGCTCGAATGCTCTGAGTGATCAGCCTCGCGGGGCCTTCCGGCGTTCCGGGCGGCGCCGCCGGGCCGTCCAATTGCCCGCCGGCTGATCGCGTCTAGCGCTTTCCATCATTCGACGTTTGATCTGGGCCTCCAGTTCGCGCGCCGTGCGAATCACGTCGTCAACTTTCGCCAGCATCGCTGCCAGCTCTTGCGGAGTGAGTTCGGGCACGTGTCGCCACCTGCTGACCGCGTTCGACAGCGAATGCCCAGCGACACCCGCCGGTTAGTTGTTGTTGACGTCGTCAGCCGCGGATGAGGTTGAGAAAAGTGCTTTCGAAAACCGTTCCGCGATCAGTTTGTTTACGCGGTCGAGTTCGGAATGAAACGCGCCCACCTGCTGGTACGCAGCAAGCTGCTCGCGTAATTCCTTGGCTTTATCGCAGGTTTCCTCCAGCTCGTGGAGGAGAGAGGCCAGCCGATCGAAGTCGGGGGAAGACATACGCCGTTGACGTATGCAAATTCGGTACTCCGGCTGCAGCGTTGTGACGGCGAGAGTCAGCTGTCGAGGCGGCGATTCGGAGGCCGTTTGGCGCGCCGCCGGTCGTCAGCGCGATCCTTCGAGCCGGAGATGCTGACGCCGCCCGTGAGCGCGGAAGACGCCGCATTCACGGGGATGACGATGTCGACGGCGGGAGTGATGTTCTCTTCGGCAGCACCCCGCCCAATCAGGAACGTCCCGAGCGACATCGTTACTTCGTACGTAAGTCCGGGTTCCAGACGGCTGAGACTGACGCCGTCCAGGATCCCTTCGGACTGTTTGAGGATCCGGACTCTCACGGGAGCCGGCAGCATAGCAGAATCGGGTACTCCTGAAGCTCGGCGCTAGGAAGGTTTTTTGATCGGCAGATGGCCCGACACGACGTCAGCCACGTGGTCGGGGTCGCACGGTTTACAGAGTACGACCTGCGCGTGGGGAAGTTCCGGCTTCGGGTCCACGCCCGTCACGACGATGATCGGGATGTCGCTCGTCAGCGGGTTCTCGCCAAGCTCGCGTATCACTGTCCATCCGCTCATAACGGGCAGCATCAGGTCCAGCAGGATCAGCGTGGGGCGATGCTGTTCGATGGACCGCAACGCTGACACGCCGTCGGCGGCCCTCGAGGAGGCAATCCCTCGCAGGGCGAGCGCGGTGCAGAACAGGTGGGCGAGTTGCGCGTCGTCCTCGACGACGAGCACCCGGGGGCGGGGCTGGACCACGGGGGGCCTACACTTTCGAGAGCGCGCCTTCAGTGAGCCGGCGCCGCAATTCGGCGGCGTCGAATTCCGGTTGCGATTGGGACGATGAGGCCACTGCGGACCGTGAGCGTGTCGCGGAAGATCAGCTCGCTCGCGGTTCCGGTCGCCGGAATCGTAACAGTGATAGCGATCGGGCTCATGACGGTACGCGACATGATAGGCACGGGGTGAAAATCGGCGCCAATGAGCTTGGAACCTCTTCGGGCTGCGTATAGAGCTGACGGACGGCGAGCACCGCATGGCGCTCGCCGTCGTTCTACGGCTTCTTCGAGTATCTGTAGTTGCCCGAGATGTGCATCTCGAGCAAATCCGGCGTGACGCCCTGACTGTTTGGAAGAAACGTGATCGACCATTCGTAGAAGCCCGCGAATCGGGTCTGCGTCTGGGGGTACAGCTCCACCTTCCACCTGTTGCTCAATTCCGCGAACAGCTTTCCATCCGACACCGTGACCTGGATCGTCCGCGGGTGCGGCGGCGGCCCCCATTGATCCTTCTCGACGTAGGTGCCAGCGTAGCTGGCCAGCACCTGAGGCGGGACCTTGACGCCGGAGTCCTTCTCGTCCGACGCCTTGCCGGTCCAGTGCTCGAGGCTCTTTTCGGCGTTCTCGTTGCACACGGACTCGAGGAGCTCCGTATCCGGGCGCACCTCCGCGGCGACCGGCATCTTGATCGGCCGGGCGTAGACCGCTGGGTCCGTCAACGTCACTTCGATGTCCATGTGGCCGAAGTCGCGGCGGTGGTACCGCTCCGTCATGCGCAGCGCCTCGGTGTGCGGATGGCCGGCGCTGTCCAGCCACGTCTCGTCATTGAAACCGGCGCTGTCGATGACGAGCGTGTCGCCGTCCCAGTGCCCGACCGAGTACCCCATCCAGCTCGGATTGGGATCGGTTTCGAGCGGCCGTCCGTCCATGAAGACCTGGCGATACACGAGACCTTCGTCGAGCATCAGGATCAGGCCGGGCGTCTGAACAATCTTGAAGAGGCGATCGCTGGTGGCGTAGGAGGGGCCCCAGGGCAGGCATCGCACCGACATGTGGCCTTTACCGAGATCCTCCTGCCGCTGCTGAACAAGCTCGCGCGCCCATGGCTGGATTTCCTCCGGTTTGAGGTTCACGGCGACGTTGCGGCGGAACGTCGTCGAGATCCGCTGCCACACGCCCGACAGATCGGGTTTGCCGTCCGGCGTTCGCTTCACCGCCGCCGTCAGGTTCGGCTTGCCGTCGGCCGTACGCGGCGTGCCGGGCGTCGGATAGTGCACCCACTGCGCGCCAACAGGCACGGCCAGCGCGGACACGATGATCACCAGGCCGATGTATTTCATAACGCCTCCTTGCCACGCCGAAGCTCGCCGTTGTGCCGCGAGCGAAGGCGGGCGGCCGCTACTGCTGCTGGCCGCGGCTGGACGCCGCGAACAACCGCTTGCCGGTGCTCTTCAGGGTGACGGCCTGCGCGTTGGCGATGGACGATCCGTCCTTGGCGCGGCTCCCCTCGACGGTGACGATGTCGCCGGGTTTCATCGAGTTGCGCGTCCAGCCTTCCCTGATCAGCGTGTTCGGCCCACCGAGCTCGAAGGCCCAGTTCGTGACCTTGCCCGTGGCGTCGGCGACGTCGATGTAGAACCAGGCGTGGGGATTGGTCCACTCGACCTTCGTGACGGTTCCCGTCAGGGTGACGGGCTTGTTGGCATCGAATTCAGCTGAGAACGCGTGATGAGCCAGGGCCGGTCCCGTACCGAGGAGAAGACCGGCCGCGACGAGGAGGCCGGCGAGAGTGGTCTTCATGGGTCAGACCTCCAATGTGAAGGGAACGAGGTCTACCGGATGTGCGTGATTGTCGGTTCTTGCGCAGGGCGCGTCAAGCGCGGTCAATGAGTCATCGCGTAGAGCAGCACGTTCATCGCGACCTGATAGCCCTCGACGGAGAACTGGTAGAAGTACCTGGGATCTTCGCCTTCGCGCTCCCACGAATCGCTCACGTCCGTGTTGTGCGTCATGAGCACCATCAGGCGTCCCGTCCGGTCCGACACCCCGCGCGCGTGCACCTGCGCGCTGTCGGCGCCGCGTTCGGAAGTGCCGCCGCCGCTGCCGCGCCAGTAGCCGATGCCGGGAATCTGCGGAACGCGGCGAAGGTCGAACATCGTGTGGAAGATGGGGTGCTCCGGCGGAAGATCGACGATCGGGTAGTCGGCGGCCGGAAAGACCTTCCGAATCTGGGCGACCCAGATGTCCCACGCGTACGAACCCCAGAAGTCATCCACCCACAGGAAGCCGCCCTTCAGCAGGTAGGTCCTGAGCCGCGCCGCGTCCTCGTCGTTGAAGAACAGGCGGCCGACCTCCTGCATCATGATGAACGGGCACTGGAACAACTCGTTGCCGGTCAGCTGCACGATGAGGTGCTGCGGCTGCCCGCCGGGGTCGAAGCCGACGCGCATCTTCGTGAGCTCCGAGATCCGGATGGACAGGTCGATGTCGGCGAGCGGATAGTCGGTCAGCCAGCTGCCGCCGTCGCCCGCCGGGTTCATCCGGTACACGCCGCGGCAATAGTGGAAGCGTCCGTCGAAGCTGTCGGGGCGCGCCGCGTGCGCGGCAATGCTGCTGTTGCCGCCCCGCCCGAACTGCGCCCAGGCGCCACTGGCGATCAGGAGCGCGAGCGCCGAGAGCGCCACGGCCGGAAGCCCTCGTCCCGAGCGAGCGGAGCGAGTCCAGGGGCTCATGGGGCGCAGTGTATCGCTGTTCGCGGCGGACAAGGCTGTCGTCCTTGACACCGCCTCGACGGGACGATTTAATCCGCGCCATGAGCACCGCAACCAAATCCGCCGCGCCTGGCGTCGAGGTAGGGACGCCGCTGCACATGTATCGCCAGATGATCGCGATCCGCCTGTTCGAGGAGCGGGCCAACGATCTCTACACCCGCGCCCTGATGCCGGGCCTGGCGCATCTGTATATCGGCGAGGAAGCCGTTGCGGTCGGCATCTGCGCGGCCTTGCGCGCGGACGACTACATCACCAGCACTCACCGGGGCCATGGACATTGCCTGGCGAAGGGGGCGGCGCCGCACCTGATGTTCGCGGAGCTGCTGGGCAAGGAGGCCGGTTACTGCAAGGGCAAGGGTGGCTCGATGCACATTGCCGATCCGGACACCGGCAACCTTGGCGCCAACGCCATCGTCGGCGGCGGCGCGGCGCTGGCGACCGGCGCCGCGTACGCATCCAAGATGCTCGGTCAGAATCGCGTGGCGGTCTGTTTCTTCGGCGAGGGCGCGCTCGGCCAGGGCATCCTGTACGAGTCGATGAACCTTGCGCAGCTCTGGAAGCTGCCGGTGATCTACGCCTGCGAGAACAACATGTACAACGAGTACACGCATTACTCGGAGACGACCGCGGGCGACGTGCCGGCGAGGGCGGCGGCCTTTGGCCTGCCGGCTGAAACGGTGGACGGCCAGGATGTTCGCGCGGTGCACGCTGCCGCCTCGAGAATGGTCGAGCGCGCGCGACGCGGCGACGGCCCTGGCTTCCTGTTGTTGAACACCTACCGGTTCCGCGGCCACCACGTCGGCGACATCGCGCGCGAATACTACAGGCCGAAGACCGAAGAGCAGCGCTGGATGTCGGAGCGGGATCCGCTGGCGCTGCACTCGGCCTGGCTCGTCACAGAAGGCCTGGCGGACAAGGAGACGCTGGATCGCATCCAGCGCGACGTGGCCGCCGAGCTGGATGCCGCCGTCGAATTCGCGCTGAATGCGCCTTTTCCCGATCCACAG
>Ga0114129_10002380_pt1 | contig 26121 bp, 28 predicted proteins | sample RhiMetdeltSRZDD1_FD_80071 | JGI IMG/M metagenome (GOLD analysis project Ga0114129, IMG submission 80071) | Populus rhizosphere microbial communities from Tennessee, USA - Rhizosphere MetaG P. deltoides SRZDD1 (version 2) (version 2) | ecosystem: Host-associated > Plants > Roots > Rhizosphere >...
GTCGCTCTCGTCGCAGCCGAGCCGCTCGCGCTCCTCGGCCGAGAGGACGTTCGAGCCGTCCTTCATGGGCGCCTCGGCGGAGCCCGGACAGCGGCGGTACTGCTTGTAGGCCAGCGCGTCCTTATGCAGGGTCGGCGCGAAGGAGACCATGCCTCGCGCGGTCGCGCCGAGCGCGTCGAAGCCGCCGCCGGTGGTGGAGAAGTCGTCGAACCAGCCGAGGAAGTCGTTGGTGTACGGCCGTGCGAAGCCGATCTCGCCCGCGCCGCCCTTGAGCGCGTCGACGGTCTCCTGGAAGGCGCCGCGCGTCTCGCCCACGTCGACCGCGTGGCCGCCGGGGGCGTAGCTGCGCTGCTTACTCACCGTGGCGATCTCGGCCAGCGGCGGGAACGAATGCAGCAGGTTGATCAGGTCGTTCGAGCGCCCGCGCCGCCGGATCGTGAGCCGGAGGTCGCGCACGGTCGGCTCGGCGTCGGCGGCGAAGGCCCGGGCCTGCGAGAGGAACGGCCCGAGGCGCTTCGCCACCGGCTTCGAGGCCTCGACGAGCGGATCGACCTCGTTGAGGGTTGAGCGCAGGTCCACGAAGGTCGTGTTGGCGCGGCGCATGAACGGCGGGAGTCGGCCGATCGACTCGGCGAGCGCCGCCTTCTGGCTGCCGAGCGCGCGAGTGGTCTCGTTCAGGTTGCCGATCAGCGCAGCGAGGTCGTCGCGGCGCTCAGCCAGCGCGGTGACCATCTTCGAGCTGTCGACGAGGAAGTGCTCGAGCAGCGGCGTGTCCTGAGTCAGCTCGTTGAAGAGCCGGCTGGAGGTCGACAGCGCCGGGTTCAGGTACTGGAAGCCGATGTTGGCCTCCTCTTCCCTGCCGCGCCACTGGTCGGCGGAGCCCTTGAAGAAGCCCTGTAGCGAGCGCCGCGTCTCAGGGTCGAGCGTGTTGTAGAGCTCGTCGAGATCGACCTGCGTGACCGTCTTGTCGGTGTCGATCACCCCGCCGTCGGGGATCGTCTGGTCCGTATCCGGCGGGAGCTTCAGGTCCACGTAGCGGTTCGCGAGCCCCGACTGGGAGAACTGGCGGATCTCGGCGCGCGTGCCCCTCCGCAGCGGCGCCTGGTCGCCGTCGATCGAGAGCTCGATCTCCGCGTGGCCGTCGTCGGTGAGCTTGATGCCCTCCACCGAGCCGACCGGCACGCCGCCCACCTGCACCGGGTTGCCCTTGACCAGCTGACCGGCGTTCAAGAAGCGTGCGTGGACCTTATAGCCGCCGGCGCCCCCGCCACCGAACAGCACGAGTGCCACCAGCACCACGGCAGCGATCAGCGCGCCGACAGCGGCCACTCGCCCGATAGCGCTCAGCGATCGCACCTACTACCCCTACTCCTCTCGCGGAGTTCCGGCCCTTCGCCCTCCCATTTGGCGAATCTCCCAAGCCGGAACCCGAGCTCAACCGTGAACTCTTACTCTCCTTAACGCAGCAATGCGCCGGTTCTTGCGGCCCGATATGCCCGCACAGCGAGCTGGCTACTCGGGATCTGGGCGCTTCTCACCGGGCCAGGAGCCGGTGGTGCGGTAAAAGCCGCGTCTGGCGGCGTGGTCCGTGCCCTCCTTGACGGCGCGGAAGATCGCCCCCTGTAGGGCGCCCGCGAGCAGCAGCCGGGCCCAGCTGATGTCGCGGTGCTTCGAGTCCGGCGGCTCCTCCTCGTCGATCAGGCCCCAGACCTGGTTGAAGACCTTCTTGCCCACGAAGCCGGCCAAGAGACCGGCTCCGATCGACACCGGGGTGAAGAGCAGCTTTCCCACAGCGCTTGTATACCCGACGGGAGGCCGGCTAGTCAGGAGCCGGCCGCGAGGTAGGTCGCCTGGAGGCTCACCTCGAAGCTTCGTGGCGCGAAGCAGCGCCGTACGCGCTCCCTGCCCACCACGCGGTGGAGACCCGTCTTGGGGTCGCGCCGGACGATCGCGCGCCTGACCGTGCCGCAGTACGTGCCTGGGGCGAAGGTGCCCAGCACCGGGTCGTAGCCGTAGTAGTTCTGCGATTCCACGATCGAGAACAGCGGCCCGAGCGTGAGCCCCGCTCCCTGCGCCGCGAGCTTCACGTCGGCGCGCGCGGTGCGGGCGGCCTGTGGCGTGGCCGCGAAGCGAGCCGCGAAGAGCGCGTGCCTGATCGAGGGGCTCGTCCGCCGCTTCGCCTCGACGGGGGCCGAGCCGGTGCCCGCCGCACTGATCTCCCGCGCCTGCTCGCTCGACTCTGGGCCGCCGACTATGCCGAAGGTGACCGTCACGGATGAGGCGGTGAATGCGGGTGCCACACAGCGGAGCTCCCGCGTTCGCCGCGAGCGGCGGCAGGCCGGGCGTCCGCGGAAGCCGACGCCGAGCTCGACCGCCTCCGCAGATCCGAGCGAAACCCCCACGGCCGCGGCTATCGCCTCGGCGCGGCGGCGGGCGTCGGCGACCGCGCGCGCCACGGCGCGCGGCCTCGCCGCGGCCACGGCGTCCTGGATCGACTCGTCCGTGAGCCGCACCGGGGCGGTCACGCGAGCCAGCCCCGCACCGCCGACCGTGATGCCCGGGCCGTAGTCCTCCTGCGGCTGCAGAAACGGGCCTGACGCTGCCGCCTGCGCCGGAATGGCCATGAGCAGCAGCAGGGTCAGGGTGGCAAGGCGCACTAATGCCTGTACGTGCGAGCCGCACGAAAGGTCCCGATGAGGTGCCCGGGGTGGGATTCGAACCCACACGCCCTCTCGGGCAATCGGGTTTAAGCCGATCGCGTCTGACCGAGTTCCGCCACCCGGGCACGATCAAGTATGGCCGTAGACTTCGGGCGTGAGCCCTCCCCGACCGACTGTGCACGTCGTGGGGCGCCGGCTGGAGCCGGAGCACCACCGGCTGCGCGACTTCCTCACTCGCGCAGCCCAGCCGCACGAGTTCTACGAGGCGGACTCCCCGCAGGCCGAGGCGGTGCTGGCGAAGGCCGGTGCGCGCGGCGCGGAGCTTCCGGTCGTGGTCGACGGGGACACGGTGCACGCGGGGATCACCGTGGAGCGCCTCGCGGAGGCGTGGAACGTGTTCGCGCGGCCGTCGAGGTCGCACTACGACCTGATGATCGTGGGCGGCGGCCCCGCCGGCCTGGCGGCCGCGGTGTACGGCGCGTCCGATGGCCTCTCCACGGCCGTCGCCGAGGAGGACCTGCCGGGCGGCCAGGCCGGACATACCTCGCTGATCGAGAACTTCTTCGGCTACGTCGAGGGCATCGGCGGCGCCGAGCTGGCTCGGCTCGCGGGCCGCCAGGCCGAGCGCTTCGGCGCCGAGCTGCTGATCCTGAACGGGATCGTCGGCGCCCGGTTCGAGCCGGGCAAGCCGGCGTGGGGCAGGCTGTCGAGCGGGGACGAGGTCACCTCGGACATCGTCCTCGTGTCCTGCGGGATGGAGTGGCGGCGGCTCGAGCTCGACGGCATTGACGAGCTACTCGACCACGGCGTCTACTACGGCGCAGGGCGCAGCGAGGCGATCCAGTGCGCCGGGGAGGACGTGATGGTCGTCGGGGCGGGGAACTCCGCGGGCCAGGCGGTGATGAACCTGGCGATGGCGGGCGCGCGGGTGCACATGATCGTGCGCGGCGACAGCCTCTCCAAGTCGATGTCCGCGTACCTGGTGGAACGGATCGAGAAGCACCCAGCCATCGAGGTCCGCCTGCGCTCGCGCGTGGCCGAGCTGCACGAGGCGACGGGTCGGCTCCGCAAGGTCACGGTTGAGAGCGCCGACGGCGAGCGGCATACGGTTCCGGTCACGTCCCTGTTCATCTGCATCGGCGGCATCCCGCGGACGCACTGGGCGGCGGGAAGTGGTGTCCGCACCGACGATGCCGGGTTCATTCTCACGGGACCGGACCTGCTCGAGGACGGCCACCGCCCGCAGGACTGGCCGCTGGATCGCGACCCGCTCGCGCTGGAGACGAGCGTGCCCGGCCTGTTCGCTGCGGGCGACGTGCGGCACGGCTCCACGAAGCGCGTGGCCGGGGCCGTGGGCGAGGGTGCGATGGCGATCTCGCTCGCCTACAGGCGCCTGGACGAGCTGCACCAAGCGGGCTGAACGCGCAACTTTTCCGCTGCTACGGTGTCACCGAGCCGGGTACGTATGCCCACGGCTAGTCCATGGAAGCTTCCGCGCTCAGACAGTCCGCAGCACTTCCGGCTCTGGCGGGCCGCTCTCCGCTCCTCCGCCTGCAGACCGACGAGCGCCTGATCGCGCTCACGCGGCGCGGGCACCACGGCGCCTTCGAGGCGCTCGTGCAGCGCTATCAGCCGCGCCTGCTGGCCTTCTGCCGCCACATGCTCGGCTCGCAGGAGGACGCCGAGGACGTGCTCCAGGAGGTCTTCACGGCGGCCTTCAACGCGATGCTCGCCGACGAGCGGCCGATCAACGCCCGGCCCTGGCTGTACCGGATCGCCCGCAACCGCTCGCTCAACCACCTGCGCCGCCCGCAGCCGGCCGGGCAGGACTCGATGGACATCTTCGAGCGCGACGGTGGCGCCACCACGGCGGACACGGTCCACAAGCGCGAGGAGTTCCGCCAGATCGTCGCCGACGTGCACGAGCTGCCGGAGACGCAGCGCACCGCCCTGTTACTGCGCGAGATCGACGCGCTCTCGTACGACCAGATCGCCGAGGCGATGGACACCACGATCCCGAGCGTCAAGTCGCTGCTGGTGCGCGCGCGCGTCTCGCTTGCGGAGGCTGCCGAGTCCCGGCTGCTCACCTGCGCCGAGGTGCGGCTCGAGCTCGGCCAGGTAGCCGAGGGGCTGGCCAGGACCACCGCGCCCGTGCGCCGCCATCTCAAGACCTGCGACCGCTGCCGCACGTTCAGGGGCGAGCTGCGCAAGACCACCAGGGCCCTGGCCGCCGTCTACCCGATCGGGCCGCTCATCTTCCTCAAGAAGCTCTGGGTGGCGAAGGCGGGTCTGGGCGGCGCGAGCGCCGCCGGGGCCGCCGCGTCGGGCGGCGCCGCGGCCGGTGGGAGCGGAATGGCCGGCGTGGCCGCCACGGCCGCCGGCGGGCTCACGGCCGGCGGCGCGGTGTCGGCGGGCGTCTCGACGCTGGCCTCCAAGGCCGCCGCCGGAATGGCGGCCGCGGTGATCGTGACCGCGGGGGCTGTCGAGGTGAAGCACGTGAGCGAGCGCCACTTCCAGGCGCCGCCGGCACAGGTGGCGGCCGCACCGGCGCCGCGGCCGGCGCCCGAGCCGCCGTCGCCCGTGGCGCGGCCCACCGAGACGCAGCTGCACGAGGCCGCCGCAGTCGAGGCCGAGCCCGTGGTCGAGCCGGTGGTGCCCGAGCCGGCGCCGGTCGTCGAGCCCGTGCCGGCCGAGCCGGTCGAGCCGCCGGCCGCAACGGTCCAGGAGGAGAGCTCGACGGTCACGCTGCCCCCGCGCGAGGAGGAGCCAGTCGACTCCACCACCCCGCCGGGCGAGCCGACCGATCCGGCCGCGCAGCCCGGCACGGGCCCGACGCTCACCGAGCCGCCACCACTCGCGCCAGCGGCCGGCGAGCCCGGCGGCACGGCGCAGCCGGCTCCTCCACCGCCCGCGCAGTAGCTCCTCGTCCGGCTACGCTGCCCGCTCGGTGATCGACTTCGACGACTTCATGAAGGTCGACATCCGCGTGGGCCGGGTCGTCCGCGTGGAGGATTTCCCCGAGGCCCGCAAGCCCGCCTGGAAGCTGTTCATCGACTTCGGCCCCGAGCTCGGCGAGAAGCGCTCCTCGGCCCAGATCAAGAACTACTCGCAGGAGCAGCTCGAGGGCAGCCTCGTGGTGGCGGTCGTGAACTTCCCGCCGCGCCAGATCGGCCCCTTCATGTCGGAGGTCCTCACGCTCGGGGTCCCGGACGAGGACGGCAACGTGATCCTGCTGCGCCCGACCGCCGACGTCCCGGTCGGCGGGCGCATGTTCTAGGCCACCGGCGCCAGCCCGATCACCTTCAGCCGCCGCTCCAGCGCCTTCGCCGCGAAGGCTCGCGTCTCCTCCAGATCGGTGCCGAACAGCTGCGTCTCGCCCTCCACGTACCACTTCGGCCGCAGCACGGCATCGGCGATCGGGGCCACCTCGGCGAGCGTGCGCGTGATCGCCTCGCCGTAGCGGGTGTCCTCCCGCGCCATCTCGCGCAGGAAGCGGGCGCCGAACGCCACGTGGCGATGCTCGTCACGCGCGATGTTGTTGAACCCCTCTACGAAGCCCGGCAGCGTGCCCTGCTCCTCGTTGTACTGGAGGATGAAGTGCTGGCCGGTGAGGGCGAGCATCCCCTCGATGACCATGTGGTAGAGCGTGATCGCCTCCACGAGCTTCTCCAGGTCACCCGGGTCGCGGGCGAGGGCGTCGACCCGGCTCTTCAGCATCTCGTCGAAGAGCTCGTTGAACTCGGGGTTCACGTGCTCGCTCGTCTCGGCGAGCCGGCCCTCGAGCGAGTCGGCCTCGAGCACGCCGACCTCCGCGTAGAAGCGGTTGAAGAAGCGCACGTGACGCGCCTCGTCCGCGATCTGGGTGCAGAGGAAGACGCGCATCTCCTCGGTGGGCGCGGCGCGCATCATCGGGCCGAGCTCCTCGGCCACCTTCTGCTCCCCGATGAAGAAGGAGCTGAGCCCGTACATGCGCTGGAAGCGCTCCTCCTCCGGGATGCGCTCGTGCCAGTCGATGCGGTCCTGCGTGAAGTCGATGTCCTGGGTGGCCCACTGCTGGCGCTCCCAGAGCAGGTAGAGCTGCTCGTAGCTGAGGAGGTTCACCTCGCCGCGGTCCGCGGACTCCATCACCCCGGGATCGCTGGTGGCCTGGAAGTCTTCGCGCAGGGTCCGCTCGGTGGCTGATTCGCTCATGGCGCCGCAGATTACCCCATGGTTGGCTGGCCAGCCAGCATGCCCGTGCGGCGCCCCCCGCGCGCCCAACTGCAGCGGTGAAGGGTGCTATCCGGATATGTCCGGCTGAGCCGGACAAAAGCCGATAGCACCCCCTCGATGCCGCCGTCAGCGGGCGCCCGCACGCCTGCCGCCCGGCGAGCGGAGCGCACCCCCTACGGGCCGGGCTCGGCCGTCGCCTCGATGCGGACCCTGTTGCCCGGGCCGGTCGGCTTGCCGACGATCGCCTCGCCCGGGCGGAGGCCGTCGATCGTCGTCGAGGTCGAATTGAGGCCGCCGCCGGCTCTGATGGTCACGTCGCCGAAGCGAAGGCCGTACTCGCGGCCGTCCTTCGAGCGCAGCTCCACCTGGATCGAGATGAACGCCGGCACGCGCACCACTCGCGGGGCGATGCGTCCGTTCTCGGCAGTGAGCAGCGCCAGCGTGCGGGCGGGCTCCTCGTCGCCGGCGCCGCCCGGCTCGTCCTCAGGGGACTCCGCGGGCTCGGTCTCGGTCTCGGCCTCCGGAGCCTCCCGCTCCACCTCGGTCTCGGCGGCCTCCGTCTCGGTCGGAGTCGCCTCCGTCACCGCCGTAGTTGTGGCTCCGGACGCCGGCTCCTCCTCATCCCCGCCACACCCCAAAACCCCGAGCGCAAGCGCAATAACGAGTGCGAAGACGCATCTCGCCCTGAATTTCCGTCCGCAAATGCCGATTAGGCGTAGTAGGGAGCCACGCGATGCAGAGGCCATGGACACACGGTAATCGTCTCCTCGGTTACGACCCGATTCGTCGCCGCGTCTGGGTCTGCGGTCAGCGGGTCCACCATGGGGCCACCGGCATCTTGCTCGCGGTGCTCGGCGCCGCCCTCGTGGCGCACGACTGGAAGGACCGTCTGGCCTGGTTCCGGCCGGGCGCGCAGGAGACGTCTAGAGGCTGAGCGTCCCGCCTGGGTCGAGCACCTCGACCGTCGTCTTCCCGCCCGTACGCTGCTCCACGTCCGCCTTGAACGCCTGAGCGTCCGTCTCGATCGGCGGGAACGTGTTGTAGTGGCAGGGGATCACGATCGGGGCGCCGATCCACTCGCACGCCACGGCCGCGTCGTGGCGGTCCATCGTGTAGTGGCCGCCGATGCACACGATCGCCGCGTCGAGCTGGTCGCGCTCGCCGGCGAGGCGGATGTCGGAGAACAACCCGGTGTCGCCCACGTGGTAGACGGTCTTGCCGCCCAGGTTGATCACCAGGCCCGCGGGCGTGTGCACCGTGCCGTTCGGCGAGGTGGCGGTGTGCCACGCAGGGGTCAGGCGCACCCAGCCGCCGTCGAACTCCACCGTGCCGCCGATGTTCGGGTCCGCCACGTTCTCCAGGCCCTGCTCGCCCAGCTCGCCCGCCAATTCGGTGTTCGCCGCGATCTGCGCGCCTGTGCGCTTGCCGATGTCGATGATGTCGCCGTAGTGGTCGGCGTGCCCGTGGGTCAGGAAGATGTGCGTCGGCTCTAGCTCCGAGGCCTCCACGGCGGCCTTCGGATTGCCGCTCAGAAACGGGTCAACCAGCACGCGAGTGTCGCCGTCGGTCATCTCAAAGCACGCGTGCCCTAGAAACCGGATGTCCATTCAGTCTCCTTCAGGTTTTGTGGTCGTTCCAAGTTCGCGGGCCAGCTCCCACCCCACGGCCACGCCGACCATCATGCCGAGGCGCGTCTCCTCCGCCAGCAGCGTCTCGACTCGGGTGGCGCGCGTGGCCTCGTCCGGCTCGGCGACGGCCGAGCGTAGCTCCGACTGATGTGCGGGACCGAACCAGCCGCCCTCGTTCAGCGCGTGCGCCAGGACGCGATGGAGCTGAGGCGCCGCGGCCGACACCAGCCGCTCGGCATCCGCGAAGCGCTCGGGATCCGACAGCGCCCGCACCGCGGCCTCCACCTCCTGGTCGGAGAACATCAGGGGGTCCTGGTGAGCCGTGGCAGCAACAGGCCGAGCAGCGCACCGGTGAGCGCGCCCCCGACGGCGGCCGCGATGTTGGCCTCCTCGGTGGTGAGCGACAGCAGCACCAGCACCACCGCGATCACGTACACGCCCAGGAGGTCGTTCTCGCGGTCCTCGCCGCGGCGCGCCGCGAGCCGGTCGTCCACGAGCCAGGCCACGAGCAAGCCAAGTGCCGCGCCATTCGCCCCGATGACGTTCCACACGGGAGTGTCCGAGAGCAGCGGCGGGGTCTCGAGGACCACGGCCAGAGCCGTCCCGGCGGCGCCCGCGAGGATGAAGGTGGCCACCACCGACACGGCTCCGAAGCGCCGCTCGAGGAGCGTGCCGAAGATGCCCACCGGCACGAGCGCCACGAAGCCGTACCCGAGCTGGTCCGCGTGCAGGAACGGCGCGAGGAACCAGCGCCAGACGTCGTCATCGGACAGGCCGGGCGCGTTGTCCACGATCGTCACGTAGCCGAGGTCCAGCCCCTGGTCCGCCGCGTAGAGGAGCATCGCCACAACGCAGGCGGCGATCAGGCCGAACGTGGCGTACGGCCTCGTGTCCGGCGCGATCCCGGCGATCTCCTCGGCGCGCAGCCGGGGCAGCTTCTTGGCGCGCCGGCGGCGCTTCGTCTGCGGCTCCCCCGAGGAGCGGTCGATCTTCGGCGCGCGCTTGCGGACCCGCTGCCCGCAATACGGGCACTCGGTCACGTACGGGCTCACCTCGGAGCCGCAGTTCTTGCAGACGACGAAGAGGTCCGGCTGCGACACGGTGCCCCTCAGAGTACCCGTCGCCGGACGGGTGATCGGCGCTTAGTCGCCGGTGGCCTCTGCGGGCTCGGGGACGGTCGCGTCGAGGATCTCCCGCACGACCTCGCGCAGGTCGTGGTTGGCCTCGTAGACCACCTCCTGGCGGGAAGCGCCGTTGCCGCGGTCCAGGATGTCCTCGAGGCAGTCGAAGTCGGCCTCCGACCCCAGGGCCTCGGAGTGCGGGCGCAGGCGGGCCATCAGCCGCCGCGTCAGCTCCGGGACCGGCACGCGGTCCTTGTCCGGCAGGTCCACCAGCTGCGCGCCGAGCCCGTGGCGGGCGGCCATCCACTTGTTCTCGTCGAGCATCTCGTACGGGTAGCGCGAGAGCTTCTGGCCCTCGTCGTAGTGCTCGGCCAGCTCCTTCACCATCGCCTGGACGAGGGCGGCGAGCGCCAGCGTGTGCTCCACGCGCGTCTGCGAGTCCATCACCCGCACCTCGACCGTCCCGAAGTTCGGATGCGGGCGCACGTCGTACCAGAGGTAGGTGTAGTCGCCGATCACCTTCGACTGCATCATGAACTCGATCCGGCGCGCCCAGTCCTCGAAGTCGTCGTAGCGGGGCGGGATGCCCACCCGCGGGAAGGCGCGGAAGATCGGCGTGCGCGTGGAGTCGAGTCCAGTGTTGTCGCCGCGCCAAAAGGGTGAGTTGCCCGACAGCGCCAGCAGCAGCGGCAGGTGCACCCGCATCCCGTTGGTCACGTGGATCGCCTTGTCCGGGTCGTCGAGGCCTACGTGTATGTGGATGCCGAAGATGATCTCCTGGCGGGCCACGAACTGGAGGCCGGAGATCAGGTCCCGGTAGCGCGGGCGCGCGACTATGCGCTGGTCCTCCCAGAGGGCGAACGGATGGGTGCCCGCGGAGCCGATGGCGAGCCCGTGCTGCTGCGCCACCTGGTTCACGGTCCGCCGCATCGCCCGCAGCTGCTCGCCGGCCGCGACCGTGTCACGCACCGGAGTCGTGGCGATCTCGCAGACCGACTCCATCAGTTCCGGCTTGACCTCGCCCTCCGTGGGTATCTCACTGAGGTCGGCGAGCAGCCCCTCGATGGAGTTCGAGAGATCGAGCGTCTCCTCGTCCACGATCATGAGCTCCTCCTCGATCCCAAGGGTGTAGGAGGGCCCCGAGAACCGGTGCTCCATCGCGCGCAGGGTATAACCCCGGGGACACAACAAGGAGAACTTCAATGGCACTCGGCTACGACGGCAAGCTCTACATCCGCGCGTTCGACCACCGAGGGTCGTTCCAGAAGAAGATGTTCGGGATCGAGGGCGACCCGACGCCCGAGCAGACCGACACGATCGCCGACGCGAAGCACCTGATCTTCGAGGGACTGCTGAAGGCGACCGAGGAGGGCGTGGACCCGCACGCGACCGGGTGCCTCGTCGACGAGCAGTTCGGCTCGCCCACCCGCATCCCGCAGGAGGCCAAGGAGCGCGGCCTGCTGCTCGCGATGCCCGTGGAGAAGTCGGGCCAGAACGAGTTCGACTTCGAGTACGGCGACGAGTTCGGCGATCACATCGAGAACTTCGACCCCGACTTCTCGAAGGTGCTGGTGCGCTACAACCCCGAGGGCGACGCCGAGATGAACCAGCGCCAGTCCGAGCGGCTGAAGCGGCTCGCCGACTGGCTCCACGAGCACGACCGCAAGTTCCTCTTCGAGCTGCTGGTGCCGGCCGAGCCGCACCAGCTCGAGAAGGCCGGCGGGGACGAGGACCGCTACGACGCCGAGCTGCGCCCGGAGTTGATGCGCCAGGCGATCGTGGAGCTACAGGACCACGGGATCGAGGCGGACATCTGGAAGATCGAGGGGATCGACTCCCAGGACGACTGCGAGCGCATCTCCCAGACCGCGCGGCGCGACGGCCGTGACGGCGTGATCTGCGTCGTGCTCGGCCGCGGCGCCGACGACGCGAAGGTGGAGCACTGGCTGCGCACCGGCGCCCCGGTGGAGGGCTACGCCGGCTTTGCGATCGGTCGCACGATCTGGTGGGACGCGCTCAAGGGCTTCCTCGAGGGCGACCTCGAGCGGGACGAAGCCGTGGGCCAGGTGGCCGAGAAGTACCTGCGCTTCGTGCAGGTGTACAGGGAGGCGGCGCGGGAGCACGCGGCCGCATGAGCGCCCTGTTACGCGTGCGCGAGCGCCGGGCTCGGCTCGGTCAGGCCGCTGATAGCCTTCCGCCGAGCATGCGCATGAGGCAGTCACTGGCGCAGTTCGAGGAGGCCTTCCGCGAGGAAGCGGCCGAGTCGATCGTACGCAGGGAGCGGCTCCGCAAGGAGGCCGCCCAGCGCTCCCGGGTCCGCCGGGTGGAGCGCACGCGCAAGCAGGGATCCTTCCGCTTCGCCTTCCTCGCCCTCACGATCGTCGTCACAGCCGTGATCGTCACGATCGTGATGTTCGAGACGCTGGCGATGCTCGCGGGCTAGCCCCGCCGCCGCGCTTAGCGGCTTTCGGATTTCAGTCGCTCGAGCGAGCCGTTCAGGTCCGCTCGACCCTCCGTGTCGTCTTGAGCCTCCTGGATCTCGACGTACACCTCGCGCCGGAAAACCGGCACGGAACGCGGCGCCTCGATGCCGATTCGGACCTTTTCGCCCATGATCGCGAGCACCGATATCTCGATGTCGTCGCCGATCATGATGCTCTGGTTGGACTTGCGCGTGAGAACGAGCACGCCGGACATCTCCCCTGCCGAAGGAATTCCGCGACCTCCAATAAAGCAGCCCGGGGCGAGTGGCGCAATGGGCAACCGTTGGGGTATGGACGCATGTCGATTGCGGGTGCCGGGTTGGTAGTGTCCGGCGCCGTTTGGCACGTAGATCGCTCAAGCCGCAGCTGAACCAGATCCGCACATGGGTGCGCCAGGGCCGCACCGACGCCTGGATCGCCCACCAGCTGGACGTGTCGGTCGGAGACATCCGGGCCTTCAAGCGCGAGCACGAGCTGGCGCCTGCGGAGGCGGCCGAGGGTGAGGCGTTCGCCCCGGGCTCTGACGCCGAGGAGCTCGATCTGCGCGCCGAGGACGACGCCCTCGTGGCGGAGGCCCTGGAGGCGGAGCGCCAGGCGGAGCAGGCGGCTGAGGACGAGGACGAGTCCGTGGAGAGCGAGGACGGCGACGGGGACGGCGACGACAAGCCGCGCCGCCGCCGCCGCGGGCGCCGGGGCGGCCGTGGCCGCGGTCGCGCACGCCCACCGAAGGCGCTCGAGGGGACATTCGACCACGGCGAGGAGGGCTACGGGCTCTGGCTCGACCCGGCCGTGCAGGACGACCCCACCTATGCGGAGCATTGGGCGGGCCACCGCCCGGTCACGGTCACGATCGAGGCCAATCGCATCGTGATCAGCCGCGCCGGCGAGGATGCCGGCGACGACGAAGACGACGACTGAACCAGACTTCTGCGGGACCAGGCGCTAGCCTCGGCCGCCATGGCCTACGCGGTCGAGAATGCCCTCTACCAGTGGCGCGAAGGCGAGCGACGGATCGCGAACGCCCCCGAGACCGTGCAGGCGGATCTCGACGACGCCACCGACGTCGTCGTCGAGGAGCTGCGCCGTCGGCTCGGATCGACGTTCATGGTCGACGAGCTGGCTGATCTGTACGGCGCGGATACCGACTGGGCGCTGGCCATCGCCCGGCGCCGTGGTGCCGGGACCGACTCGGCGAGCGTCGTGGACGCAGCGTTCGCCCGCTACCTGCGCGAGGCGAAGGACTACGCCGGCGGCCGCCCGCGCGAGAAGCACGAGAAGCCCGAATAACATCGCGGCGCGCCCGCCCACGCCGGGCGCTTGCGCGAGACAGGAAACCGCCGCGCCGCGGCGAAGGCGATGCGCATGGCCACTCGCCGCCGCAGCGGAATTCGCTGGGACCGCCTCGGGCGCGTGGCCCTGCTCGGCACGCTCGTCGTGATCCTGTTCTCGTACGCCTCGCCGGCCCGGCAGTGGATCAGGCAGTCCGGCACCGCCGGGCACCAGAAGCAGGAGCTGAGCGAGCTGAACAGGGACAACCGCGGCCTGAAGCGGAGGCTGCGCGCCCTCCGCGACCCCGGCGCGCTGGAGCGCGAGGCGCGCCGGCTGGGGATGGTGCGAGCCGGCGAGCGCTCCTACGTGATCGAGAACCTGCCCTAGCGGAACGCGGAGCGGCCCGGGTAGCTGGCGTCGCCGCCCAGCGCCTCCTCGATCCTCAGCAGCTGGTTGTACTTGGCCACGCGGTCCGACCGTGAGGGGGCGCCCGTCTTGATCTGGCCACAGCCGGTGGCCACCGCGAGGTCGGCGATCGTGGTGTCCTCGGTCTCGCCGGAGCGGTGCGACATGACGGCCGTGTAGCCCGCCTCGTCGGCCATCCGCATCGCGGCCAGCGTCTCCGAGAGCGTCCCGATCTGGTTCACCTTGATGAGGATCGAGTTGCCCACTCCGAGCTCGATGCCGCGCTGGAGGCGCTCGGTGTTGGTCACGAACAGGTCGTCGCCCACGAGCTGCACGCCCTCGCCGATCCGCTCGGTGAGCAGCCTCCAGCCCTCCCAGTCCTCCTCGTCCATCCCGTCCTCGATCGAGACGATCGGGTAGCGGGAGGCCATCTCGGCCCAGTAGTCGGCCATCTCCTCCGAGGAGAGCGTGCGGCCCTCGTGCTCGAGCACGTAGGCCCCGTCGTCGAAGATCTCACTGGTGGCCGGGTCGAGGGCGATGGCCACGTCGTCGCCCGGACGGTGGCCCGCCGCTTCGATCCCCTCGATCAGCATCTGGAGCGCCGCCTCGTTGGAGTCGAGGTCGGGCGCGAAGCCGCCCTCGTCGCCCACCGCGGTTGACAGCCCGCGGTCGTGGAGCGTGCGCTTGAGCGCGTGGAAGACCTCGACGCCGACGCGCAGCCCCTCCGAGTAGGTGGGCGCGCCCACCGGCACGACCATGAACTCCTGGAAGTCGACCTTGTTGTCGGCGTGCGCTCCGCCGTTCAGCACGTTCATCATCGGCACGGGCAGAACGTGCGCCGCCTCGCCCCCGAGATAGCGCCACAGCGGCGCACCCGCCTCGGCGGCGGCCGCCTTGGCCCCCGCCAGCGACACGCCGAGGATCGCGTTCGCGCCGAGCCGCGCCTTGTTGGGAGTCCCGTCGAGCTCGACCATCGTGCGGTCGAGCGCCTCCTGGTCCGCGGGATCGAGGCCGTGCACCGCCTCCGCAAGCTCGCCGTTGACGTTTGCGACCGCCTTGGTTGCGCCCTTCCCAGCCCAGGCGTCGCCGCCATCGCGCAGCTCGACCGCCTCGAACTCGCCCGTGGAGGCCCCCGAGGGCACCGCAGCCCGCCCCGCGGCGCCCGACTTCAGGACGACATCCACCTCGACTGTCGGGTTCCCCCGGCTGTCGAGGATCTGACGCCCGTGTACCTGATCGATGCCGCTCAACCTTCCTCCACCTCTCGTCTGTACTCGTCGGCCGCCCTACGCAGCGCGAGCTCGGGATCCTCGCCAGCGGCGACGAGGTCCTGGACCGCGGCCAGAAGCTTGTCGTCCGGACGAGAATCGTGTCCGGCCGCCGCTGCGCGCTTCAGCACCTTCTTCGCGTAGAGGGTCGAGGGCAGCGTCTCGGGGATCTCGCCGAAGATCTCGCCCCCGCGCTCGTCGTCGCGCTTGATCTGGTTCCAGTTGCGGACCACGTCGCCGGCCGTATCCGCCGCCCGATCCCCGAACACGTGCGGGTGACGGCGGATCAGCTTCTGCCGGCACTGCTCCGCCACCTCGGCCAGGCTGCCCTGCCCGCGCTCCTCCAGCAGCAGCGACAGGAAGTAGACCTGGAAGAGCACGTCGCCAAGCTCGTCGAGCAGCTTAGCGTCGTCGCCCGAGTGGGCCGCGTCGGCCAGCTCATACGCCTCCTCGATCGTGTGGGGCACGATCGAGCGCTCGTCCTGCTCTCTGTCCCATGGGCACTCCCGCCGGAGCCTGCGTGTGATCTCGTCGAGCCGCTCGAGCGCGGCTGAGAGATCGGTCACTACGGCTGCGGGTTCTCTGGGGTCTGCGGCGTCGGCGCGGGCTGCTGCGGCTGAGCGGGCTGCTGCGGCTGAGCGGGGTTGGCGCCGGAGGCGGGACCGGTGTTGGTCTCGTCCTTCGGAGCGTTCTTGCACTCGGCCACGCGGTAGTCGTCGGCGCAGTCCGTCTTGTCCTTGTAGTCCTCGCGGAAGGACTTGATGAACTCGTCCAGGGCCTTCTGCTGGCGCTGCGAGCGGAGCAGGTTCTTGATCGTCTCCTTGGACTGATCGAGCGTCTGCTGCGAGGCCTTCGTGATCTTCTCGACCTTGAAGACGTACCAGCCGAACTGGGTCTTCACGGGACCCTCGAGCTTGCCCTTCTCGGCCTCGAAGATCGCCGTGTCGAACGCCTTCTCCTGCTGGCCCTCGGACACGGCCGGGAGCAGGCCGGCCTGGGACTTCGACGCCTCGTCGATCGAGTACTGCTTCACGACCTTCTTGAAGGGCTGCCCGGAGTTGAGTGCCTTCTTGGCCTGGTCGGCCTTGGCCTCGGTCTTGGTCAGCACCACGCGCAGGTCGCGGCGCTCAGGCTGGGCGAAGCGCTTCTTGTTCTTCTCGTAGTACGCGGAGATGTCGTCGTCCGAGACCTTCTTGGCGTCCTCGGTGACCTTCTGCGTCAGCTTCTGCTGAAGCTGGTCGAGCTTGACGCGGAAGAGGATGTCGTCCTCGGTCATCCCCGAGCTCGCGAGGAACTCCTGGTACTGCTTGTCGTTCGGGAAGGCCTGCTTCTTCTGGTCCTCGAATGACTTCTTGATCTCCGCGTCGGTGACCTTGATGTCCTGGTCAGCCGCCTCCTGCTGGACCCACTCGGCCTGGATCAGGAACTGCATGACCTCGCGCTTGAGCGCGTCGTACTCGCTCTTGCACTTCTTCTTGAGCTCGTCGTTCGTGGGCTCCTTCTGGCCCTTGGGCACGGGCGTCTTGGCCTTGGCGGCGACGCACTTCGTGTAGTCCGGCGGGTCCGGAACGACGGCGGTGCCGCCCTGGGCGGTGCCCTTGGCGGCGGTGTTCAGCCACTTGTCGAACTCGTCCTGGGTGATGGTCGAGTCGCCGACCTTGGCGACGGCGCCGGCGGGCACGTCGTTGCCGCAACCGGCGAAGGATGCGGCGCCGAGGCCGACCACGGCGAGGGCGAGAATTGACTTTTTGAGAGCGTGGGTCATCGCGAACGGGCGCGAAGGGTAGCGAAAGGAATTTCAGTCTCCGGGAGGTTCGGTGGCGACCTCGAGAATCGCCTCCGCGGCACTCACCACGGCCCTGAATCGCTCGGCCGGCTCCTCCGGGAGCCGCACGCGCACGGTCTCGCGCCCGGACTCGTACATCGCCTCCGGCTCGCGCTCGCGCAGCGCCTTGGCCCCGCGCGAGTCGAGCTCGATCGGCGTCACCGACAGCCGGCCGCCCGCGAAGTCGACGGAGCGCGCGCCGGCTCGACCCAGCTTGATCCGGGCGTCCTGGAGCAGGATCAGGTTCTCGAGCGGTGGCGGGATCGGGCCGAAGCGGTCGGCCAGCTCCTCGCGCAGCATGATCAGCTGCGCCACCTCGCGAGCGCCCGCCACGCGACGGTGGATCTCGATCTTGGCGGCCTCGTAGGGCACGTAGTCGCCCGGCACGTAGGCGTCCACGGGCAGGTCCATTCGAACGGGCTCGGCCGCCTCGTCGGCGGCGTCGCCTGAGAGCAGCCGCACGGCCTCGTCGATCATCCCCACGTAGAGCTCGAAGCCGACCGCGGCCACGTGGCCGGATTGCTCGTCGCCGAGCAGGTTGCCCGCCCCGCGGATCTCGAGATCGCGCATCGCGATCCTGAAGCCGGAGCCGAGTTCCGTGTAGTCGGAGAGCGTGGCCAGGCGCTGGCCCGCCTCCTCCGAGAGCGCGGCCGCGGAGGGGTAGAGCAGGTACGCGTAGGCCCGCTCGCGCGAGCGGCCCACGCGCCCTCGGATCTGGTAGAGCTGGGCGAGCCCGAGCTCGTCCGCGCGCTCCACGATCAGCGTGTTGGCACTCGGGATGTCGAGCCCGGACTCGACGATCGTGGTGCACACGAGCACGTCGCCGCCGCCGCGCAGGAACTCGAGCATCACCTTCTCGAGGCTGCCCTCGGCCATCTGCCCGTGCGCCACCAGCACGCGCGCGTCGGGCACCAGCGCGCGCACGCGCTCGGCGGTCTCGTCGATCGTGTCGATGCGGTTGTGCAGGAAGAAGGCCTGCCCGCCGCGGGCGAGCTCGCGCTTGATGGCCTTGGCCACGAGCTCGTCGTCGTAGTCGCCCACGTAGGTCTTCACCGGCCGGCGCCCCTCCGGCGGGGTCTCGATCACCGAGATGTCGCGCAGCCCGGCGAGCGACATCTGGAGCGTGCGCGGGATCGGCGTGGCCGACAGCGAGAGCACGTCGACCTTCAGTCGCAGCTGGCGCATGAGCTCCTTCTGCTTCACGCCGAAGCGCTGCTCCTCGTCAACGATCAAGAGCCCGAGCTCCTTGGGTCGCACGTCGCGCGAGAGCAGCCGGTGCGTGCCGATCAGGATGTCGACCTTGCCAGCCTGGAAGTCGCCGAGCGTCTCGCGGATCTCCTTCGGCGAGCGGAAGCGCGAGGCCATCTCGATCCGGAACGGGTAGTCGCGCAGGCGCTCCACGAAGGTGCCGTAGTGCTGCTGCGCCAGCACGGTCGTCGGCACGAGGAACATCACCTGCTTGCCGTCCTCGGCCGCCTTGAACGCGGCGCGCAGCGCCACCTCGGTCTTGCCGTAGCCCACGTCGCCGCAGATCAGGCGGTCCATCGGCCGCGCCTCCTCCATGTCCGCGCGCACCGCTTCGATCGCCTCGAGCTGGTCGGGGGTCTCGCGGTAGGGGAAGCGACCCTCGAACTCGAGCTGCCACTCGCCGTCGGAGGGGAAGGCGTGGCCGGCGCGGCGCTTGCGCTCGGCGTAGAGGTTGATCAGCTCGCCGGCGAGCGCCTGGGCGGCCCGGCGCGCCCTCAGCTTCATCTGCTCCCACTGCTTGCCGCCGAGCTTGGAGAGCGGTGGGTCGCCGGCGTCGGCGCCCACGTAGCGGCTGATCTTGTGGAGCTGGTCGCTGGGCACGAACACGCGGTCGCCGTCGCGGTACTCGAGCTCGAGGTAGTCGCGCGTGACCCCGCCGACGGTCTTGGTCTCGAAGCCCGTGAACAGGGCGATGCCGTGGTCCTCGTGCACCACCGGTGAGCCGGCCCGAAGGTCGGTGAAGGAGGCGATCGGGCCGGGCCCGCTCGGCCGCTCGACTCTGCGGCGGCGCAGCAGCCGGTGCTCTGGGAGGACGGCGAGCTTCAGGCTGGGCGCCACGAAGCCGTCGCGCAGGCTCGCGTGCGCGAACGTGAGCGACGCGTCCTCCGGCGCCGGCTTGCCGTCGAGGAAAGCCGGCTGCATGCGGGCCATGTTGAGCTGCGCGCGTTCCGCTTCGCCGCGGCGCGCCCAGGCCACGAAGGTGCGATAGCCGGAGCGCACCAGCTTCTCGAGCTCGGGCTCGGCGTCGCGCAGCGAGCGGGCCGCCGTGTCCGCCGCCTGAGCGCGGAACTCGTGCGGTTGGTCCTGCGAGATGCTCGACAGCCGCAGCTGGGCCCGCTCGTCCAGCGCGCTGTCCAGCGCCTCCGGCTTCACGTAGAGGTGGTGCGCGTCCTCGTCGTGGAAGCTCGTGGTCACGTCCTCCCAGTAGTCGCGCAGGGCGGGCGCCAGCTCCTCCTCGGCGGCGATCGCCACGATCGCGTCGTCCGGCACCAGCTCCAGCAGCTCGCAGAAGCGGTCCACGGGCAGGACGTCGGCCACGTCTGGGCGCTCCTCCTCCTCGGTGACCGCCGCGATCTCAGCGAGCTCGCGGTGCTCGGGCGCCAGCTCGGCGGCCGGGGCGATCTCCACCCGCTCGGCCTCCTCGAGCGATCGCTGCGTGAAGGTGGAGAACCAGGTGAGCCGCTCCACCTCCACGTCGAACAGCTCGCAGCGCACGGCCCGCTCCTCGGTGGCGGGGTACACGTCGAGGATGTCGCCGCGGATCGCGAACTGGCCGCGCTCCTCCACCTGCTCCACGCGCTCGTAGCCGCACGCCACGAGCTGCGCGGCGGTCTCGTCCAGGTCGAGCAGGCCGCCCTTCTCGATCTCGAAGCCATGCGGCCGTAGCGCCGGGTCGGGCACCTTCTCGGCCAGCGCCACGGCGGACGTCACCAGGACGGCCGGCTCCTCACCGAGCAGGGCATCCAGCGCGGCGATGCGGAGGCCCACCAGGTGCGGCGGCGGCGCCAGGTGCGACTCGTAGCGCATGCCGCGCGCGGGGTAGAAGCGCACCAGGCGCGGCGCCAGGAACTGCTTGAGGTCCGCAGCGAGGTCACGCGCGGATCTGTCGTCCCCGGCCACGATCAGCGCGGGACGCTCCGGATCGGCGTCGATCAGGGAGGCGAGCAGGTACGGGCGCAGGCTCGACGACACGAAGGCACGCTGCGGCTCCGCGTGTGCGGCCTCGACCAGCTTGGCGACCGAGTCGTCGTCATGTGCGTATGTGAGAAGGCTCCTGAGCATGCGCTGCAGCCGCCCGGGGGCCCGCGCGGCTCTCCGTTCGATTCTAGGCGGCGCGCCAATGGGCCCCGGTTTGACGGCTGCGCAGACCCATGCTCAAATGGGCGGTCGTATGTGCCCAAACGGGGGGCGCCTGACCCATGGAGATCTCGCTATGCCGTTTTGCAGTTACCGCAAGTTGGTAATGCCGCTTGTCGTCGCGTTCGTGCTGGCCGCCCCTGCGGCGGCTCACGCCTACTACGTCGACATCTCCATCACGGGCGCTGGCCGCGTGTACGAGACCACTGACGCGGACGAGCTGGACGAGCACTGCCCCGATGCCATCGAGGGCTTCGCGTCGCCGGGCACCACACCGACCGGGACTCTCGGCGCCACTTGCCGGGCAGGCTCCGCTGCGGGCGACTACGGCTGGGGCTGGGTCGTCCGCTACGTGGCGGAGCCCGCGGCCGGCTACAGCTTCGATGGGTGGCACAGCGACGGGAGGGCCACACCGAGTCCGGTGCTCTGTGACGGCTCGGGCGGCTCCTCCGACTACAGCGGCTCGGCATGCCAATTCGCGACCACCGCGGACCTGCAGACCCGGGCACGGTTCGTGGACGACACCGCGCCCGCGATGGCCTCGCTGAATGGTCCGAACCAGCCGGTCAACGGCGCGGCGACGTTCACCTTCAGCGCCACGGCCGACCCCACGTTCAGCCTGTTCGAGTGCCGGATCGGCGGAGTCCACGAGTGGCAGACCTGCACCTCTGGATACGCGCCGAACCTCGCCACGGGCGACTACACCCTTCAGGTTCGGGCGGTGGACCGGAGCGGTAACAAGTCCAGTGAGAGCACCTGGGGCTGGACCGTCGACAAGGTCGCTCCAGAGACCAGCCTGGCGCTTTCGGGTCCGAGTGGCACGGTGGCGAGCACCTCGGCGCACTTCGAGTTCAACTCGAACGAGTCGGGCTCTTTCGTCTGCTCGCTGAACGGCGTGGAGGCGAGCTGCCCGTCGCCGAAGGAGTACAGCGACCTCGCGGACGGGAACTACACCTTCAGGGTTCGGGCCCGCGACCTCGCCGGCAACGAGGACAGCACGCCGGCGACGCGGACCTGGACCGTCGACACGGTGGCGCCAGAAACCACGCTCGCGGACTCGGGGCCGACGGGCTCGACGACCGCGACGAGCGCCGAGTTCGCATTCTCCAGCGAGCCCGGTGTGACGTTCCGCTGCCAGCTCGACAGTCAGTCGGTCGAGGTCGGCTGCACGTCGCCACGCGGCTTCTCGGGCCTCGCCGTCGGCACCCACACCTTCAAGGTCTGGGCAACAGACGGCGCGGGGAATGCCGAAGCCACTCCTGCAACGCGAACGTGGACCGTGACCAGTCCGGACACGGGGACCGGGACACCCAGCGGCTCGCCTTCGGGCGCTGCGCCGGACACGACCGCGCCGGTGGTCGTGCTCGGCTACGCGCGCCAGCGCCTCGCGCGTGTCCTGCGGCGTGGGCTCAACAGCTCGGCCTCCACGACGGAGGCCGGCACGCTCGTCGTAGACGTCCTCTACCGCGGCAAGAAGGTCGCCACGAGTGGCAAGCGAGCGATCGCCAAGGCCGGTTCGCTCAAGCTGGTCGCCAAGTTCACCCGCAAGGGGAAGCGGGCGCTCGCGCGGGCGCGGTCGGCGCGGCTCACGCTGCGGCTGAAGGCGACCGACGCCGCGGGGAACGTCACGGTCAAGAAGAAGACGGTCAGGCTGAGGCGCTGACGAGCCGGTCGAGCTCGTCGGCCGCCGCTTCCACCAGCGCCCGGACGTCGTTCTCGTCCTCCGAAAAGCGTCCGAGGACGTATCGGGACACGATCTCGGGATCGGTGCTGTCCGGCCGCCCCACGCCCACTCGCACCCTCCCGAAGTCGCCGCTGCCTAGACCTCGCTTCAGAGACTTGAGGCCGTTGTGGCCTGCCAGGCCACCGCCCGTCCGCACCTCGACCTTCCCGAAGGGGAGGTCGATCTCGTCATGCACCGCCACCACGTGGTCGAGATCCACGCCGAGCGCTCCCCGAGCTGGCCCGACTGAGCTTCCGGACTCGTTCATGTACGTCTGCGGCAACAAGACGGCGACACGCTTGCCCTCTGTGTAAAGGCCTCCGTACTTGTTCTTGAACTTGGGCAGCCCCAGGCGCTCGGCCAGCAGCTTGGCCACCTCGAAACCGACGTTGTGACGGGTGCGCGCGTAGCGGTCGCCGGGATTGCCCAGCCCGACCACCAGCCAGTCCGCCTTTCCGCCGCGGCGGAACAGGCTCACTCGGAGCCCTCGGCCTCCTCGGCGGCGGCCTCGCCCTCGGGGGCCTCGCCCTCCTCGCCCTCGGCGGGCTCGGCGCCCTCCTCCAGCTCGCCCTCTTCGCCGACCAGCTCCGTCTCCTCCTCGATCTCGGGCTCCTCGACCTCGGTCGGGACGACGACCGTCGCGATGACGGTCTCCTCCGCGTCGTCGAGGAACTCCACGCCCTCGGGGGCGGTGATCTCGGAGAGGTGCATGGTCGCCGCGATCTCCATGTGGGAGACGTCCACCGCGATGTAGTCGGGGATGGCGGTCGGCAGGGCCTCGATGTTCAGCTGGTGGGTCACCTGCTCGAGCACGCCGCCCTCCTTCACGCCGGGCGACTCCTCGGTGCCCTCGATGTGCACGCCGACCGTCGTCTGGATCTTCTCGTCGAGGCGCACTTCGAGCAGGTCGATGTGGATGACCTCGTCGCGCACCGGGTGCAGCTGCTGGTCCTTCACGATTACCGGGCGAGTCTTGCTGCCGACCTTGAGGTCGATCAGCGCCTGCCCGCCCACGAGCACCTGGCGCAGGGCGCGCGAGTCCACCTTGAAGGAGGTGCTGTCGCCGTCCTTGCCGCCGTAGACCACGCCGGGCACGAAGCCCTCACGGCGCAGGCGCTTCATCGGGCGCGTGCCGCGCTCGGAGCGCTCCTGGACGTCGAGAGTGGGTCGCTTTGCATCGGCCATGACGGCTGGCCAGTGTAGCGATGGGGCTTATCTTGGGGAGGCGTGGCCGACGAGACCGACATCCCCAAGGGCCGGCTCCGGCGCACCGCGCAGGTCGGCTCGGTGGTCGGCTCGCAGGGCGCTCGCTATGCCGGCACTCGGGCTCGCAATCTGGCCCGCGATCGCGAGGAGGCCGCGCAGGCGCTCGAGCAGCGCCACATGGCGGCCGCGGACCAGATGGTCGAGACGCTCGGGCGCATGAAGGGCGCCGCGATGAAAATCGGCCAGCTCGCCTCGTTCATCGACACCGAGTTCCTGCCCCCGGAGTACCGCGAGCTCTACCAGGACAAGCTCGCCACGCTGCGCTCGACGGCGCCGCCGATGCCGTGGAAGAAGGTGCGCGCGGTGCTGGACGAGGAGTGGGAGGAGCCGGTGGAGGGGCTCTTCGAGGACTTCGAGCACGACGCCGCCGCGGCCGCCTCGATCGGCCAGGTTCACCGGGCCGTGCTCCCCGACGGGCGCCGCGTGGCGGTGAAGGTGCAGTACCCCGGCGTGGCCTCCGCGATCGCGGCCGACATGCAGAACGCCGGCCTGATCCTCCGGCTCGCCAAGGCGTTCGCTCCCGGGCTCGACGCCAAGGCCGCGGCCGCTGAGCTGAAGGAGCGGGTGATGGAGGAGCTCGACTACGAGCTCGAGGCGCAGTCGCAGCGGGCGTTCGCCCGCGGCTACCGGCGCCACCCGTTCATCCACGTGCCCGACGTGGTCACCCGACTGTCCACCGAGCGCGTGCTCGTGAGCGAGTGGGTGGACGGTGCAGGCTTCGACGAGGTGCGCGAGCTGCCCCAGCCCGAGCGCGACCGCTTCGGCGAGGTCGTGTTCCGCTTCTGCTTTGGCTCGATCTACCACCTACAGCACTTCAATGCCGACGCACACCCCGGCAACTACCTGCTGCTTCCGGACGGGCGTGTGTCGTTCCTCGACTTCGGGATGACGAAGCACCTCGACCAGGACCAGATCGAGCTCGAGATCGCGGCGCTCGAGGCGATCTTCGACGACGACCCCGAGGAGCTGCGCGTGGCGCTCCACGACCTCGGCTTCCTGAACGACCCGCGCAAGGTGGACGCAGAGCTGCTGATGGACCATGTGCGCGCGGTGGGCGGGTGGTACATGGAGGACCGCGAGGTCACGATCGACTCGTCACGGGTGATGGAGGCGATCGCGGCGGTGTCGGACCCTCGCTCGGACTTCTACCGGGTGATGCGGCGCGAGAACCTGCCGGCCAACGAGCTGATGGGCCGGCGCATGGAGTCGGGGGTGCTCGCCGTGCTGGGCCAGCTCGGCGCCACGCGCAACTGGTACCGGATCGGGCGCGAGTGGTGGTTCGGCGAGCCGCCCTCGACCGAGCTGGGCGAGCTGGAATGCCTGTGGGCTGAGGAGTTGGGCCGGCCCGGCTAATCGTCGGTGTCGAGCTCCGGGTGTGCCGCCTCGAGGAAGCGAATGCCGGGGCCGCGAGCCACAGGATCATCGTCGTCCTCGCGACAGGCTTCCGCAAGCGTTCCGGCTGCCGGCGGTACATCGGCCGAGGACGTGACAAGAGCAGCCCTTGCCAGGGCGGCGGAGAGTTCTCCGGTGAGCCGAGTCTTCTCTGCGCGAGAGAAGGTCTCGTCGATGTAGAACGCCGTCTCACAGGCCTTCAGGAAATCCACATACGCGTCCAACCGTATGTTTCGCGTCTCGGCTTTCCGCTCGGCTTCGAAGCGGTCCTGCTGCCCCTCGTTCGCGAGCGTGCCTCCCACGTATGCACCGCCCATCCCACCGAGGAGACCTACGGCGGCGGCCAAGAGCGGTACCCACCGCTCGGACATGACCCCAGCCTACCCCCGATTGGTCAGGCGCGAGGGAGCTTTTTGTCAGAAGAGCTGGTTCTCGCCGGCGAAGATCTCGGAGACCGAGTCGTCGGTGAAGATGCGGCGGATCGAGTCCTCGAGGATGTCGGCGCAGGTGAGCTGCGTGATCAGGTCAGGGGCGCCGTCCCGGAGCGGCACGGTGTCGGTCACGACGATGCCGTCCAGCGGCCCGCTGACGAGGTTCTCGAACGCGTTGCCCGAGAAGAGCCCGTGCGTGGCGACCGCGAACACCCGCTCGGCGCCCTCGTCGAGGACGGTCTGCGCGGCGGCGCTGAGGGTGCTGCCGGTGCCGATGATGTCGTCCACGATCACGGCCGTCTTGCCCTTCACGTCGCCGATCACGTAACCGATCTCGGCCACCTGCTGGGCGGGGCGCTCCTTCTCCATCAGCGCGTAGGGCGCGCCGACCTTCTGCGCGAACTTGCGCACGAGCTTCACGCGGCCGGCGTCCGGGGCGATGATCACGAGGTTCTCGCTGCCGAGCCTGTCGATCACGAACTGGGTGAGGATCGGCATCGCGGTCATGTGGTCGACCGGCTTCGAGAAGAAGCCCTGGAGCTGCCCGGCGTGCAGGTCCATCGTCACGAGGCGGTCGATGCCGGCGACCTCGAGCGTGTCCGCCACCAGGCGAGCGGAGATCGGCTCGCGGGGCGCGGACTTCTTGTCCTGGCGCGAGTAGCCGTACCACGGGCTCACGGCGATGATCCGGTGCGCCGACGCATGCTTCGCGGCGTGCACCATCAGCAGCAGCTCCCAGAGCGCGTCGTTCGGCGTGAGGCCCTCGCGCTCGGAGCCGCACATCGACTGCACGATGAAGAGGTCCGCGCCGCGGATCGACTCCGCGTAGCGGCAGTAGACCTCGCCGTCCGCGAACGTCTTGAGGCCGGCGTCCGTGAGCTCCACCTCGAGCTTCTCGGCGATCTTCCCGCCGAGCTCGCGGCTCGCGCGGCCGGCGGTGACCATCAGACGCTTCTCGTAGCTGGCCTTGATGCTCCGCACCGGCGACGGCGCCTCAGCCGTCTCGAGGGGCTTGCTCATTTTTGCGAGTCCTCCTCCACGCGATCCGCGTAAC
>Ga0114129_10002382_pt1 | contig 26108 bp, 18 predicted proteins | sample RhiMetdeltSRZDD1_FD_80071 | JGI IMG/M metagenome (GOLD analysis project Ga0114129, IMG submission 80071) | Populus rhizosphere microbial communities from Tennessee, USA - Rhizosphere MetaG P. deltoides SRZDD1 (version 2) (version 2) | ecosystem: Host-associated > Plants > Roots > Rhizosphere >...
GAGAAGAGGTAGTAACGATGAAGTTTTGTAGTAGGTGTGAGGAAGAGTTCGCTGACAAGTTCAGCTTCTGTCCGGTCGATGGTACTCCGTTAATGGCACGCGCGCCGCAACCGACGGACCCCAGCTTGACTGTTAGCAAGGTCGAGCCGAGCCTAAGTGTTACCAAAGCCGAATCAAATCTAACGAAGGCCGAACCAAGCCTAACTGTCAGCCGAGAGGAGTGGCCACCGAAAGTAATTATCAGTTCTCGCCCGGCGCCAAGGCCCGACTCGGTTCGTGTAACTGAGCCGACCGCTGCGGCTTTATCGGCTCTCGCCATGCGAGAAGAATATCACCTCACATTTTTGGACGACTCAGGTCTCACTACACGACTCACCCACGAGTTGAAGGATGTCGCTCACGAATATGAACTGACATGGCCTGAATTCAAGCGCGACCCGTTCGGTTTCACTAAACGCACATTCATTGGCTATGGCCAGATGCTGCGCAAGTTCTTGGGTAAGCCAAATGTCTTGTTGGCGATGGGCGCTGCTGTGTTCGCGATGTTGGCATTAGTTGGCGTAGTGGTGGCCATGGAGCGGACACAATCGGCGAACACCGGTCGTATTGGGTTAATTGGGTTTGCAATCGTCGCGGCCAGCTTACTTATCGCACTATTTTCCACAATGTTGGGTCGCGACCGGGGCGCAGCAGTTATGGGCGCTGAGCCCTCTGACTCCCGCAGCGTTGTTTCGGGAATGATCAGTGCGTTCGTTTTTCTGTTTCTGATTCTTGGCAGTGTTATCTGGCTTGAGCACAAGCAACGTGCCAGAAATCTATTGGCCCAGAATCAGGACGAATTACAAGTCGAACAAATGATCGACATTCCTGATGAGCAGCCTACCCCCGATCCAGGAACTGCTGGTCTGAACAAGGGCAGTGGCGGTGGCAGTAAACCAAAGCCGGAAAAGGCCGCAGGCGGTGGCGGTGGCGGACGACAGGATCCGAAGCCCGCCTCGTTCGGTAAGACGCCGCAAGCGTCCCTCGAAGTTCCACAGGTGGTCGCTCCAGATCCGAAGCCACCTCAAATTAAGAATCCGTCGTTGCCAGTGGCAGCCACCGTCGTGGCAGATCCACTGTTAGTTCCACCTGACGCACGTGTTCTTCCGTATGGTGACTTCAAATCGAAGAGCACCGATCCGTCATCTGGTCCAGGCACTGGAAACGGTATCGGCACCGGAACCGGCGGAGGTATCGGACCCGGTGAAGGCGGCGGTATTGGTCCCGGTCGTGGAGGAAACATCGGTGGCGGCGATTTCAACGCCGGCGGTGGTGGTCCAGGCGGCGGTGGCGGTGGTGGTTATGACCGCATCTTCACAGGCAAGGAAGTTACTTCCAAGGCTCGTTTGCTTTCAAAGCCTGAACCACAGTACACAGAAGACGCCCGAAAGAATCAGATTACTGGTACGGTTGTGCTGAAGGTCGTGTTTTCATCGAACGGAAGCGTCACAAACATCCGCACAGTTTCAGGCCTGCCTTACGGGTTGACCGAACGTGCGATTGCGGCGGCGCGCCAGATCAAGTTCGTGCCTGCGACGAAAGACGGGCATCAGGTCTCGATGTGGATGCAGCTCGAATACAACTTCAATCTGTATTAGCCGGGAAACAAAACTATAGGACGTATAGGACCGATGGGACCTATACGTCCTATTTCTTTTTTGTACGGCCTCAAATATGCCTTTCGCAGAACCGCCGCAGTCGAATCATTCCTTCCTGCAGTTGCGCCATTGAAGTCGCATAAGAGATTCGAACAAAACCGGGCGCGCCGAAGCCTGTTCCGTCTGTGACTACGGTCTGTTCATCCTTAAGCAATTGTTCCGCGAATTCAGCTGACGTCTTCAAATCCTTCTGCAGGCAGCCACGCACATCAGGAAATGCGTAAAAAGCACCTTCCGGCTCATTGCATTTAACTCCAGGAATGTCGCGCAATGCTTGTAATAGCCACGCTCGCCGAGCAGTGTATTCCGCGAGCATTTCGCCGACGGATTCTTGCGGTCCATTAAGCGCTTCGATGGCTGCGTATTGAGCAATGGACGTGGGATTGGAAGTGGAATGTCCCTGGACCTTCAGCATCGCTTTAATCCAATCTGCAGGCCCCAGTGCGTAGCCCATGCGCCACCCTGTCATTGCATAAGTCTTTGAAAAGGAGCCAGCGATGCAGAGTCGACTACGAAGTTCAGCCGGTAAACTTGCAGCACTGAAAACCTTCGCGGGCGGATAAACAAAGCGTAGATAACATTCGTCTGAAACAACGTAGATGTTTCGCTCTGAGGCGATCTCAATGATGCGTCGGAAGGTCTCCGGCATCAGTACACGTCCTGACGGGTTGCTGGGTGAGTTCAAAATAACCAACTTGGTGCGTGGAGTAATCGCACGCTCGAACTGTTCTGGAGTCAGAAGAAAGTTGGTCGTTTCGGTGTCAATGAAGACGGGCTTCCCACCCGCAAAGACGACCACCTCCGGGAATGTCACCCAGTAAGGTTTCGGAATCAGAACTTCATCACCGGCATTTAATAAGGTGACCACGGCATTGAATATCGCTTGTTTGCCGCCTGATGTTGCCATCACTTCAGCCGGTGCGTATTCGGTACCGAATTGATCTTTATAAAAACGAATGATCGCCGCTTGGAGCTCGCGCACGCCGCCAGTACTGGTGTACTTCGTACGGCCGGCACGCATCGCTTCCTCGGCGGCGCGCTTTATATTTCCGGGAGTATCAAAGTCTGGCTCACCGGCTCCGAAATCAACCACATCGGCGCCAGCAGCTCGCAGCGCTTCAGCGGCCTGCGCAGCCGCAAGCGTTGCCGAGGCCTGCATTCGTGAGACGTTTTCAGAGCAAGGGAAAGGGGACATTGCGGGCCAGGTTTTCATTGGTTCAAATATTTGGACGCACAGCTTGAACTAGCGCCTCTTCCTTATAGCGGGTTGTGAGTATAACACGCACGATGTTAACAGCCGTTCAAGCTTTGTTTGTTTTTTCTTTCATTCGCTGTTCGACAAGCGGCGGAACGAGTCCGGCGACCGGTCCTCCAAGCTGAAAGACCTCTTTCACCAAACGCGAGCTGACGTACGAGTAGGTTTCTGCAGGCATCATGAAAACGGTTTCTATACTTGGTTCAAGCCGCCTGTTCATGAGGGCCATTTGCAGTTCGTATTCATAATCTGAAATAGCGCGTATACCGCGAACGATCGCATTAGCTTGCTGGGCCACCGCATAGTTCACGAGCAAGCCGCGAAATGAATCCACGCGCAACTTACACTGGCCCTGTTTGATATCTTTAAGGACCTCGGTAAGGATCTCCTGTCGTTCTTCGATGGAGAAGAAGGGCTGCTTTTCGGGGTTTACAAGAATTCCGATAATTATCTCGTCGAAAAGCTTGCAACCACGTTCAATGATGTCGAGGTGACCGTTCGTGACAGGATCAAAAGAGCCGGGGTAGATGGCACGTCGCATGGTGCGAAATGGTAAGGCTATTGCTGCGATTGGTAAAGCAAAAGAATATCCACAGATTACACAGATTACACGGATTAGGAGCTAGACATTAAGTTGAGTTGTTTGGGCTTCCGCCAGCTTGCGGTAGCAAATTGAACCACTCAACTTAGCTGTCTAGCTCCTAATCTGTGTAATCTGTGGATATTCTGGGTCTTGACACTGGCCAAAGGCAGATGGTTCAATTACGGCTTGATAATTCGCGTGGTGAGTTAAGGCGACTTGCGGCCACGTAAAATAATCCGCTAAACAGCTCGGCAATCTTGCGTCAGGATTCAAGAGGCTCCGCGTTGTGAAGCGCGGAGCCCTTTTCATTGCCGATTTTGGGCTAAGAGCAAAGGGCTAAGAGCGAAGGGCTAAGAGCGAAGGATGCACTTTGCTCTTACCGCTTTGCTGTTCGCGATAGGTCATGAAGACTTTCCTCGACACCTTAAAAGATCGCATCGTCGTTTTCGATGGCGCGATGGGAACTAATATCCAGTCCCAGAATCTCACCGCCGACGACTTCGGCGGATTGGATGGGTGTAACGAATACCTCGTAATTACGAAGCCGGAAGCAATCGAGAAAGTTCACGCCGGTTTTCTCGACGTCGGTTGCGATGTGATCGAGACTGATTCATTTGGCTCGACCTCAATCGTCCTGGCTGAGTACGACATTGCGAATCGTGCATACGAACTTAACATTAAAGCTGCGCAGCTTGCTAAACGCATCGCGAGCGATTACAGCACGCCCGACAAACCGCGCTGGGTCGCAGGATCCATAGGCCCAACAACTAAACTTCCTTCGCTGGGGCACATCTCTTTTCTAAACATGAAGGCCTCGTATGCTGAACAAGCGCGGGGACTGGTCGATGGCGGGGCAGATCTTCTAATTGTCGAGACCTGTCAGGACCTACTCCAGACTAAGGCCGCACTCACTGCCATCTTCGAATACTTCGAGGAAATACGACGACGCCTGCCGGTGATCGCCCAGGTAACTATTGAAGCATTTGGAACAATGCTCATGGGAACGGAGATTGGAGCCGCGCTCACGGCTCTTGAGCCGTTTTCTATCGATCTCATCGGAATGAATTGTGCCACTGGACCAAAACAGATGACGGAGAACGTTCGTTATTTGTGCCAAAACTCAGTGCTACCTGTGTCGGTTATTCCAAACGCAGGCATTCCAGAGAACGTTGGCGGACACGCGCATTACAAAGAGACGCCTGAGTCTCTGGCGGAAGATCTGCAACACTTTGCGCGCGATATCGGTGTTAACGTTGTTGGCGGCTGTTGCGGCACAACACCGAGTCACCTCCGTGCGGTGGTCGAAGCGGTGAAGGATATAACTCCGAAGTCGCGCACCGCTCAAAGACTTCCAGCTGCTTCCTCAATATTCATTCAGCAGCCGTACCTTCAAGACACGTCATTCCTAATCATCGGTGAAAGAGTAAACGCAAGTGGCTCTAAAAAGATGCGGGACTTGCTCAATGTTGAAGATTGGGACGGTCTCGTGTCGTTGGCCCGCGAACAGGAAAAGGAAGGCGCGCATGTCCTTGATGTCAATGTCGACTTCGTGGGACGCGATGGCGAAAAGGACATGCATGAACTAGCCTCCCGGCTTGTGACGAACATCAAGATACCTTTGATGTTCGACTCCACCGAATGGCAGAAGATGGAAGCGGGTCTTCAGCATGCTGGTGGTAAGAGTCTACTCAACTCCACGAATTACGAAGACGGTGAGCCGCGGTTTCTTAAAGTACTTGATCTCGCGAAACGGTATGGCGCGAGTGTTGTCATCGGAACGATCGACGAACAAGGGATGGCACGGATTGCGGAAGGAAAATTCCAGATTGCCAAACGAGCCTATGAACAGGCGACTGGAAGCGAAGGTATGCTGCCGTCCGACATCTTCTTCGATCCCCTGGCCCTCCCAATCTCGACAGGAATAGAGGAAGACCGAAGAAATGCCCTGGAAACGATCGAGTCGCTCAGGCGAATCAAGAAGGAACTGCCGGGCTGCTTGACGCTACTTGGTGTTTCGAACGTCTCTTTCGGTCTGAACCCGGCAGCACGAGTGGTGCTGAATTCGGTCTTTCTGCACGATGCAGTTGAAGCGGGTCTCGACGCGGCCATCGTCAATGCAAGCAAGATTGAGCCCTTGAATCGCATCGGTGACAGAGAGTTGAAGGTCGCGCGTGAGTTGATTTACGACCAGCGGAAGTTTGAGGGAGATACTTGTGTTTACGATCCACTGACTGAGTTCACCAAACTTTTCGAAGGTGTTAAGTCTGCTGCCAAAAAGAAGGCCTCGAGAGGTGATACGGTCGAAGAGCGCCTCAAGAACCACATTATCGATGGTGAAAAAATTGGTCTTGAGGATGAACTGCGCACTGCTCTCAACACCTATTCCGCTCTCGACATCATCAACAACATTCTGCTCGAGGGTATGAAAGTAGTGGGTGACCTCTTCGGAAGCGGTCAGATGCAGCTGCCCTTTGTGTTGCAGTCTGCTGAGGCGATGAAAGCCGCCGTACGTTTTCTTGAACCCTTTATGGAGAAGAAAGGTGGCGCGACCGCTAAAGGCACAATGGTGCTCGCCACTGTCAAAGGCGACGTGCATGACATTGGCAAAAACCTTGTGGACATTATTCTAACGAACAACGGTTACAAGGTTCACAATCTTGGAATCAAGCAACCGATCGAAAATATTCTGCAGGCATATGACGAACACGGCGCCGACGCGATTGGAATGAGTGGCTTGCTCGTGAAGTCGACTCTGATCATGAAGGAGAATCTGGAGTTGATGAACGAACGGGGAATTAAGGTTCCTGTTGTTCTTGGTGGCGCTGCTCTGACCCGACGCTATGTGGAAGATGATCTAAAGGCCTTGTACAAGGGGCAGTTGTTCTATGCGCGCGACGCGTTTGCCGGTCTGCACACGATGGACAAACTTGTCGGCGGCAATGGCAAGGCAGCAAGAACAGCCGAACCCACTGCAATTGGCCTTGCCGAACCGCCGGAGGATACGGAGGATCTAGTCGGCGAAGAAGCAAAGTTGGGCATTCGCAAACCGGCTAGGCCCCGCGGCGCCGTAACGCAGCCATCGCTAACGAAACACACTTCTCGATCCAACGTTCGGTCTGAAGTGCCGATTCCGACGGCCCCATTTTATGGATCGCGAGTTGTCGAAAACATCAGTCTGGATGAAGTGTTTGGCTACGTGAACGAGACTGCGCTGTTCAAAGGACAGTGGCAGTTCAAACAGGGGCGAACGCCCGCAGACGAATATCAGTTGCTGGTGCAAAATAAGGTTCGACCGATCTACGAAGAATTGAAGGCCAGGAGCAAACGAGAAAACCTTCTTGTGCCTAAGGTTGTGTACGGTTATTTCCGTTGTCAATCAGAAGGAAACGATCTGATTGTTTATGGCGACGGCGAAAAAGAACGCCTACGCTTTACGTTTCCACGACAGCCGTCGGGCAAACACTTATGTCTTGCGGACTTCTTTGCCTCTCGTGACTCCGGGAGAATGGACGTGGTCGCTTTTCATCTGGTGACGGTTGGTCGGCGAGCGAGCCAGTATTCGCAAGAGCTTTTTAAGGCTGACAATTACTCCGAGTATCTCTACTTTCACGGTCTAAGCGTGGAGAGCGCCGAAGCTCTAGCCGAGCTCTGGCATAAACGTATCCGTGAAGAGTTGGGAATAGCGGGCGCTGACGCACCGGAATTGGGAAAGCTTTTCCATCAGCAGTACCAGGGTTCGCGATACAGCTTTGGTTACCCAGCTTGTCCTGACCTTGAGGACCAGCAGAAGTTGTATGAGCTTTTGGATCCCGGCCGGATCGATGTTGAGTTAACGGAAGAGTTTCAACTTGAACCGGAACAGTCGACGTCGGCAATCATCGTTCACCATCCTGAAGCGAAGTATTTCAACATCGACTAGTTTCCTAATCAGACATCTCTGTGTTATCTCTGTGGGCTCCGTGTCTCTGTGTTTATTGGTTTGGCTTTTAACCGGAAGCACAGAGCCCGCGGAAAAAATTTCGATGTTTCTTTTCGAAGCTATTTGATGTGTTCAAGCCAATGTCGAACGCTCCAAATTCACGTTCCGGCACCGTCTCAACCCGATTTGAGCGCGGAAATGCCGGGGCTCCGACCTTAAGTACGCAAGCGTTTGCCCTGGAGCCGACGAAGGAAGAGCTTTCGGTCTTATCCTGGTTTGAGCGCATTGCGTTTCGTCTCGTGGGACGCATGAATTCGGGTAGCTGGAAGCGATTCTGGACGTGGTGCCAAAGGATCTTAGGCGCTGGTTGGATACACCTTTCCACTTACAACATCATGAACGTGTACGGTCTCGAAAATGTCGAGGCCGCTTCACGTGACCGCCCGCTCCTGTTGGTCGCGAATCACCGCTCTTTCTTCGACATGTATACCGTTTCGACGGTGCTGTTCCGCAACACGACGTGGCGTAAACAGCTCTTCTTTCCAGTTCGCGGACGGTTCTTTTATCAGTCGCCCGTTGGACTGTTTGTTAACCTGGTCATGGGTTGGTGGTCCATGTACCCGCCATTCTTTGCAACGGGTGATCGTCCAGTGCCGGAAAAACGCGCTTTTGATAAGCATTCGTTTCGTGTATTGACCGAACTTGCTCGAGTTGGGGCGGGGAACGTGATAGGTTTTCACCCCGAAGGAACGAGAAACAAAAGCGATGATCCCTATTCATTCCTTCCCGCCCAACCCGGAGTAGGAAAGTTGATTCGTGACTCGAACCCACAGGTCATTCCTGTGTTCATCGCCGGCTTGTGCAACAATCTTCCTCGTCAGATTGCGCGCAACTGGAACCGGGAAGATGTGATTCGAATTCACTTTGGTGAGGTGTTGGATTTGTCAGCTTATCTCGAAAAGCCAGATCGCCTTCGCACTCACAAAGAGATTGCAGACTTTGTTATTGGCAAGATCGCAGAATTAGGCGAAAGAGATCGTGCGCTAGTGTCCGATATGCCTTAGCTTGTCGTCTTGGTGCGCAACAACCTCCTCACGATTTAAGTTGAGGGTTGGGCAAGACGATGACAAGCTAAAGCGTATCGGACACTAAAAACAATGCCACTTCCGCTCGTAATAGTTAATCCTGAATCAGCCAGCGGCACTACACAAAAATCCTGGCCGCAGATTGCGAGTGATCTGCGTTTGCACTTTGGTTCCTTCTCAGTGGCGTTTACCGAACAGGCTGGCCAGGGCATTGAGCTGGCATCCGACGCTTCACGAGCCGGAACGCAACTAATAATCGCTTGCGGTGGCGATGGCACCATCTCCGAAGTTGCAAATGGGATCCTGAACTCAGGTAAGGATGTCGAACTCGGAATTCTTCCCAGCGGAACTGGCGGCGACTTCCGCCGGACATTAGAAATTCCATCTCAACCCCGCAGTGCGGCGAGAATGCTTCGCGAAGGCCGGGCGCGTCGCATTGACGTGGGAAGAGTTTCTTTTGTGGATCATAAAGGTGCAGACGCCACTCGATACTTCCTTGGCGTTGCATCGTGTGGGATGGGCACCGAAGTTATTGAACGTGTGAAAAGCGGCGCGTCCAAGTGGTTGCCAGACAACGTACCAACCTGGCTCGGAGGTCGTGTATCGTTTGGTGCGGCGCTGTTGCAGACGGCGGCACGGTCTGAGCGATCGCAGATCGTTGTGCAATTAGACGACGCCCATGAGCGTCACCTGTCGGTGACAAGCTTCTGTGTCGCGAATGCCCGATATTTCGGGGGCGGAATGAAGATAGCCCCGGATGCGAAACTTGCGGATGGTAAGTTGGATGTCGTAAGTGTTGGTGACCTGAGCGCGTTGAAGATCTTTACGAGAGCTCCCCGGTTGTACTTTGGATCCCATATGTCGATGCCGGAAGTCAGCCACGCCCTGGCGAAAAAGGTTTATGTACGTTCTGCCAACAAGTCGCAAAGTATCGCGATTGAAGTTGATGGCGAACTGCCGGGTTGTCTGCCTGCTACATTCCAGGTGATTCCCCAAGCCTTGCGAGTTCGCTGTCCCGCATGAAACCTTTCGAGAGTCGTCTGGAATGTTACACTTTGAACGAAAAGGTGAGCGACTCGCGCCGCTGAGCAGGTTCGCTTGGCGAGTGATCGCTTCAGCGGGAATCACCGCCTGCTTAGTATTGGTTGCGCTATCAGTTGGAGTTAGCGGTTATCATTGGATTGCAGGTTTTGATTGGGTTGATGCCATACTCGAAGCGTCGATGATTTTGGCGGGGATGGGTCCGGTGAATCCTCTTAGCTCAAGCTCCGCGAAATTGTTTGCCGCCGGTTATGCATTATTTAGTGGTCTCATATTCATCGCCGTTACTGGAATTTTGTTAGCGCCGGCACTTCATCGTCTTATGCACGCATTTCATATTGACGAGAAAGACATCAACAAGTAGCCTAGGACTCCTCCCACTTTCCTGACAAACCATGGATGAAAGAAGAGCAAAGCCCCGCCTGAGTGTCAGTCTGGATGCAGTCTGGGACTTGAAGGAAGACAGACATACAGCAAAAGTTACTGACTTGTCTGAAGGTGGGTGCTACCTGGATTCCGTCGGTGAGGTATTGACAGGCGAAATCGTGGCCTTCCGCGTGCTTCTGCCGGATGGAGATTGGCTATACCTTGAGGGAGAAGTTCGCCATCACCGTGCCGGAGTTGGCTTCGGCGTTCAGTTTATAGATCTCGATGACCAACAGCGCGAGAAGTTGCACCTTCTTCTCCGCCTCGCGAAAGAGGCTGGCCCCTCCACCCTGATCTCTGCGGATTTGGTAGAAGACTAACGAATCCCACGCCTATCTCGATAAATGTCTTGAATACGCAGTTGCATAAAATGTACTCTCTAATAGTCAAACCCCCATTTGACGAGGTAGACCCTCCTGCCCAGTTGCCCCTCACTTAAGAATCTGTAGTTGCGGCCCGAACATTCGGTCGATCTGTCAAGAATGGCGATTCAAGGTACTCTCGAAACCATGAGCTTGAGCGACCTGTTCCAATTTATCGGAGCAGGACGCAAGAGTGGAACGCTAAAGTTCGATGGTGGCAAGATCACGAAACAGGTCTACTTTCAAGAAGGACTTATCGTGGGGTGCCGATCAAATAATCCACGCGAGTACCTGGGCCAAGTCCTGTTGCACTATGGCAAGGTAAACGAAGAACAACTTCAGACAGCGCGCGAGACTCAGCGAAAGTCGCGTCTGAAGTTAGGCGACGCGCTGGTCCAGTTGGGATTCTTAACAGAGGCCGACGTTTTCGATGCCGTAAAGACGCGCACGCTCGAAGCTATCCACGATCTGTTTGTTTGGAATGAAGGACAGTTCGAGTTCTACGACGAAGAGCCGCTGCCGCGGGATTTGATTAAGGTTGAAGTGGAGCCTACGACCGCTATTATGGAAGCTATTTGCCGGATGGATGAGATAGCGCGGTTCCGGACGCTCGTGCCATCAGACCGCGCCATAGTGGAGTTGTCACCTGGTTGGACGTCATCCCTGAATCTCGGAAAAGACCTTCGGAGGATGCTGTTCTTCGTCCATAAGCGCATGTCTGTTGCAGAAATCGCATATCACATGCACGCTTCAATATTTCAGATATACGGACTCCTATTTGAACTAGTTAGTGAGGGCTATGCCCGCGTCGTCGGGGAGTCGGCGGAGTCTTTCGGAACTACCGTGGTCGATACGGAAGACGTGCCGGAAACTGCTACCGAGTTAATGTCGTCGGCTGAACGAAAGGTCGACGAAGATCCGGAAGCCGCGCTAACGATTCTTCAGCGTGTCTTGAAAGAGGAACCAAAGAACTCGCGCGCCCAAGAGTTAGTAATCGAGGCTGAAGCGAAACTTGTTCACCGGATATTCCAGTCTGAGTTATCACCTCACGCGATCCCAACGCTTGCCGTCTCTCAAGATAATTTAGCTGGGGAAGAGCTTCACCCGCAGGAAGGCTTTCTTCTCTCGCGAATCAACGGCACCTGGGATGTTCAATCCATACTATCTATCTGTCCCTTCCGTGAAGCCGATAGTTTAATGATGATGCGAAGTTTGTTGGCGAGAGGGATTATTAAACTGGAAACCAAAGCCTTGAAACTTAGCTAAACTTGCCGTATCGTCTTGCCGCCCTCGCACTCCTACGGTTGGTCCTCTGTATTCCTGTAGTTCTCGTTGTTTGCGCCAACCTGGGTCAACTCAGTCTTAAACCTGATTGTTTGAGGAGGTGTGGCCCTATGTTCGGTTCGACTGTTGTCGATGTCGCGATAGGTCTGGTTTTTGTGTACCTGTTGCTTGCTATCATTTGCACTTCTGCTAACGAGTTGTTATCAGGTGTAACTAAGTCGCGAGCAACGTTGTTGACAGAAGGCATTCGCCAACTCCTGGGTAATCAGCCCACCAGTAGTGCGAAGAATAGTCCCGAAGCGTTGTTTGAAGAATTCTACCGGCATTCGTTGATTACGAGCATGATGCGCGGCCACCGCCATCCCGCTTACTTACCCGCTCGAACGTTCTCTACAGTTCTTATCGATATCCTCAGCAAAAATCGGACAGGTCGGGTTACTGTTGAAGATCTTGAAGAAGGACTTAACAGTTTGCCTGATGGGGATGTAAAGCAATCGGTGTCGGCGATTGCGCGCAATGCTGAAAGGGAACTGGACGATATCCAGTTAGGCATCGAAGGCTGGTTCGAAGATGCGATGGATCGGGTGACTGGTTGGTATAAGCGAAAGACACAGGTCTGGACCATTATCGTCGCATCGTTAATCACACTGTTAGCAAATGCCGATACGGTTCACATTGCGCGCCGGTTGTGGCAAGACCCAGTGTTACGTTCTGCCGTTGTTGAAGAAGCAAAGACGCGAGCCCAGAAGCCTCGTCCTTCGGTCACAGTCGAATATCCCGACCCGGACGATCCTACCAATCCGCAAGTTACATCAAACGAAGGGAACACCGTTTCAGCTCAAGAGCAGGCACTCCTTGGTCAAATGCTTGGCTGGCAAGGTCCGTTCGATAATTCGAAACGCGCGTGGATGGAGCGGATACTTGGATGGGCCCTAACTATTCTGGCGATCTGTCTCGGTGCTCCGTTTTGGTTCGACCTCTTAAATAAATTTGTAAACATTCGCTCGGCAGGTAAGTCACCCGCCGAGAAACCCAAGACTCCGCAAAAGCGAAAGTTGGCGACTGCAGATAAATCACCCTAAGGAGATCATCAGCATGAAAACGCGTTCGCTACTGGCTGTTCTGCTTCTGATCAGCGTAAGTGGAGTTTGTCGGGCAGACATAACACTTGCCCTCAATAAGTCGTTTGTAAAGAAATATAAGGACCGCGCTACGCTTACTACAAATTTTCAGGTGGATCATCACCCGACGAAGCCACACGACATCGGGCGAAGCGGTGATGACGGTGATATTCACATGGCCGGCAGGGATAGTGTTTTAAAACTGCCACTGGTCGCTGAAATAATTAACGCGCGGTTTGCGCCGACCGCAATGCAAGAGCTGATGGAAACTGTTTCCGATCAGGCAATCAGCATGACAGGCGCCTGGCGAATTTGGTTTGAACACCCGGGTCACAAAGATCAGATCCAGGGTCAGACAGTAAAGAAGCCCACCACTTCGAACCCGGATCATGTTTGTGAGATCCATCCGATCACGAAATTCTCAGGAGTAGATCTCCTGACCTCGTTTGTAGAAATTAAGAATCAAGCGGTGCCGCCGAAGATCTACGAGGCTTACACGGCAGACGTAGCCTTTCCGTTCTACGAGCAACTCGAAGCCACCATAGAGGCGAGCAATACTGCGATCATGATTGTGAGTGGCGGCAGCAAGTACAACTACACAGAGTTTTACATTGAGCTGGCCGGTAACCCAAAGGAAGTCACCGATGGTTATCTTGTCCTGGCGAATGTTTTTCAGTCAGACAATGATGAAGATCAAGTTACTGCCGCACCTCGGCGGATGGTGTTTGTGAAAGGGACCGAGCCGGCAAACAAGCTTTTATCTTTGACGCAGGGCGACCGCCTTCACGTACTCGGAATACCGCGCGTGAATCTTGCGGAAGTCTACGTGCTTGCTCAAGAACATGGTGCTAATGAAGTAACTGTCAACCTACCGTATGAAATGATAATAGTGGCAGTATTGCCATGAGTTGAGGGAAGGAGAACAAGGTTTATGTCGGAAGAAAACAAAGCGATTGTGCGACGATGGTTTGATGAGGTGTGGAGTAAGGGACGGGCCGAGGCCATTGACGAGATGTTCGCGAGCGATGGTTTGGCTTACGGATTGGCTGAAGATCCCGAGGAGGCGGTTGACCCTTCGGCGTACAAGTTGTTTTACAACAGATTCAGAGGCGCATTTCCGGACATCATCGTTACAGTCGAGGATATGGTTGCCGAAGGGGATAAGGTTGCTGCGCGTTGCAGCGTCCGCGGGAAACACACGGGCGATCACCTCGGGATTGCCGCTACTCACACTCCGGTCGACTTTACTGGTATCACGATAGTCAGAATCAAGAATGGTAAGATTGTCGAAGCCTGGAATAATTTCGATTTTATGCGAATGAATAAGCAGATAGGCGTGCTGTGATCATCGTGATAACAACAGCAACACTGAAGCTTCAGTCCCACACCTCAAGATCACAAAGATTTCAGGTTGGGAAGGGTGGCTTGCCCCCGCTCAAGATTCACACTGAAGTTCACTGTAATGAGAGTTGAGCGCGGGGAAGCCACCCTTCCCGACCTGAAATGTTTCGCAGCTTGAATCGTGACTTGCACCCACTACCCGCTACCTGCCAGGTGGTATCGGCCCCATGACTCCACAGTTCGTGTTTGAAGCCCGAATGAATGATGTTGTTTCATCAACTTGCGGCTGGCAGCGGCACTGACTCGTACACAGCGATCTCTTTCGACAAAGCCCGTTCCAACTTCACATTCTCGTTCACGCTTAGCACAAAGAATCGTCTTGATACTGGATGCGCTAGATTGCGCCAACGGGACAGCTGCTTCTCGTAAATAACTTCGAATCCGATCGAGCCGAACAGTCGCCGCCAATCATGACCTAGACGAAACGTGCATGGTCCGGTGCGTTTCGTCCATTGTCGATTGTGAATCCAACAAATGGTCCTATCCCACCAATCCTTCGGTATGTCTTCATAAATAATTGCCCGACCGCCGGCCTTAAGAACGCGTACGACTTCATTCAGGACGAGTGATGAGTCTTGTGCGTGGTGAAGCACATAGCACAAAAGCACCGCATCGAACTGTCCGTCACGTACAGGAAAGTTGCGACCGTCGAACGACAGATAATCTATGGGCGCTTTTAGGTCGTGGCCTACATCAAGGCCTACCACTCGCGCCTTAAGGATTCCGGCAAGATGGTATGCGATAAATCCGTTGCCACAGCCGACATCCAGCACGTCGGCGCTACGAGGCAACATCCGAGCTATCTCAAGCGCCATGTCATAGGCGCGTCCAACCTTTCGGCGTCTATGCATGCGTTGAACTCGACGACGTATTCCTGTCAGAACCGATCGCATCGTCTCGAGTGTTAGCAACGAAGATGCCGATCATTGGCGCGCGCCGATGGCGTGAAACCGGCCGTAAAATTGGACCTCACTGACAATAGTAAGAAAAATCTGTCGCAAGGAAATTTGGACAGATGTTTGATGTCTCATGCTAGGAAGTGATAGGTCGAATAGGTCCTATACGTCCTATTAGTTGAATGATTATCTGAAATCGTTTAAGAATGCAGGAAAAATTAATTTCGAGGTACTGCATGCCAAAACTTGTAGCCCTGGTAATGATCGCCAGCGTTTTCGCGATCTCACTAGCTCAAAATCGATCCCGTAACAACACAACTTCAGATTCGCCGACCGGTTATTGGCCGCTCGAAAAGAGCCAGCCAATAATCGACAAGACACAAACGATTACTCTTGCACCCGATCTGACAGGCCTCAGCGCCGGCGAGCGCACCGCCGTAACGAAACTGCTGGAAGTGGGCCGCATCTTTCAAAAGCTGTACGAAGACCAACGACATCCGGAAGCACTCTCCTCATTCCGTGCGCTGCAGCAGTTAGACACACGAACAGGATCGGCGCCTGCGACCCGAAATCTGTTGACGCTTTACAGGCTATTTCAAGGTCCAATAGCTACAACACTAGAAAACAAACGTGAACCGTTCCTTCCGGTTGATCCTTCTGCGCCGGGAAAGAACCTCTATCCGTGGAAAGTAACCAAGGAGGAGATTGAGCAATGGCTCGTAACTGTGCCTAACAATGCGGACCGTCGCGAAGAGTTACTCGATCTTCGTACGGTTGTGCGCACAGCGAGCTTAAAGAACATTCGTGATGACATCGCTCGTCTGAGACAGTATCCAGCGCTGTCGACTCTTCACCCAAACCTTCTAAAGCGTCTGGAGGCGCTTGAAGCGGCCAAACGTTCGTCACAGCATGCGACACCTGCGCAACAAGGCTTATACGTCGTTCCGTACGCAGTCGCGTACGCTGACGACCTGATGAATGCTTACCGCTTGCTCAATGAGGCTGCAGATGCTGTCAAGAAAGATGATGAAGAGTTTGCGAAGTATCTTCGTAATCGCGCGCGTGACTTGCTCTCGAACGACTACGAATCAGGGGACGCGAGCTGGGTCACTGGACATTTCAAGAACTTGAACGCTCAGATTGGCTCGTACGAGACCTATGACGACGAGCTTTACGGCGTCAAAACGTTCTTCGCCTTTAGTTTGTTAATGACTCGACAGCAGGAAACGACCGCGTTGCGACAAGCAATGAAGGGTCTTCAGGTGCTCGAGGATTCACTGCCTTATGACCATCACAAGAAGGTCCGCGAAGACATTCCTGTTGGTGTTTACGATGTGGTGGCCGACTTTGGACAGGCACGTGGCGGGAACACCGCGACGATACTCCCGAACGAGAGTTACCTCGCGCGCCGGTATGGTCGCACAATTCTTCTGCGGGCAAACATCATGCGCGATCCGAATATCTTCGAAGGCACCTCGCGGACATTCGCTGCTGCCGTCGGTGAAGAACAGGCGAAGGCTCTGACCAACGAAGGAAACTTCTATCGCACTCTTTGGCATGAGGTGGGGCATTACCTCGGAGTCGATCGTACAAAGGACGGCCGTGACTTGGATGAAGCACTGCAGGACAACTCGAACACTCTTGAGGAAATGAAGGCGGATCTTGTTTCGCTATTCGTTGCTGAGGCTTTGCGAAAGCAGGGCTACTACACTGACGCACAGCTGCGAAGCGTTTACGCCGGAGGGATTCTGCGCGTGCTGCAGAACAACCGCCCCCGAAGAGATCAGCCTTACAACACGATGCAGTTGATGCAATGGAACTTCTTTTTGGAAAATGGATTGCTGAGCTTTGATCCAGCAAGTAAGACGTTACAGATGCATTACGACAAGTACCATGATGTAGTGGGTAAGATGCTGGCCAAGACTCTGGAGGTTCAATACGAGGGTGACAAGAGCGCTTCTGATGCGTTCATAGATCAGTACGCAAAATGGGATGACAACCTGCATGGCGTGATTGCGGCGAATATTCGAGCACAGCAGAAGTATAGATTCAGACTATTTAAATACTCGGCCCTAGGAGAGTAATCAGTAGCAGGCTTCTGTGAGTGCAAACAGTCAGTACCGTAACGCGTAGCCTCGGGTCCACGTTTAATTCAGTCACCTGGATGTCAGCGTGGACCCGACGCTACCGCGTTACGGTACTGACTGTTTTGCCACTACATTGTCTTAGTTACGGAAGGCGTTTCCACCCAGGAAATTCTCACGTAGATAAACAACAGTGTCATGTAAGGTCTCGCCGGGATCTCGCGCCCTGAATCCGAGTTCGCGACTGGCCTTGGCGCAGTTGAGGTACCAGAAGTACTGGGCCATCTCGATCGCGCCCGGCTCGACGGGCGACGCGAGATCCCATTGTTTGAAGAATGAATCGACCAACTGAGCGCCAGCGACAGCTATCCTTGATGGCAGCGCAACCCAGGGTGCAGAGACCTTTGTGAGTCGCTCTAATCGTCCAAAGAATTTGGAAAACGTCCAGTTGGCGGCTCCCAGTAGATACCGTTCACCGTGCCGACCCTTTTTCATTGCGGTGCGAAACGTTGCGGCTGTATCCCGCGCGTCGACAAAGCTCACTCCGCCTGAAGGCACCGCGCTAATCTTTCGCGCCATAAAATCGAGCACAACCTTCGTTGAACTCAAACGATCGTCACCGGGTCCAAGAAGCAGACTCGGATTCATGATTACCAAACGTAATCCTTTGCCGTGGAATCTTTCCAGCGCGGCCATCTCCTGATAAGCCTTGCTCGCGTAGTACGGCCAACGCGAGATGATGTCGAGCGGTACTGGGGCCGACTCCTCGGGTATGAAATCGCCCTCCTTGGTGACGGCAATGGTGCCACTGGTCGACGCGAGCACGATCGACTTCACGCCGGCAGCTTTTGCCGCATCACAAAGCAGACGCGTTCCCTCCACGTGAATGTCGTACATCTCTCGCGCGTCTTGTCGTTCGCGCGACACCTTACCAGCGAGGTGATAAATCTCGCCGATTCCGTCAACTGCTCTTTTGACATCATCTGGTTTCGTTATCGAACCTTCGAATGTTTCAATTCCTAGATCCACAAGCCAGTCGGGAATTGACGTCGCCATAACGCGAATGTCTTTCACACCGTCATCAATCAACTGTCGAACAAGATGTGAACCGAGAAAGCCTGTGCCACCGGTGATCAACGTGGAGGCGCGCGGGCGTTTCTCGATTGCAGCACGGCGCTTGGTTGTCGAGACCGCTGTTATTTGAGCAGTTCTTTTCGTGGAACGTTTGGCAGGCATAAAGGGATCATCGGTTCCCGTCGAGCGCGTTTAATATTTCCTCCAGAGATCGACGTTGGACTTTTATGAAGTGAGGGACGCCGCCGTCTCTTCGATATCATCGACGAGTTGAGATCGTCGCTCGACTTTCCATTGTTTTCGCAGTCCCTTCGCGTCGAAGGCATCTCGCGAACGAGTCCGTAACCGGTCAACTTCATGATGAACAAGCGCAGCAATTAAGCGATACGCTTCCGAGCGGGGCATGCCTTTCGTCATTTCCTCAAGCTCCTCGTACGGCAGCAAGCGTCCGATCCTCGCGCCGATGTCGCGGCTCTTGATCAAGGTTGAGCCTTTGGGCATCGCCTGGTATGTGCCATACAGGTACATCGGCAGAATACCTACACGCGCGTGCAACGCCAGATATCCAACTACAGGCTTGAAGTCGGCCATTTCACCTGTGACTGACCTTGTGCCTTCCGGAAATATCAACGCGTTGTATCCTCGGTCGAGAAAGGAACGCGCATGCCGCAGTGATTGTCGCAGCGATCCCGTGCGTTCCATTGGTACGAGATTCGTGAAGTTCTCCATCACCGCACGCTTGTACTTCGTGTCGAAGAAGTAGTCGGCGGCGGCTAACGCAACGAGATCTTTTCCTGCTTCACCAAGCGCCATTTTGGTCAGACCCATATCAAGGTGCGAGCAGTGATTTGCTGCAACAATGAAATTCGTGTGTGGCGGTATGTTGGGTTGACCCTCGTATTGTGTGCGGAGAAACTGGCTATAGAAGGCCTTTTGTAAGGCATCGGCAGCTTTATTTCCAACACTACGAACGACTGATGGGACATAAATCTCATCGTCAGTCTTTTGCGATTCTGTTCGCACCGGTTGTTTTACGGAGCCTGAGCCTCTGCGATTTACTACCCCGATCAACTCCTTTATGTCCTGGATCTCGTTGAAGCGTTCAGGTGCATTGATTGAGGCACCAGCGTTTTCGATGGCCGTTGCAAGTTCCACAAACATCAAACTGTCAAATCCCAAATCGCTAAGGCGTGAATTAATAGAGACTTCTGACCGCGGGCGATTTGCGACGTTCGCTACAATGTTAAGCAGCCACATCGAATCCTTGTCGACAGATTCGTCAGTAGTAACACCTCCCGCTCTTTGATTCTCTTCGAGCGCCTCCATTATCCGCACTACTTCACGCCGCTTAACTTTACGTGTGGCGGTACGCGGCAACTCAATGTCGGTGAAGTGCAGGACTTTGACGCGTTTGTAGTAGGGCAGGGAAGCGGATACTTCGCGGAAGTGTTCCTCGATGAGGCGGTGCAGCTCTGCTCGCGACAGCGTAATGTCATATTCGTCGTCTGGAACTACGAGGCAAGCGACTTTCTCGCCAATTCCCTCCGTCAACCCGACGATGCTTAGTTCCTTGATGTACGGTGAATTCTCGTAAACCTCTTCGAGCTCATCCGGATAAACGTTTTTGCCGTTGGTATCGACGATAATCTCTTTGGACCGTCCAACCAGATACAAGTTTCCTTCGTCGTCAACACGTCCCAGATCACCCGTATAGAGCCAGCGATCTACGAGCGTTTTGCGTGTAGCCGCTTCGTCTTCGTAATACCCCAGCATCACGTTGGGACCGCGAGCCAGAACTTCACCGACACCACCAGCGTCAGGATCAGCAATGCGAACTTCCACACCCGGCAGCGGTTTGCCGACAGAACCTGTGAGCATTCGATTCTCCGGCCGTGTAACAGTCAAGACAGGAGATGCTTCGGTGAGTCCATAGCCTTCGAGAATCGTAAAGCCGAGTCCCTGGAAATCACGCTGAATCTTTTCACTGAGTGCCGAGCCGCCGCTGATGAAATAACGTATACGACCACCCAAGCCTTCATGAATCGGATAGAAGAGCACCTGACCGAAGTTGAACGGTGTCTTATCTCGAATCCAGGCATTCGCGCGAATCAGGTTATCCGCAGTCTTGCCGATCCATTCACTCCGTTCATAAAGCCGATTCTTGATTCTTCGGTGCAGGAGTTCCCACAGGGCCGGGACGCCGACCATGCCCGTAACATGGCCATTCTTAATGGCTCGTGCCAACGCGTCACTGGTCAGTTCCGGCAGATAGGTTATCTGCGCACCACGACTCAAGGGTGTCAAAAAACCTGTAGAGAACTCGAACGTGTGATGAAGAGGTAAGACAGACAACACGCCATCGTGAGTCGTCATATCGAAGACCGATGAGAGCATCGACACCATGCTCGTCAGATTTCGATGCGACAGCATGACGCCTTTCGGTTGGCCCGTCGTGCCGGAGGTGAAAATGAGCGACGCCACTGATTGAGCGTGAACACGTTGCGGCAGCAAACTCAGTCGCTCTTGTTCGCTAGCTTCGTCCGGCAGTCTGAAAATCTCTTCAAATGTCCATACAACTGTCGAACCTTGTTGGGCCAAAAGCTCGCGAAGGTTCGGATGTTCCTGATCGACGCGCTCGCTGATCACAATGCCGGCCGCATTTCCCGCGTTCGCAAACGTAAGAATTTCGTTAGTCGAACTGTCAGGATCGCAGGGAATGCATGTCGCACCCGCCTTCAAGACACCAAAGTAGGTCATTCCCCATTCCGGCGCGTTGTGGCTGACAAGCATGACGCGGTCCCCGTGCTTGATGTTCTGACTTGCCAGGAATCCCGCAACCCGTGTCGCTAATTCACGAACGTCAGCATACGTGTATTGCTCTTTGCGCCCATCGCGCTCGATGCGCATAGCCACTCTGGTGGCGTGTCTCTTGGTAGAGGTCTCGAACAGCTCGAGCAGATCTCGATAGGTGTAAACGCGCTTCGGTTGCGCGCGCATGTCTTCTTCGAGAGTCGGGAACACCCATTTCGCGAGACCCGGAAGGTGGACGTTCAACCAATAGTCGTACCAGTCAAACTTTTCGGGACTCCAGTCGAGGAGCGTGCGCTCGTCTGCGCTGATCCGTTCGAAGAGCGCACGAACGTTGTCGGAGCGAAAGATGTATGCGTTCTCAACGGTGAATGGCCGAAACATGTCGAATGCTTCATCGGTTTCTCGAGTGAATTCCTCGACCCGTTCTATGCTGCTCTTCACGCGATCGATGACTTCGACAACTCTGCCTCCGCCCCAACGAGGTCTCGCGCGGTCTAACAGCGAAGAAGCCTTCTTTGCGGCCGAATTGAACATGGGAATAGAAGTCTTTTCGTAACTCGAGATCGAGACGGGACGCGGTTCCATTCTCGCAGCAACCCTGTTCAGCACCTTTACGCCTGTCGATTTCTCCGCGAAGTGCCGCCGTCTATCTAGACCAACGAGCCTGATAATGCGCTCCATATTGTTCGGATTGGAGTCTCCGGTTGCAACTTGATAGACAAGACGTGGCTCCTCGATGCAGACCTGGGCCGCAACGGCCAGCATTACTGAGGCCACTTGATCGACCGGGGTGATGTCGAGGATCAACTTGTCGTTCGCAGGAATTTGGTTTTGTCCTTTGCGAACTAAAAAGATAATTGGAGCCGTGGTGGTGAATCCTTCGTTCCAACCGGGGAAGGGATAGGCAAGAGCGGATTCGACGATACTTGGACGAACGATACTGCGGATCATATTTTTTTCCGCAGCGACGAGTTGCTCACCAAGAGATTTTGTGTAGGTGTAGATATTCGGCCAACCCCACCATGCAGCGCGCTCAACGCCGAGGTCGGTGAGTCGCGTGCGCGTCCACACCTTTCGTTCTCGAGCCACGGCCAGACCGAGTGCATCTGGATCGTCGACATCACGACCTTCTTCATTGAGACGCTTTCGGGCTAGCTCGCGGAAACGCGCTGCCATCATTGCGTCGCGGGCTTCTTCACGAACACGTTCTGCAAGTTTGGCGCAATCCGCTATTTCCTGATCTACGGAGAATTCGACGCCTTGTAGCTCATTTTTGCGTGGGAAGTACCCCAGTACCGGATCGCTTTCCCAAACAGCTCCTGAACGATTGCCCGCTACGAAACAGGTTGAGACGTGAACCAGTGCGGGTCGCTTCATGCGGCGGGCAAAGGCAACGACGTTCTGAGTGCCAACCACGTTCGTGCGCAAAGCACTTTCAAGCGTCGGATTGAAAGTGACATTACCGGCGGAGTTGATTACAACGTCGATATCATCGGCGATTGATTGTGCTTGCTCTTCACTGTAGCCAAAATTTGTTTCCGCAATATCGCCGCCTCTGATAACTACCTTGTCTTCGATAAAGCCTTCGAGTGCGCTGCCGTATCTTTCACGTAACGGATCAAACGGTGGCGCTGTAATAATGTTATTCCAGAATCTTGCTTCCGACTCCTCCTGCGAACGCGCACGAACAGTAATGTAGACTTTGCCGATGTTTGGAAATCGATGCAGCAGCATGCTCAGCGTGACTTTGCCGAGAAAGCCGGTGCTGCCGATCAAAAAGACTTTTCGATCTTTATAAATTTCGGTCGGTGATAACTTCATGCTGACGCTTACTCCATATCGGCAATCCCAATCATGGGCTGATGCAACATCGTGATCTCTGCCGAGTTGCCCATGTAACTGCGCGCCAGTGCGATGGCTTCCGTGAGATTGTCTGCGCGCTCCCAACCAAGCATCGCAGGAACGTGTACGTTTTCTGCCCCGGCCGCTATTACTTTCCCAACATGTTGCCGACCATTCTCGCCCCAGTACCACATAAAAAACGGATGGGCACCATGATACGCGTTGCCGCGACGATACATTTCAACGTAGCTCGGGTTATTTGCGAATTCACGCTCGTATTTGTCGCGTAGCACAAAGGCATCGCGCGTCTCAGGCAACAGGCGATTGAAAAACTCTATGTAACTGGGATGAAAACGATGATCGAAATCGTCGTAGCACGGGTGGTGCAGGATCAAAACCCCGCCCTTTTTCAACAACGGTTTGTTTCGATAAAAGTTGAAGTGATAGCCGAGTCCCATCACCTGAACCAGAAGCGGATTTAGAATTGAATAGACGTTGTAAGGGGAAATATCAGGGATGCCAGTGATCAAAATATCGCACTGGCCACGAATTGGAATTAAGTATTGCTCAAATCCTTTAGCAACGATTCGTTCGTGCACTGGCTCTGTCTTTCCAGCATAACAGGCAATCATCTCGTACTGCGATGGTCTCGAATGCAGCAGCTTGCGCCGGGCAGGTCTCGGCAGCTTGCTCATCGTGTAGCGCATAGCTTCGAACTTCATTCGATCGAGGGCAGTAAAGTCATCTTCGTTCTTGAGAAGGAAGTCCATGTCGCCTTTGTACATGCGATTGTTGATGGCGGTCTCGATGTGAAACACGTTGAGGTGCTCATCGACGAGCTTTCCCATGCGCACGCATTTCCGATTCAGTTCAGACCGCGCCGGATCCATGTAGCTGTCAGAGTCGCGAATGGTTTGTGGTTCATGGTGAGCGCGCAACGATTCGTAGTCGCAAAGTCCGACGGCCACAGATTTATGACCACCGTCCATCGGCACGAGATTGATGTTCACATAGATCAGAAGATCGCTTTCGGCCGCGCGACGATTTAGAACCAGTGGCTCTTTGTGTTTTGTCTCACCAATTTTTATCAAGCCCTCGGTCCATTCAGCGTCATGGTTGTAGTAACGATCTGGATAGTATTGGTCAAAAATCCGCTGTCCCACCATGCGCTTCATTTCCCATTCCGTCATTTTGCGGTGCAGGGAATTGGCAATCACGATGTGCACGTCATCAACGCCGTGGCCCGCCAACATGTCGAGAACGATCTCGAGAACGGTTTGTCTGATGTCCGGAGTTGCCATGGGTGGGAGCGGAAGACTGATGTCGTCGACCGCAACGGTCACTCGCATGCCGGGTTCGAGCTGCGCAAACAGCGGGTCGCAATCGAATGGATGATTCAGCGCATAGCGGATAGCGGCTTCGCGATTCGGCAATCCTTTGATCGAGGGGTTTGGGTAAAGGACTCGGGTGCCAATCGGTAGGTCTTCAAGAATGAAATCTTCCCCGGAAGGCATGATCCGCGGCGCACTGTCGCGGTCTATGTAGATGACCGATTCGTGTGTTTTTCGTCTTAGTTGAAGAGCCATAATGTTCGTTCGGGTTTAAGACTATCCGCAGATTACGCAGATTACGCAGACTACAAGCCAGACGGAACGACAAGTTGAATGGATACAAAAATGCACTACTTAACTCGTTTTGATCTAAATCTGTGTAATCTGTGTAATCTGTGGACGGTCTTCACTTCAGATTAAGAATCGGCCAATCGTGATGCATCGCCGTTTGCCGCAGCCGCATGTCGGGATTCACGACCGCGGGATGGCCGACAATCGAAAGCATCGGCAAATCACTCATGCTGTCCGTATAGGCATACGAGTCACTCAGACTAATTCCCTCACGCTCCGAAAAGATTCGAATCCAAGAGGCCTTTGTCGCCGCCGCCATCACGGGTGGAAGTAGCCGACCAGTGGCAACACCATTCACAAACTCCAGCCGATTCGTGACGAACTCCGTGATGTTCAAATGCTCCATCAACGGCTTTACTGACAAATCCAAGGCTCCGGTGATTACTACCTGGCGGAACCCCATACTGCGCGACTTTTCAATTAGCTCGTAGGCACCGGGAAACACCGCAGGCTTAATAACGTCTTCAAAAAGCTCCTGCGCAAAGTAACGGAGCCGATCCTCCGATTGACCTTTGTACCGCTTGAAATAGAGGTCATTAAAAACCTTTCGGCTATACTGGTCCGTGATAGCGAAGACCGGAAGACTGAGCAGGGTAGCCGTGCTCATCCTCAGGCTCTTGGTCAGGCTGGATTGCCGTTTTGCGTAAAACCCCAAGGTGTGCACGAGGTTCGTGCTGACGAGTGTTCCTTCAAGGTCGTAGAATGCTGCCCCTGCCAACGCTCCTCCAAAGTTCCAGCAGTCTCCGGTGCTGCGTTAGGCCAAAATGTCTGCCTAGCTGTCAGTTGAGTCGTCACTATACCCCATTAGCGCCGATTTTTGATAATGGAAAAAACGGCTTCCGTCAGACTGTATGTAATCACCAGACAATTGGAGGCCTGGGCTGAGTGAAATTGACAAAACCGTTAGGAAAATCGAATTTTCCGTGTACTGCAACCGCCCTTTTTTTGATCATTGTTGCGGGGCAAATCGGTTGTCGAAAAGCGGCGAGTGTATCTGAAAGTGCTGTTGATACAGGCGATGAGAATGTCGCGAAGACGAAGGTGGCAGAGGCCGAGACTCTATATGAAAACCGAGCGGATATTAGGAGGGCGAGAGTTGCCGTTGCTACTTTGCGACAGGCGCAAGTGGCCGACTACGGGAATTACGAAGCGGCATGGAAGCTTTCGCGGGCTGCCTACTACGTCGGAGACCATACTGATAATGATGTTGAGCGCGATGAGATGTTCCGGTTGGGAATTGAGGCCGGTCAGGCGGCAGTCAAGCTACAGCCTGACAAGGCTGATGGCCACTTTTGGTTAGGGGCGAACTACGGCGGCATCGCTGCGCACAGCACTTTGGCAGGGCTGGCTAATGTTCAAGACATAAAACGCGAAATGGAAGCAGTCATAAAGATTGACGAGTCGTATCAGGGGGGCAGCGCCTACCTGGGACTCGGGCGGCTCTACCTCCAGGCGCCCCGCGTTTTAGGCGGCAACGTTACGACAGCGATTGAATATCTGGAAAAGGGAGTGCGGCTCGGTCCGAACAACTCGTTACTGAAAGAA
>Ga0114129_10002383_pt1 | contig 26107 bp, 18 predicted proteins | sample RhiMetdeltSRZDD1_FD_80071 | JGI IMG/M metagenome (GOLD analysis project Ga0114129, IMG submission 80071) | Populus rhizosphere microbial communities from Tennessee, USA - Rhizosphere MetaG P. deltoides SRZDD1 (version 2) (version 2) | ecosystem: Host-associated > Plants > Roots > Rhizosphere >...
ACGGATGGCGGACGCACGTGGAGAAAAATGTACGAGATCAAAGACCAGTTCAAGATGCACGACATTTTCTTCGCCGATCGTAGTCACGGCTGGGTCGTCGGGGACGAGGGCGCGATACTCTACACGCCGGACGCCGGTGAGAGCTGGATCGATGTCGGCGCGCCGGTTCCAGCCAGGCTGATGGATGTGGTGTTCGTAAATAGCCGAGTGGGATGGGCGGTTGGGTTGAGCGGCGTCGTTCTGAAGTACGAACCGAAATAGCGTGCGCGCTCGATCAGATTCCTATTTACTTCAACCTCATCGTCGGGTCGCCGAACAGCATCCACGTCATCCGCACGTCGGTATCCGTCGTCGCGAGCTTGGCCGCACGCGCCGCGTCTCCCACCCGCATAAACGGAGTGCTGAAGATTCGCCGATACAACTCCTGATTCATAAGCCATTGCCCGGCCGGTAGAGTCAGCCCGGCCGACGCCCACACCGCTGCCGCGCCGCCACCCTGGTTCTTCATCAATGCTTCCGCCATCGAGTCCTGGACCGGATCAATAAGGTAACCGTTCAAACAAGTCATAAGGAGGAACACCGGCAGATGCGCAGCGTTGTTTAGCGCGACCGCATCGGCGTTGGTGAATATGTTGCCTCGCCACTGGTTGAGATTCCCATGACCCGTGTAGTTGACCAGCCGCTGCCCGCGCGCGATTGCCCCCAGTATTGCCGCCTTTGTCGTCGCGTCGTCTCCTAATTGACCGCGAATGATATCTATCATCCTTACGTCAGCGGTAACGAGCGGATGTAGTTCCGCGCTGGCTCCTTCAAAGTCGTACCCATCGTTACTGTCGGCGACGAGCAACATCTCATCGGGCAGGCTCGCGGATTCATAACCGAGTATCTTGGCGATCATCATCTCTGTTTCCGGTCCATTCCGGACGGGCAACCGCCCCATCGCCAACTCGGGCACTCCATCGCCGTCGAAGTCTGCGAACCAATCATCGCTCGCCGCTTCCATAAAGGCGGTATCGATGAGTTTGGTCGGCACAAAATCGAAGTTCCCAAAGCCCATGTAGTTCTTTGGGTCATAGCTGGCATCGCCGACGATCAACGCGTAACGCGCCCGCTTCTTCCAACCATTGCGCGCAAGACTCAAAAAGTCGTAGATCGCTTGCGGCGTTTTATGCCCGTAGCTGAACTCATCGTAGATGTCTTCGATGTCGACGATCGCCACCGACAAACCCTGGGTTTGCCGCGTTACTCGCAACTGCTGGACGGAGCTGAAGAAGTCGCGCGGCGTGATGATGAGAAAGTCGGCGCCCTGTCCGGGCTTGGTCCAGTTGGAGGGGAGATTAGCGGAGACTTGTTTGGCGGCGCTCGCCTGATTGTCGGCCAAAGCCAGCAAGGTGCGCTGTCCAACCCCCGCCGCGAAAAACGAGACTGCGTAGCTCGCGCCCTGTTGCTGCACTTGTCCGGCGACTTCCTGGACCGCCGCCGGATTGGTGATATCAAACACCCGAATCGCGCTATTACCAAAGCCGGCGATCGTGAGCTGCTGACCGCCAGCGGCAGCCAGTTTCAATTGATCGTTGTCGGCAGCGTAGGTGTGATTGTAGGTGAGCCGCAGGTAATCGACGAGGTTTACGTCGCCCGAACCCGCGACCGCTAACGTCACCTGGTTCGCTCCTTCTACCAGCAGACCCGGCGGCACGCCGAGCGAGACAAGGCCAGTCGACCGGCCATAAAACGAGCAGTTGCCAAGGAGGCTGCCGTTAAGCGAAACGTCGATCTGATGCGCAACCAACGTGACGCCTTGCAAGGCGACCTCCAGGGTCGCGCCGCTCGAACCCGAATCCAGATGGGGAACACTGAGCGCCTGATTGACCGGCTGACTTGCGATCACCGCGCCAAAAAAATTCTCGGTCTCACCGTTGAGCAGGCCGGAAAAGTAGATGGTCCTGTCCTTGCGCTCGACGGCAAATGGAAAGCTGCCGCCCGCGACCGGCGGAGCCGAATTTGCCACTGACGTTATGCGCGAACCGGGCAGGGCGCCGGCTGCCAGCCAATAAACGCGAGTGTCGGTGTAGGTTGAGTCCAATCCGACGCCGTAGAACTCGACCGCATCGGTTGCATCCAGATGCCCATCGCCTTCTCCGGTGACCAGGATCGGTAGCGGCTGATTATCGACGTAAAGCTGCAGCTTGCGCGGGTCCGTGTTGGGGTTGAGTCCGGCCTTCAACAACTCGGCTTGTGTGATTCGATACCAGCCTTCTCGATTGATAAAAATCTTTACTGCCTGTTGAGAGGCTAACCCGAAAACAAGCGGTGTCTTACCCGCCGCGATTTTCAAGGGCCTGGCCCGCGATTCTACAGGCCTCGAAGGCGCGTCCACCTTGCCCAGACCGCCGAGCGGCGCGGCATTGACTTGGGCTGGAGCCGGTCCGCCGATGTGCTTCGCTGTGACCCCGTGCCAAAGGCTCTGACCCGCGAGGTCGATCTCCTCGAGCCAATACAGCCCGCTCTGACAATCCGCAATGCGCGATCCGCATTCCGCACTTCGCGAGTCCCACCAGGCGTACGACTTCCCGGCGGTCAACGGAGTTCCCTGTCCGGTGACCAGCGCGGAACCGGCAAGAAGCTGCGGCGTGATCAGTGCGCGCTCGCCGCCATCGTCGCGATAGAGCCGGAAGCCGAGGTTGTCGATTTCAAATCCTGTGTGCCACTGAATCAGCACGCCGCCGTCGTAGCCGAAGGCATCGATAGATTCGAGCAGGGATTTCGTGGGAACGTTTGAGCCAACCTTTGAGAGATCCTTTGCGCCCGGCGAGCTAGAGGCCGCGGAGAGCTGCGACCCTACGAGCGCCAGCAGTGTGATGACGCAGAGGATCGTATCTAAACTTCGGAGTCCCGCTCTGTGTCTTGTTGCCTTCACCGTTGTCTCACGTGAACGACAGAGGCGCCAGACAGCCCGCGCAATTTGCGTAGCAAGATCTTCATCGATGCCACGTGCGCGACTCGCCTGACGCCTCTGGCCCTAACACAGTTCCAACCCTGCCTGTCTATCTGAGCTTCATGGTTGGGTCGCCGAACAGAATCCAGGTCCGGCGGATATCGCCATCAGTGATCGCTGCTTTCGCTCGGGCAGCCGCCTCCCCCAACGTCACAGGCTGTCCCTTTGAGTTAGACCCGGAGAAGATTAGCCGATACAACTGCTGGTTCATCTCCGCCTGCTCTGAAGGCAGCGTCATTCCTGATGAGGCCCATACCGCGACGGCGCCTCCGCGTTCCGCCTTCATGAGTGACTCCGCCAAGGAGTCTGAAGCAACATCCTGGAAGTACCCGTTCAGACAGGTCATAGACACAAACACCGCCAGGTGATCTGCATTCGTAAAAGTTTTTGCATCCTCGTTTGTCAGCAGATTGCCTCGCCATTGGTTCATGTTGCCGTGCCCCATGTAGTTAACTATCTTCTGTCCGCGATTGACCGCATTAATCAACCGGCTCTTAGCCGTGGCCGGATCCATCTGGCCGCGGTCCAGCTCTTCAACTTTGACGTCTGCGGTTATCAACCCTTTCAATTGATCGCTGGCAGTTTCGAAGTCAAAGTCGTCAACGCTGTCCGCCACCAGCAATACTTCGTCAGCCGGCCGCGATCCCTCGTAGCTGATGATCTTCGACACCATGTTTACCGCTTCGGCAGCGGTGCGAACCGGCAAACGGCCCACCGCCAGGTCCGGCAATCCGTCGTTGTTGAAGTCAGCAAGCCCGTCGTCGGAAACCGTCTCCATGTATGCCGAATCGAACAGCTTCGTGGGCACAAAGTCACCGTCTCCGTAGCCGAGGTAATTTCTCGGATCTTGGGAAGCGCGTCCGACGAACAACACGAAGGACGGCGACTTCTTCCAGCTCGACTTGGCATAAGCGAGGAAGTCTTTGATCGCCTGAGGTGACTTCTGCCCGAAGCCGAACTCATCGTAGGCATCTTCCACGTCTACCACGGCCACCGAGTAACCCTGACTTTGCCGAAGCTGCGCAAGCGGAGCCACACTGCTCAGGAAGTCTCGATGGGCGATGATGACCAGGTCTGCCGCGTTTCCGGCTGCACGCCAGTTCGAGGGTTGATTTGCTACCACTCCCGCCGCCGCGAGCGCCTGATCGTCAGTGAACGCAATCAAACGACGCTGTCCGGCATCCTGGGCCGCCACCGTGACGGAGATGCCGCCCTTTTGCGACTGGACCCGGGCTGTCAGCTCCTGCACGGCGTTAGGGTTGGTAACATCCAACACCCGCACTGCGCTGTTTGTGAAGCCTCCGACAGTCACTTGCTGCCGGCCTGGCACTGTCATGCGCAGAACGTTGCCGTCCGCCGTAAATGCGTGCTGATAGGTGATTCGAGCGTAGTCAGTCAGGGTCACATCGCTCAAGCCTCCCATCGCGGTGAGCCCGATCTGATTTGTGCCTTCTTTCAGCATCGACTGAGGGACAGGGAATCGGGCGACCCCAGCCGTCTGTCCCTCGAATACCACATCTCCGAGGTATACACCGTTAAGCTGGACGCCCACAGAATGATGCGCCTCGGTCACACCTTGCAGCGCGACCTCGACAACAGATTCTCCCTTTGAGGCCTGGTCCAGGTGTTGGATCGTCAGCGACTGGGTTATCGGATCGCGCGCTATCACCGGTCCAAAGAAGTTCTCCTTGTCGCCATTGCGCAAACCCGAGAAGTAGATCGAGCGTTCTCGGCGCTCTACCGTATAGGAAAAACTGCGCTGACTGGTTGGCGGTCCCTCGCCTTTTACCTGTTGAAATCGCATTCCTTGCTGCGAGCCGGAGACCAGCCAGTAGGTTCGGGCGCCGGTGTAAGCCGTGTTGGTTCCGGTCCCGTAGAACTCGATTCCGGTTACCTGTCCGGATTTATCAGCCAAGACGTTCATGGGTTGCTCCAGCCCATCAACGAACAATTGCAAGTTTCGCGAATCGCCCTTGAGATCAAAACCCGCCCCCGCGAGCTCCGGTTGAGTGACTCTGTAGAGTCCTTCCCGACGGATTGAAATCTTGGCCGCTCGCTGAGAACCAAGGTTGGTCTGACCAGTGAGCGCGACTTGCGTAGTCATCATTTCATCCAGCCCGGATACTCGCTCGACTGGCCTGCTGAGGTCCACTTGAGACTCGGACCCTCCCAATCTCTCGAGGGAAACTTGCCGGCCTCTTTCGGGCGGTACGGTGGATGCTTTTTGAGGCAGGATAGGTCCGTGCCAGAGGCTCAGTCCATCCAGTTGGATCTCTTCGAGCCAGTACTGCACTCCGCGCTTGTTGGAAGGAACGTCATCCCAAAAGCTGTATGACCTGCCCGCTCGCATCACAGTTCCCGGCCCCGATATCAATGCCGAGCCCGCAATCAAGGAGTCATTAATGCGTGTGCGCTTGCCGCCCCGTTCACGATAAATGTTGTAGCCGAGGTTGTCGGTTTCCAGGCTGGTCTTCCATTCGAGGAGATTCCCGGTGTCATAGCCGCCGGCGTTGAAGGATTCGAGAGTAGCAAGCGTCGGCGAGCCCGGACAGGGGCTTATCGCTATGTCGTAGGGCGACGCGCAGAAGATGGTCGCAACGCGGTTCCACACTACTACGGTTACGCTAGCTCCGTTGGCAACATTGAACGAGTAAGAGTTCACCGTGGTCGTGTTATTGCCCATGTCCGCAATCTGGTTGGTACAGCCGCCGCTGAAGTCGGGTGTGCCCAGATATGCCGCGCTGATGAGACCATCATTGCCAGTGCAGGTCGTCGTAAAGGTGACCGTGAAGCAGTCAGGAGAGGCGCCACCGGTATTGTTCGTAAAGCTGTAGGCTCGGAACTTGTAGTTTCCTGGCGAGGGCGCCGCGCCTGGCGCGCAAGACGGCCCCATGCCACACGTGGTTGTGACGACATCGCGATCCGTACGATTGCCCGTCACGAAGCCGGTAGAAATCATTTGATTCGTGCACCTGGCCGCTAGTGGAGAACCCGTACACGGGCAGTCGCCCAGAACCTTTGGAGCGCCCCCATGAAGCGCTGCTAGCACACAAATCGCGACAAGTACTCTCAGCCTCCTCGATCTCTTGTTCAGGGATTTGATGAGCGGTTTCAGTCGAAAGCCTCGAGGCGCAGCCGCCCCTGAGAAGATGTTTAACTGTCGAACCGTCGTAAGCAGCCTATTGGGTGCCATTGAGAATTTCCTCCTTCGAGCGGGATCCAGTGTCAGGTGTTATATCATGAATTCAGTGCTGCACAAAACGAATGATTCACATCGGTGAGCACTGCGTGCCGACCAGCGCTGACGAGAATCGCCAACTTCTCACGCCCTCGCCTTCGAGTGGCCGCTATTCTGAAGTGAGCTCTGTGATCGGCGAGTGCAGGGCGCAAGGCATTCGCATTACGCCCTGCTTCTCACCTTAATGCCGCGTGGACACTTGCCTCAAAAAGTCTTGGTCCAGGTTCCGAACGGCTTGAACGGATTACCACCCACATTGCGGTTGACCACGACATCACTCGTCTTCTTCCCCGGTCCCGTAGTGGTGTCGAGGAGGAAGAGATCCCGCAGGAAGTAATCGGTTGGCGACCCATTGACTGTGGCATTGAAGCGACTGTTGGCACCCGCGTCGTTGTACCACAACCTCGCCGTCCCGCTCACGTGGGTGCTACTCGCCGCGACGCGCACCGACATTCTGAAGCCCAACGTATCGCCCGTGCAGAAATTCTGAGACGACGACAACGTGAGGCTTATCGTACGCAGAATCGCGTTGTTGAAGCCGCTGCTGCCACCGGGCTGATCGTTAACCTGCGTCGAAGCTACCACGCCGCCGTTCTTCAGAACCTCAACAAGAAAATCAAACTTGACGCCGACGTCGTCGCTGTTCTTCAGTCCAACCCAGACATTTGCGTTGCCCAGGGCGCTTACCGTCGTTGCGCTCCCGCTGGTTATTGTTACGTCGTCAAAGGAAGCGGGGCAGGGTGCGTTAGTGATTGTCCAGCGCAGCACGTTTGCTCCCACGCTCAACCCGGTCACAGTCGTATTCGGATCGTTTGCGTTAATGAATGAACCCGATCCGCTGACCACACTCCAGGTACCGGTTCCGACCGTCGGAGTATTGGCCGCCAACGTAGCAGACGAACCGCATACGTTCTGGTCCGGCCCAGCGTTGGATGTAGTCGGCGGTTGACTGATCGTAATCGTCACGTTTGCGCTTGAATCCGCACACGGAGGATTTGAAATCGTCCAGCGCACGACAATGGGCCCTGCGCCTGACGTGTGAGTGAAGGTGGCGTTGGGAGTCCCGGCACTCGGGTTGAAAGTGCCCGTGCCTCCGCTCACCACCGACCAGCTACCGGTTCCGGATGTTGGAGTATTCCCCCCCAGCCCGGAGGTTGTGCCGCCCGAGCAAATGGTTTGTGGCCCGCCGGTCGTTGCGGTTGTCGGCGGTTGATTGACCGTCACCGTAGCGCTTCCGCTCACGTTTGCCGGACAGCCCGCGGAGTCCATCGCCGACGATACCGAATACGTCGTCGTCGCCGCGGGGCTCACGACAAAGTTCAGTGGGCTCGATCCGGTTTGCGTACCCCCGCCGTTGTTCAAAGTAACGGTGTACGGAGACTGGCCGCCCGACAGCGTGACTGTCACCGTAGCTGAGTCTCCCGAGCATATTGTACCGCCACCGCTAACCGAGCCGGTGATCGTGGGACACGGGCAGGGAGTTAAGGTCAAAGTGAAAGGCGACGTGCAGTAACTGTTCGAGACCCGGTTCCAGACTACGATATCGAAGGTCTGCCCATTCGCCACCGTGAACGAGTAAGACGTGGTGAGGTGCGTGCCATTGCCCAGATCGCCCAAGAAGTTGGTACAAACATTATTCGGGTCGAAGAGGGGCGAATAGGCCGCGCTGAACAAACTGGTAGGCGCCGCATTGCAGGCGTTGTCAAAGGTCGCAGTGAAGCACTGCGATGCGCCGGAGTTGTTGCTGAAGGAATATGTCAAATAGTTGAACGTGCCCGGAGTTGAGCCCGCGCACGCTTCATTCGAGCATGTGCTTGGGACCGTGTCGACGGCCGCGCGAGCGTTGATCGGGGTGCCGTGTCCTATTAACTGACCTGAGCACGAAATTGATCCGGATGCGCAGGTATTGCAGGGCACAGCCGCTGCGGGGGTGATGTTGAAAGAAGTACTCACGGCGGGAATCAACCCGCTGCTGGACGCGGTCAACTGTTTGTTGGTGCCAACCACGTTGACGCTCAGATTGCTGAAGGTGGCCAACCCGTTGGAATCGGTCATCTGCGTCGTTGTGCCGACCAGAGTACCCGACCCGCTGGTCAGAGCGAGAGCGATTGGTATATTGGCATCCGTCACGTTGGCGTTGCTGTTGTCCTGAAGCTGCACGGTCACCGCCGGCGTAATGGTTTGGTCTACCACGGTGTCCGTTGGCTGTTGCACGAAGACGACCTTGGTTGCATTCGTGGGTGGCGGCAACGACGCACAGGGAGTCAGCGTCAGCGTGAAGGGCGATGTGCAATAGGTGGCCGAAACTCGGTTCCACACGACGATCTCGAAGTTTTCCCCGCTTGGCACCGTGAACTGATACGAGGTAGTCGTTTGCGTTCCATTTCCCAGATCACCGAGGAAGTTCGTACAGACGTTGCCGGGGTTGAAACTGGGAGAATACGCCGCGCTGAACAGGCTGGTTGGCGCTGTGTTGCACGCATTATCAAAGCTCACAGTGTAGCATTGCGCGGATGCCGTGGCATTCCTGAAGGTATAGGACAAATAGTTGAATGTTCCAGGTGTTGATCCCGCGCACGGTTCGTTTGCACAAGTACTTACAGTGCCGTCTTGGGCGGCGCGAGCGTTAGTCGGGCTGCCGTGCCCAATCAGTTGACCCGAGCAGGCGATCGCTCCTGACGAGCAGGTGTTGCATTGGACAGGAGCCGGCTGAGTGATGTTGAAAAAGTTGCTCGTAGCTGACGTTAAGCTGCCGCTGGTAGCGGTTAGTTGTTTGTTCGGGCCGACCACATTGATGCTCAGATTGCTGAAGGTGGCCAAGCCGTTGGCGTCCGTCAGTTGAGTAGTCGTCCCGAGAAGACTGCCTGTGCCGCTCGTTAGAGTGAGGGTGATTGGGATGTTTGGATCGGTCACGTTGGTGCTGCTGTTGTCTTGAAGCTGCACTGTAACAGCCGGCGTAATGGTCTGGTCAGCTACCGTGTCGGTCGGCTGCTGGACGAATACGACCTTAGTTGCGGTTGTACCTCCGGGTACTCCCGCACAAGGAGTCAGCGTCATGGTGAACGGTGATGAGCAAAACAGAGTCGAAGTGCGATTCCAAACTACGATCTCAAAGTTCTGTCCGTTTGCTACGTTGAATTGGTAGGTCGTGGCATTGTTTGTGGAGTCGCCCATATCCGCAATAAGATTGGCGCAAACATTACTTGGGTTGAAGCTCCCGAGATATGCGCCGCTGACCAGCCCCCCGGCTGATCCCGTGCACGTGGTCGAAAAACTCACAGTGAAGCAATCAGGCGATGCGCCGCCTGTATCGTTGGTGAATACATAGGACAAGTATCGGAAGCTGCCGCTAACCGGCGAACCGCAGGATGGTCCCTGGCCGCACGCGGTATTCCCTACCAGATCGCGATCAATGCGAGTAGAGGTCGAGATGCCCGTCGAGATCATCTGACCCGAGCATGTGATGGATCCTGCGGAACACGTTCCGCACGTAGCAGAGTCGAAGGGCAAGACTGAACCCCCAGCCGGCGTGCCGTTCCGTGATTTCAAGTAGCTAGACGCTGCGGAGAGGCTGGGGAGCATCAAGGCGGTCGATGCCATTATGCACAGAATCAGAGTCATCGAATTGCGAAACGTCAATTTAGGGGCGAATGTCTTCATAAACTTTCTCCTTAAGCTCAATTGTGAGGTCATTGGTTAATTGAAGAGGCTGCAACAAGCAGTCGCGCCAAAAGGCACGGCTCATAGCCGCCAGCTTTGCGTTTCAGGCGAGCGATCGCGGGCTTTCAACGGCTCCGCTGTTGTCGATCGTTAGAAGGACTAGACACCAACACAGTGTGTGATTGCTAGACGCGCGCTATCTTTAACGCCTCGCGGTTTCTCCGCTCGATCAAAACCTTACGGATGGTCACGCCGGCTTCGCGCGTTAGCGTATCACCGGCGAGCCAACCGGCAGCGCTGAATCGCATTGCCGGTTGTCTCGCATATGAAGATGCTAGGACCAATCACAAGGGACCCGTCAGTTTCTGCTCGGGAATATCCCTTCTAGAGCGATGCAGTAGTTAAGCGTGAGATAAGGGTTCAGGGTCGGCATAGGCTGGCTACCCCCAGATGGGGCGGTGTTGCCTCCGGTCATCTGTACCGTGGGAGCCGCGGCCTTGTAGATACTAACGGCCCCAGTGGTTGCTACTACGGTGGCTAACACGGTGGTGGCCGACGGGTCGCCAGTGGCAGCATCAGCCGCGGTAGCTGGGATTGTGTACCCGTGAACGTGCGCCGGCATCTGGTTGATAATTTGTGTCACAGTCTCAGTGCCGCCGACTTGGCCGAGATCATAGCTCGATAGCCCGGGACCTTGACCGGAACTGTTGGGGAAGCGGCCTCGCAGGTCGGGTAAGGCGAAGGTCGTCTGACCGTTGCCTCCGTAGGTGGTACCCAAAAGCGAAAAAAGCGCCGTATTCTGGGCTATCGGCAGGATCTGGCCGTTGCAGAAGGCCCAGCCTCGCGGTGAGAAGTTGTAGGGAACGATGATTATCATCCCAAGAAATGGTTCTGACATTGTTCTAGTTCTCCTTTTTTCTTTGCCGCCGAATCTAGTTCGGCGGGTGATGAAACTACCGCCCTCTCAGTGAGGCTGTATGATACTTACGTCACGATCGAGGGTCTAATCAGGGCCTCTTTCTTCGATACTAAGCCGACACCGAGGCGGTGTCGGTGCTTCGAGCGCGGGGATTCTATCCCTGAGCCAGCGCCAAGTCAAGCGATTTAGGAACATTACGGGAAGTTTCTCCTTAGACGCGTCAAAGGCTGTAGGACTGGAATCTGAAGCCAAATTCAACTCTCTAAAGGGGGAGGCATCGTGACGGAGTCTCGACGATCAGATGGGGAGCTTTCGGCTCTTCATAAACCCAGTCAATGATCACCAAAAGGGGCGACGTTACGAGTCCGTGTTCAATCGGCTCCTTTGTAGCTTTACCGCCAGAACTTAGAATCACGCGAGGGCACCGAGTCTTCCAGCCGTCAGAGCCTGTTTGGCCGGAGGTGTCTATTTTTCAACTTTGCTGCGTCATCTGGTACGGAGCGAACTGAAACAAGCTGGGTTTATCAGACCTATGCCTGCCACTCCATAAGGAAGTGCGATCCGATGTCATCCGCGCGTGAGAAACCCAGTCGCTCAAAAAGGTGGAGAGACGGATTGGCTTGCTCGACGTAGATTCGCAGGGGTTTTTGAGCCTGGCGGGCTTCATCCATCAGATTACTGATCAGGCGAGTTCCGATGCCTTTTCCGCGATGGTCCGGAACCAGCGCTATGTCGAGGATTCGAATCTCTTCAGCCCTCCTGGCTACGTACTGATGGCCGATAGGCTGATCGCCTGAAAGAACCGCCAGGTGTTCGCCATCCGGGAACCGGCGCTGATAGTCCTGCTGCTGGGCGGCAAACTGCATCTTCAAAAAGGCTTCGATTTGAGTCGCGTCCCACGGCACTTGAGCCATCTCTTCAGCCCGACCGCTTGCGTAGAGCTCAAATAAAAACCGCTCGTCGTCTGCGCGCACGGTTCGAAGGGTGGTGGCGGTGCTTTTCATGATTTTGCACGGAAGGACTGGCGTTGAGAAGTATGCCCGGTCTACCGATCGTCGCGTTGCAGACGGCCTTCACTCGCGAAGCCGGTTGAAGACTGCCTGGTAGGAGAAGCCCCGATCATCCTCCGCAACGGGAACGAGAAACAGATCGAAAGTGCCAATCTTGTCATGCTCTATTGAGTACGTCCCCTGTCCGAGAAAAACCTCGATGGGTCCGCGAAACACAATTGAGAACTGCTCCTGCCTGCTGGTTTGGCGGCCACCAGTGACGTCAGTGAGCTCCAAATCAACGGTAGTGGAGTCCGGCAGATGGATCCGAAACGTCGTGTTCAGATGCTCTGAAAGCGTCGCGGCGGTCAGGGTCTCGAGCATTCTCTCTCCCGAATCGGCGATACGTGGCGTTTCGCGATTCTGATTCTGGTCCAGAACGACGCGGACAGTCAAAGGCTGATCAAGGTGAGGTCCACTCCATTACGGAATGAGTCGGGGTCTCGCCTACTGTCTTGAATCCGAGCCGCTCGTAGAGCCGAAGCGCCGGATTCAATCTCTCAACGTGTATTCGAAACGGCTTGCCCGCTTCTTGGGCTTCGATGAGAAGATTCTTGATCAACATACCGCCGATGCCGGAGTTTCGATGCTCCGGCAGCAACGCGATATCGACACCGGTGTTTCGTTCGCGGGTCCTTTGAACCATCACCCGGCCGATCGGGCGGCCCTCCAAAAGAATGATGTCGTGATCGGCTTCCGGGAAGTCCATTCTATACTGCTGCTGTTGCCCAGTGAACTGCATCTTGAGTATCAAATCTTGCTGTGCCGGACCTAACCCGGCGACTCCGATGTCGTGAGCCCGAGTGCTGCAGTAAAGCTCGTATAGGAAAGCTTCGTCCTCGGGAACAGCAGGCCGAAGAGTAACAGATGTCGCTTCGTTGTTGCCTTCATCAGTCATTGCAGTCGGTTCGTCGTGGATAATGCAGCAAAGCGCAAAGCTCGTCAATGCGAGTTAGGCCGGCAGTTACACCAAGCGAGAAGAATATCGCCTGTAAGACATTTTCTCTTGTTCGGCAGCAATGAGTTCGACTATTTTTCATTCGCGCGACGATACGCGCAAAAAAAGCGCCAGCGTCAGACGACTAGTCAGTCGGGGCTTCAGATGCCCTGAACGGAAAGGTCAAAGATGTCAGCAGAAAGCCTGGAAAGGTTCCGCCGGCTCGTGCTCGAAGACGTCTCTCTCCAGGAGGCACTTCGTGAAACTCCTGACGTGGGAACCTTTGTCTCTCTCACGGTTCGGTTGGGTGAAGAGCGAGGCTGCAGCTTTAACGCCGATGATTTGGAAGCCGCCCTGCGCGCGAGCCGCCGCGCGTGGGTTGAGAGGTGGCTAAACGCATGAAACTAGCTGAGCTGGCGGGCTGGATCCCGATTCGGTTGTATTGGGAATCTTCCCGGCTGATGGTGGATTGGTGTTATCGAGGAACGACCCGCCTGTCGGAGCCCTTCTTTGACCAGACGGTCGAGCGCTGTCTTTCCAATCCCTTCAATCTGCTTTTCCGCCATCAAACTCCCGTTGAAGTTCTGGGCGAGTGGCAAGCTGGCGGGCCCGCCTCGCAACCAACGGGGTTCATCTTTCACATGTCACGATGCGGCTCGACGCTTATCTCCCAAATGCTGGCAGCCTTGCCGCAAAACCTGGTCGTCTCGGAAGCAGGTACGATTGATACAGTGCTTCGCTCAAACCTTATCGAACCCAGCGTTACAGATGACCAGCGCATCCAGTGGCTGCAATGGTTAGTGAGCGCCCTTGGCCAGCGGTACGGCCAGGAGAAACATTACTTCGTAAAGTTCGATAGTTGGCACACACTTGAGTTGCCCTTGATTAAGCGCGCCTTCCCAAACGTGCCCTGGGTTTTCGTATACCGTGAGCCGATCGAAGTCATCGTTTCAAATCTCAAACGTACCACTGGCCGGATGTTCCCCGGCCCGCTTGGAGCGAGCTTGTTGGGACTTGATCCCTCGACTATTTTCGAGATGCAGCGCGAGGAGTATTCCGCAAGAATGGTTGCGAGATTCTGCGAGGTCGCTTTGGAGCACTACGGGAGCGGGGCTCTCCTGATCAATTATCGTCAACTGCCGGACGTAGTTTTTGACTCGCTTCTCGACTTTTTTGAGGTTGACTATTCGGCGGCCGATCGTGATCTGATGTTCAACGCGTCGCAGTTTGACGCCAAGGATCCGACAGTTCGATTTGTGAACGACGACGCAGCGAAGACCCGCGAAGCGACGGACCCGGTGCGCCAGATGGCCGACCGATGGGTGAAAGAACCTTATGAAGAGTTGGAAGCCGCGCGCCGGGCCTCAGTCACCGCCGACAAGTTGTCCCGCCACGAAGGCACAACACAGAGCTGCGCGAAGAAAAGTCTTCTATGAACGACTATCGGCCACGCTCTCTATCGATCTGCCGCTTTGGGAGATCACTTGAAGTTCATACTCAGTCTTCCGCTGTAATTTCGCGGCCGGCTAACTGTCGTACCTGAGAAAACACTCTCGAACGTTATCAGGTAAAACGTATCGGCGAGGTTCTGAATGTTGAACTGTCCCGATAGAGAAACGTGGTCGTTCAGTTGAAAGTCTCTGCCGACCGACCAATTGAGCACAGTGTGCGGTTTGATAAATCCGCGCTCGAAGTTCACGCGATCTAGAATCTTTTCCGGGAATTCCATCGCAAACTCTTCTGCGCTCGCGTCCGGCTCGAGCTCGACTGAAAAACCGCTGTCGTGGCGCCCGCCGAATGCCGTCCAGAACTTGCCCGGTAGCCGATCATACATCGCCTGAAAGACCAGCGTGTTGCGCTGGTCCTCTTCGATATTAATTCTCGAACCCGGCGGCCGCTTGCTGATGGCAACCGCTTCGCCGAGAAATAACCCTCCCGTGATTGGTGAGAATCCATAGATGTGCAAGTTCGTGTAGCTGACAAAGGCCGACAGCCCGCCTACACGGGCCAGGTCGAGGCGAGTCTCAATGCCTTTCGAGCGACTGTGGTCGAGCGTCGCCGGGAAAATGATCCCAGTCTCAAGGAAGTTCGTGATTTCCGGCGGGTTCTTCAAACGACGATAATAGAAATCCGCATCCAGTCTCAGGTAGCGTCCAAGCTGCTGCTGAAACCCTGTGTCGACCTGCCACTCGCGGCTCGGCCGAACAGGCGCGCCTTCTATGCCGCCTTCTTCACCGGCCGGGCTGAAGATGCGAGACTTCTCCGAAGATGAGAGCAACAGGTTTTCGAGCGCGGGCGTTTCCATGAAACGATTGTAAGCTACGCGCAGCACGGTCTTCGTCTTGTCTATGTGATAGGCCATCCCGAGTCTCGGACTCCAGTAGTTCTTATCAACCAGGAAAGTATAGCCGTCGAAGCGCAGCCCAAGATCGAAAGTAAGATCGCGCGTGGCGTTGATGTGATCCTGCAGATAGAACGATCCCTCGTATCCGGTGTGATGATCGTTGAAGAAGAACGCATTCGGAAAGACGAAACCTCGAACATCCTCGGGAAGGTCAGGCTGTTTGTCGAGCAGCTCGTTCAGATCCGTTATCGAGAGAGTGAACGACTCGGTGACCGGGAAGCGCGTGTATTCAAATCCGGTCTTGATCGTGTGGCGGCTCTTGTGCCACGTGAGAGATCCAAGCAGTCCATAGTTCGCATGATGCCTCGACTGCTCCGCGAAGACCGGCCCGGTGTGCTCGTTACTCCGAAGCTTGGCGGAGTTGTATCTTTGGTATGCCGCGAAGTAACTCACAAGGTTTGGTGAAAAGATGTGCTCCCACGAAAGCGACCCCATGTTGTCTTGAGTCCTTCGCCGCTGATTCTGTCCCTCTTCTTCCTGCATGGGCAGATTCGGAACGTCGAACCGCTGATGGTCAAAGAACAAATTAAAGCGGAAGAGGTTCTTGTCGCTTGGCGCGTAATCCAATTTGGCAAAGGTCTTGATGGCCCTGCCGTTGTTGTGAAAGTTTTCGATCGCCGGCGGATCGAGAAAGCGGTTAGTAATAGACCCGGCACCACTGACGAAATAACCAAACTTTCGAGTATGTCCGCCAACGTCAAACGAAGTCTCAAACGTGTTGAAGCTTCCGCCCGAGAGCGTCACACTCCCGGCCTTCGGAATCTCGAGCCCCGACCGCGAAGTGACCTCGATGATTCCTGCCAGCTTATTGCCGTACTCGGCCGGAACGTTCGCCGTCGTCACTTCGACCGACCGGAAGTTTCGCGGGTCGGGCGCAGCCGCGAACGTATCGGCAATCGTATCGGTGATCGGGATTCCGTCGATCGAGTACTGCACCTGGTACTCGATACCGCGGGCGTGCAGTCGGCCGTTTGCGTCTTCGGTCCAACCTGGGACCGTCGCGATCAACTCTTCGGTGCTGCGAGAGGGTTCCGAAGTCGGGAAGCGAAGAATCCGGTTGTGATCGATGATAGTGCTCGGCGCGGTCTTCTCGGGCTCGATCAGCTCACTGGTCGACGACACGTTCACTTCTTGCCTGACTGGAGCTACCCCAAGCTGAACATCAATCTGCTGCGCCAGGTTCGATCTCACAATCACTTCACGGCTCGCAGGCTCAAAAGCTGCAGCCTCGACCGTAAGCTTGTAGTCATTGAAAGGTACGTCAATCATCCGGCAAGCGCCTTGAGCATCGGTGACTGCTTCTTGTGAGTAGCCGGTGATTGCGTTCGTCAGCCTTACCTTGGCTCCCGACACAACCGCGCCGGTCTTATCGGTGACAGTCCCCCGAATGATGGCTGTATTAGATTGAGCATAGCCGCTCGCGGCAATCGACAGCAGAATGGTGATTACGCAAAGCAGGGACAGGCGATTCTTCTCCATGAGTCGCACCTCCTTTTCACAGAGCTTGAGATGAGAGCGACGGGGAGAGGGACGTCGGAATGGGTTTAGGAACTTCCGGTCGCGGACGATTGAGCCGCGCCTCGACAGGACTCTGGTGGCGCCTCAAAAGCGCAGGTTGTACTTCACGAACACGCCTCGACCCGGCGCATCGAGGCCCCAGCTTATTCCGCGATAGTTTCGGTCGTTGATGTTCTCAAAGTCGACCAGTATCTCGTGACGCTCGCCGAAGCTGAACCAGCCGCGAATGCCGAACGTCGCATAGGCTTTGACTGAGGTGAACATTGGCGCCGAGTTAACGCCGACCCCAAGCACCCGGTCCTGCACTTGGGCCAGAGTCTCTCCGGTGGCGATCAGCCTGTCGTCGGCGTTGCCTGCGATGCCGTCCGGACCTGCGCTCACCAGGCCTCGAAAGCGAGCGCCGTTATTGAAGAAGCTCGCGATGTTGCCGCGCGAGCGCCCTGCTCCAGTGCGACGGTCGTCGAGGTCAAGACTCGACAGACGGTCCTGATCGCCGGCGGCGTGAAGATAAGGTTCGATCCAGAACCGCCCGTGGGCGGGAGAGTAGCGGACCTTTAAGTAGCCATCCGGCGCAGGCGTCCCGCCTTCGATGTTCGGAGGCAGGCCAGTCCTTTTGTCGCGAGCATGCAAGTAAGTGAAGATTGTTCCAATCGACCACTGTGAGCTGAGCTTCGCGTCCAGCGTATGTTCAATGCCGTATATGCGAGCGTCGTCAAAGTTGGCGCGAACCAGGACGGGGCTGGTCGATGCCGCGACGAACACCACGCCGTTTGCGTTCTGCGAGGTGATGGGAGTGCCGCCGAGCAGCTTGCCAACTGAGCCGGCCGGCAAGATCAGCGCTTGCTTGGTTATGTTGTCGTTGATGTCGTTGACGAACCAGGCAAAGTTTGTATCGAACTGCCCGTAGTGATAGCGGACTCCGAACTCGTAGTTCATGCTCGTCTCGGGGTTGACCTGGGTGACAGGCTTGCCGGTCGAGACGGCAGTGCTGCCGGCGGTTGATCCGATCGTTCCGCCGAGTCCCGCTACATCGGGCGCGGCGACTTCAAACCCCGAGCCGGTCAAGCCCAGTGTGCCCAGGTCGGTAATGTGGGGCGCGCGGAAGCCCCGGCTGAAGTTCGCAGACAAGCTGAGGCCTTGAACGGGTGTCGCCACGATGCCAGCCCGAAAGGTCACATCGGATACATCAAGCGAATCATCGGGCCAGAGCGGCTTGCCGGCAACTAGCGGCGAATCTGACCCGCGCGCGGTGTACGAAGCGCCGCTGTAGCGAACGTTGGCAACAAAGCGCAGCTTCCCAGGGACTGCTTCGATCACGTCCTGGGCATAGATCCCTCCGCTCTTGTAGCGCGCATTGTCCGGAACTCGGCCTCGACGGAGGGTCGCGACGCGTGTGACCGGGTTGAAGCCATACGATGCGGCGGCAATATGCTCGTGATAATAATCTCCGCCGATCAGCAGATTGTTCCGAAACCATTGCTTGTTGAGAAAGCCGTGTATGCCATGCACCTCGATGCGCTCCGGCTCGTGATTAATCGCGCCGTTGGGGTTGCCGTTGCCGCCTTGATTGACGCGTTCTTCGCTCTGGGCGTTGAACGAATAGCCCAGGGAAAAGCTGTCGAACCAACCCGCGCCCACCTTGTCATACCTGATGGTTGCGAAGTCGAGCATCAGGTTACGGAGGTCGGCGATCAGGTTGCCGTCACCGCCAAGCAACTGATCGTAACGTTTGCCGCCGTCTTGCTGGCTGCGCATATAGCTCGCCGTTACTTGTGAACCCGCGGACGGCGACCAGGCCATCTTGAGAAAGCCCCCGTACTGAGTGAAGCCGGTATCCGGCAGGCGATCGTCGATAACCACATCGGAGCTCAATCCGAGGAACCTTGTCACCGCGTTGTGCGAGTCTCGCTCCTCGCCCGGTTTGAGAGTATTCACCCGTCGCCCGGTAAGGTTGGCGATCATAGCGAAGTGCCGCGTCAAATAAGACGACGCCAGGTTCGACCCGAACGCGGCGTCGGCGCTGTTGAAGAAGGTCCCGAGTTTGCCGTGAAACTCGGGCTTGTCGGCGGCGAACAGTGGCGAGCGCGTCAAGAATTGGACGCTGCCGCCGATGGCGTCGCTGCCGTACTGAGCGCTGTTTGGCCCGCGCAATATCTCGACCGCCTGCAGGTTCGTCGCATCAATCAAGTTGAGAAACGTGTTGATACCGCCCCTCATCGCGGCTGTGGAATATCTGGCGCCGTCGACGAACACGTTCACCTTGTTTCCGGTCAAACCGCGCACAAAGATGCCGGCGATGGTCGGGCTGGTGCGCTGCACGTGTACGCCGACTTCTTCGTTTCCGACTTGTGCTGTGAACGACTTTGCACGTTGTTCGATTTCCTTCTCGCCGATGACGTTGACCTGTTGCGAAATGGTCTCGGTGCTTTCGACGACTCCGGGATTCGTGGTGACAGTCACCTCTTCGCTGAGAGCGCTCGGGTCAAGGGTTACTTCGATGTTGTCGACGTTCCCCCGACTCACGGCTAGGGGCTGCTGCCAGGTGGCGAACCCGCGCGATGTAACCACCAGCAGGTACTGGCCGCTCGGAACATCAGTAAGCGTAAAGCGTCCCTGCGAGTCGGTCTTTGCAGTGGCAACGGTGACCTGCTGAGCGCTGAGAAGAGAGACGGACGCTTCCGCCACGGCCGCGCCGGACGAATCGAGCGCGACACCCGATACGCTGACACCGGCGCGGGCAAAAGCCGCGCCCCCAGACGATAGCGATATGAGCAGCGCGATCAATAGATAAGAAACTGCTTTCCGCGCGGCGGGGAGAGGAATGATGTGCATTGTGTGTGTGTTCTCCTTCAAAATGTCCGACAGATGGCGCTATGAACATCCTGCGAAAGATTGCCGCCGGGTTGTCGGTGTTTAAGGGTGAACGACTTCAATGTTGAGCACCGGATGGACCTCGTACCAATTATGATCGGCCTGCGCGTCGTACCGGCTTACGCCGTAAACTCGCACGCGGCTGCCGACCGATGGCGGCGCAAAACGAATCGGATCGATGATCTCGCAAATGATAAACGGGCCCGGACGCCCGAGTTCGTCTACAAGCTTGAAGCTCAGATCGCCGTCTTCGTCATTGAGACGGACCTCCGAGACGTAGCCTTCCGCCACGACGTGAGGCTTTAGGTTTTGCTCGATATCGGCGATGTTCACTGTATGAAACTCGCGAAGGTCGAGGGTCTCCGCGATTAGCGCCCCTGTTCGCTCGTCTCCTGGCGCGTGACTGTTTGAGGCGACGAGCACGGCGCTGATCAGCGCTGTCACTCCGATTACCGCGAGCGCGAAGCCTGGCTTGAGGACGACGCCTCGCCAGCCCGATGATCCGCGACCGTTGGCCGTCGAAACCGGGTGTCGAGAATCGATCGCCGATTCAATCGCCGTCCACGGATCGCGTTGGGGAGTGAACCGCGGCATTTGCTGCGCCAGACGATGGCCGTTGCGCAACCGCGCGAGCTTCGTTCGGCATGAACCGCAATCAAGTAGATGCTCCTCGACTCGCCTCACATCTCTCGGGCCAAGCTCGCCGTTCAGGTAAGCCAAGAAACTACGCCGCAGATCGATTCGGAAACAGGTCATAGCTTGTACTCCAGACTTTTTACAGCAGCCGCCTCAGAGGTCTGAGCCTCGCTTCGAGTTCCCTTAGCGCGCGACTCAACCGCGAGGCAACAGTTCCGGGAGAGCACTCGAGCACCGATGCGATCTCTTCGTACGACAGCCCCTCCAGGTACTTCAACACGACAACAGCGCGCAGCTTGGGAGACAGTTCCATCAGGGCGCGGTGGACGATCTCGCGACGCTCGCCCTCCGCGTGCCGCAGGTCGGCCGTCGCCCCCAAGTCTCGTTCCTCGTCGCTACCCAGCAAGGCTTCAAACGGAATGTGCTGGGCGCCGCGACCTCGCTGCTGGTTAAGACACTCGTTGAGCGTGATCCGATAAATCCAGGTCGCAAGACTCGCTTGAAATCGAAAACTAGGCAGTCCTCGATAGATCTTCACGAAGACGATCTGCAGGACATCCTCCGCACCCAACTCATCGCCTATCGAATAGAAGATAAGGTTGTAGACTCGGTCGCGGTAGCGTTCGTAGAGTGACCTGAATGCGTCGCGATCGCCCTGTTGCGCGGCGATGATAGTGGCTCGCTCTTCGAAGTCGGACTGCGAATCTCGGACCCTCATCAGTTCTATCAGATTAGAGCTACATGATAATTAGACACAAGCGCGGGAATTTTCTTCGGTTGTAAGCAGAAAAAATGAAATTATTAGGATGTAATAGATTGAGGCGGGCGACAATGCGACGAAAAGCCGTTGGCGGAGCCATTTCATCAACGTCTCTCGTCTCCGTTGCTTCTCTTGCGTAGGCAGTCAGGCTATAATCGGAGCCGTCGTGGAATCAGAACCATGAGCTTGCCAAACCAACAACAGCATCACACTGTGGAAGAGTATCTGACGCTTGAACGACAGTCTGAAGAGCGTCATGAGTATTTGGATGGGCTGATTTATGCAATGGCCGGCGAAAGCCCTGAGCATGGAATTGTCTGCACCAACCTTGTTGGTCAGTTCTATAACCAACTAAGAGGGACACCCTGCCAGGTACTCTCCAAAGACATGAAAGTGTGGAGCGGGCCGATCCGCCTCGCACAGCAGTCTACGAAGGGTCTTTTCTCCTATCCCGACTTGCTGGTTGTCTGCGGCGCGCCTGAGTTTCTCGATGAGCACCGCCACGTCTTGATTAACCCAACAGTGATCATCGAAGTTCTGTCACCTTCGACGGAAGCTTTTGATCGAGGCGAGAAGTTTTGGCGCTATCGTACCTACCTCTCATCACTCGCGGAATATCTGATGGTCGCTCAATCAATGCCTATGATTGACCACTATGTCCATAGATCGGGTGAGTGGGTCCTGAACACAGTGAGCGGTCTTGAGAACACGCTCAATCTGGACTCGATCCCTTGTTCACTGCGGCTTGCGGATGTCTACGATCGAATCAAATTTCCGGAGCCCTCCGAGCCGGAACCAGTAGAGCAGTGACAGACATCAGTTCTGCCCGCCCTGCCTAAGCTTTCTATCAAAGAAGTCCGACGCCGCCCGGTAGGCTCGCAGCCAGTTCTCGTGCCGCAGAAAATCATGCACGTCGTCGGGGAAGATCAGCTCTTCATAATCGACTCGATGCTCGCGAAGCTTGCGGACAAGGTCTACAGTCTGGCTAAACGCCACGTTGCGGTCGTCGTCTCCGTGTATCAGCAACACCGGCGATTTCCACTTCTCGACCGATGAGATCGGCGAAGACTCGCGCGCAAGCTTGATCAACTCCGGTGTGCCTCCTCCACCGGGACCGCGGCCAACCCGTGCGCTCCAATCGTGCACGCCGTGAAGATCAACTCCTGCTGCGAACATGTCCGAATCGCGAGCCAGCCCCATCGCGGTCAAGAAGCCTCCGTACGATCCACCCCACAGCCCAATACGCTTGCTGTCGACGTCGGCCCTAGAGCGCAGATACTTGCCGGCCGCCACGATGTCTTGATACTCGGACGCGCCCCTCGCGCCACGATGCTTAGCTTCACGAAAGGCGCGGCCGTAGCCGATGCCAGCTCGATAATTCACCGACAGGACCGCATAGCCCCGGCTCGCGAGGTACTGATTGAACGCGTACGAGTTGTGATAATAGTAGCTGTAATGCCAGCCGAGCAGCATCTGGCGAACCGGGCCGCCGTGCATAAATACCACCGCGGGCGCTTTGCCCGTCGCGCCTCTTGGCTTGAAGAGCTGTCCGTGAATCTCGGTGCCGTCCGCAGCTTTGAAAATGACTTGCTCGGGCTCGATCAGTTGAGCTGACGGGAACTCGTTGGGAAGTGCCTGCGGAGCAAGAGGTCTCGTTCCCTTCACGTCGGACGACGCGATGTAGGGAAGAAACGGAGAGTTCGCGGTCGAATGCATGAACGCAATCTGTTTCCCGCCATTAACAATCACCGGGTACATCTCGATGCTTTCGCCGCTTGTCAGCGGTTCCGGTCGGCCGCCTTCCACCTTCACCTTCCACAGGTGGCGATGATCTATATCTCCGTTATTGCAAGCCACAACGACATGCGATCGATCTGGAGACCACGCGACGTTCTCAACTTCGTAATTGCCTGGCGTCAGCGCAGTCTCCGGCCCGCCGTTCGCCGGCAATGAATAAAGGTGGGCCCATCCGTCTTTCTCGGAAGCGAACACCAACCGATCGACCGCCGCCCATTGCAAAATGTTGTCGCCAAGCGGCAGGCGCGAGAATGAATCCATCCAAGCGTTCCCGGATTTCCAAATCTCTTTGCCCTTACCGGTCTTCACATCGACGACCCTGATCGACCACGGAGCTAATCTTTCCCTGTCTGCCGAAGGAGTATCGCTGATGTTGAATAAGCGAATGTAGGCGATTCGCTTTCCATCGGGCGACCAGCGAGGCTCGATGTCGCGATCGATGCTCGGCTCGAGGAACCGAATGCTCGACGTCCTGGGTTCGTAAATCGCGATGAAGCTGTGATCGCCTCGTGCTGAAACGAAGGCCAGACTGGAACCATCGGGCGACCAAACGGGCGAACCCACGCTGCCGCGAATCTCAAACATCTTCTTCGCGCCGCCGTTCGGTTTCGCGGCCGCACCTTTCGCTGTCGTTGCGGCTGAGACCGGCGCCCACCAGAGGTGATCTTCGCGGGTGAAAATCACGCGATCACCGCGAGGCGAAAAAAACGGGTGGATTCCCTCTCCGGCTCTCATCGCGGCGCCGGTGCGCAAGCTTGCGACCCAGACTTCTTGTTTGGCTCCTGAGGGATCGCTGGTCGGATTGGGAATCTCCTTCTCGCCGTTGGGAGGCCCGCCGCGCACGTAAGCGATCCAGTTGCCGTCGGGAGAGAACTCTAATTCGGAGATCTCCTGCCCGTCGTCCTTATCGTATCGAGTGAGTTGTCGCCCTTTGAACCCGGGCGCTTCGGCTACCCAGATGTTGCGCTTACCCTGAGCGTCAAACACCCAGGCGAGCTTGTCGCCGCTCTTCGAGGCGATCAAGTCTGAGGGAAACGGAGAACTCATCACCTGCTCGAGAGTGAAGCCGTTGCCGCTGACCAACGGCGGCACAGTCAGCATAAGAAGAGTTAGAGGAAACAAGGCAAATGCGAATCGTCTGAAGGCGTTCATGGTGACCTCCGTGGAATTCCACTGAGAATTTGAAACCCTTATAATGTCTGCCAGTGAGTATGTCAAACCGCTGAGTTGTCAGAATAAACTCGCATTGCGTCGAGGATGCCTTTTGCTCATAATAACGCCGTAATGGCTATGTCAACGATTCAGATAGACAGTTTTTCGCAGGGTGCTCAGCTATCAGTGCATCCGGCCGCTCTCAGACAGTTACAAGAGCAAAAGACCTCGCAGAGATTTCGCGGCCGTCTCGAGATTCCCGGACTTCCTTCCATGCCAGACTTTGTTTTTGACGCTTCACTCGCCGGGGATATTCTAGCTCTTGAGAGTCAACCTATAGATTCCTGGCCGGCACTTTTTTTCGAATGCTCGACGGACTCTTCCTTAACCAACCTAAGAGGCAATGCCTTCAAGTTACGCATGACCGCGCAGACGACAGACACGTGGCTTCTATATACCCGCGTCAGTCTTGCGGTTGCCAAAGCTGGCTCGTTCTCCATTCAGTCAGCTGACATAGGGCAGATTCTGGATGTTAAGTTCGTTTTGCTCTCCGATTTTGAGAGCAAGAATCTGCTCCAACTTGCCAGGCTCTCAAGAAAGCTAAAGTTTCTAGAGCGAGTTTTCAATGTGGAGTTTGTCGTTTCTGATCGGATTTCTTCAAACGATATTCGCACCGCCGAAATAGTCTTTCGCGGCGTTACCGAAGGCGAATTCACGATTCTGGGTGAGCAATACAGTTTTTCTGAGGTTTCACCGGCCGACGTTGACCTGACTAAGCCTCCCTTCGACGGGGCGGGCAAGTTTGCTTACGGTATAGGAACAACAACCAAGCTGTTGGGACGAGAACTCGACGTTGGGCCGGTTACAGTGCGTCTCGACTGGGCTGAGCTCGCGAGTCCACGAGTCGCCGATCATATCCGGAACGCGGTCGCGGAACCAGTCGAACTGCGGTTCGAAGTCCTGGACAATCAGATCACTCATCGCTTCGAGAGGTATGCCAACCTTTCCCGAGGACAGCGAAGCCAGGAGCTTGAACAGTTCAAACGAGAGCTAGCTCTGGAAGAGCCGAAGGAATTGGTGGACCTTGTGGAAGAGCCGCTTCAAGGCGATGTTTCTGAATTTGAAGCCGGTCAGATAGCTATGGGCTGGACATTCTATAGTCACTTACCCGATCGCTATTGCCCGCAGAAGCCAGAGATTGATCAATCTACCGGCCATTGGCGCGTACCCATTTGGTTGGTGTATGCAAACGGTGAAGGCGGGCACGTCGGAGATTTGCTGATCCATAAGAAGACCGGCGTGATCATCCGTCACACTTCAATCGAAGAACTGCGCAGCAAAGCAATGGCCCTCGCTGAAACTCTGCTTCATGCCTGATAAGCCTCCCTTACACAAACAGGAGACAGAATACTCCTGCGCACCGGCGTGCTTAAAGATGGTGCTTGAATCGTTCGGGGCGCTTCATACAGAACGAGAATTGAGAGAGCTGTGTGATTGCACCTATGACTCGGTTTTCCTCATAGGAGGGGCTGACCCTCACCCATTCAAAGTAAAGGCTGCCGCGCAAACACTGGGTTTTGTTAATACGAAGATAGCCAATCCTACTTTCGATGAGTTGAGATCGGAACTCGAGCGGGGACTCTATCCGATCACTTATGTGAGGGCGCAATTGGTAACTGATGGACCGCTTCAGAAGCATGCAGTCGTGATAGTCGAGATTAGAGAGGGTACGGTAGAGATCAGGGATCCTTGGCGGTGGGACAAATCGTTCCTTTCCATTGATGAATTCTTAGCGGAGTGGGAATCAGCTCGCCGAGTTACAATTCTTGTCGAGAAGTAAAGATCGAATACTCTAAGATTGATTGACCGAATACTTCTTCAGCAAACCCTTCGCGATCACCAATCGCTGAAGCTCGTTCGTTCCGCCGCCGATGATCAACAACGGCGCGTCGCGATAATACCTCTCCACCGGAAAATCCGTCGCGTAGCCGTTCCCGCCAAAGATTCGCATCGCTTCGAGCGCGCACTCTTGAGCGGTTTCGGTCGCGAACAACTTCGCCATTCCGGCTTCGAGGTCGCAGCGCTCGCCGCGATCTTTCTTTTCAGCCGCAGCATAGACCAACAATCGCGAAGCTTCGATTTTCGTAGCCATATCGGCCAGCTTCAATTGG
>Ga0114129_10002384_pt1 | contig 26102 bp, 24 predicted proteins | sample RhiMetdeltSRZDD1_FD_80071 | JGI IMG/M metagenome (GOLD analysis project Ga0114129, IMG submission 80071) | Populus rhizosphere microbial communities from Tennessee, USA - Rhizosphere MetaG P. deltoides SRZDD1 (version 2) (version 2) | ecosystem: Host-associated > Plants > Roots > Rhizosphere >...
CCTGGGCGACGCCGGGGACCTGAGCCGAACCGCTGGGCATCGCCGGAGAACCGGTGGCGTGAGGCGGTGGGGCACTGCCGTAGACGGCTCCCGGCGGCGGTGCGGCCGGCGGCGCAGCGGCCTGGGGGTGGTCGAAGACGGAGGTGTATTCGCGCGGCTCTTCCGAGGCGTACCCGCCACCGCCGCTCTCGTTGCCGAACGGGGACCAGCCGGTCGAACTGGCCGCTGGGATGTCGAACTTCCAGCCGGCCGAGCGCTCGTCTTCGGCCGATGCGGCGGGTGCAGCCGGGGCGGGCGGATGCGGCGGCGGTCCGGCCGGTGCGAACTGCTGCCATGCGGGCGCGTCCGCCGGCGGCTCACCGTACGCCGAGGATCCGGACGGCTCCCCGTAACCGGACGGCTCCCCATAAGCGGAGGACGGCTCCGGGTAGCCCGGCTGCTGCCCGTAAGCCGAAGGCTCATACCCTGACGCCTCATATGCCGAGGAGTCGTACCCCGAGGGTTCATACGCCGACGGCTCGTAGCCCGATTGCTGCCCATAAGGAGCGGTCTCGGCATACCCGGAAGGCTCGGCGTATCCGGAAGGCTCGGCGTACCCGGAAGGTGCGGGCCAGCCGGACGGCTCCTGGTTCGGCAGCGGCACGATGGCCGGAGCGGGCACGTAGACGTCGGGAGCGGGCGCGCCGGAGTCCGGCGGGAACCCGCCGAAGGCTCCGGGCTGGTCGGCGGGCGCGTCCTCGGCGCCGAACGCCGGGAAGGGTGACGGAGGGTTCGGCGCGAACACCGGAAACTCCTCGGGCGCGGCCGGCGCCTCGAACATGCCGTAGCCGCGGCCGTCCTGTGCCGCCTCGCCGTATCCATCCCTCGCGCGGTCGGGGGAGACCGGGTAGCCCTCGGACGTCATTCGCGCGCCTCCTTCACGTACGGGTCGTACCGTACCTGGCCGCAGCGCGTACCGGAACCCGGGGCGGCCGCCACCGAACCCCGTAAGCGGTCCTGAGCAGGGGCGGCGGTCAGTCGCGCGGCATGATCGCGGCCAGCAGCTCGGGTCCGCGGCGGTCGATGGCATCGCCACCGATGATCACGCCGAGCCAGATCGCGGCGGCGCCGTACGCCAACCCGAGCGGCAGCGACAGCCACACCCACAGACCGGGCACCAGGACCGCCCCGATCGCCAGTGGTGCGGTCAACGCGACGGCGCTGACGAGGGCGCCGAGCGCGAACAGGCTCTTGGTCATGCCCGCACCGGTGTTGACGGCGAACGGGTTGCTCGTCTCCGGCAGCGAGTACGCCCCGAAGACGCTGACGAGCAAGCAGACGCCGAGCCCGACGCCGTAGGAGCCGAGCAGCATGCCCAGCCGCATCGGCAGTTCGGCGTACTCGCCGGCCAATGCGGTCACCGCGACCGAGATGATCAACAGCATCGGCACGATGTATACGGAGTAGCCCAGCACTCGGCTGCGCATCTCGACCTTGCCCGGTACGCCGGTGATCAGATGGACGGCGTACGCCGACCCGTCGAAGCCGAACTGGTTGGCCACGCCGAGCCCGCCGAGCACACCGACCCCGATGAGCGTGAGCGTCTGCGGCAGCGGCCCGGTGCCGATGGTCTCGCCGTCGGGAAAGCTGAACCCGGTCCGGCCGAGATTCATCACGATCGGCAGGAAGATGCCGATCACGCTGAACGTCAGCAGGCTGGCCCGCCGCCGGGTGTCCCGCCACCAGTAGCGGGCCTCGCGTACGGCCATCGCGCCGTCGCGATTCGCCGGAAACCAGGCCAGCCGGCCGAACAGGCGCGCGACCGGTGCCGACGGCGAACCGGTGCGGCGCGTACCGCCCTCGCTGACCGTGCCGATCATGGCGGTCTCGATCGTCGCCATCCACCAGCGGAAGAGCAGGAGCAGGAAGGCAACCGCGATCACGATCTTGAGTAGGGCAAAACCCCACTGACCGCGCGACGCCTCGACGCCGATCGTCCACGGCGCACCCAGGGGCGTCCAGCCGATGACCCCGGCGAAGCCTTCCAACTGCCGGTAGTCGGCGTGCTGCGCGGCTGAGATGCCGAACAGCTGCAGCGGCCCGAGCAACGCGGCCAGCAGGGCCAAACCGATCGCCGCTAAGTCGCGTACCCGCCGGGATCCGAGGAGATTGCTGAACGCGGACGTGACCGAGCGGGAGACGGTGACGCACGTCAGTACGCCCAGCACGACCCCGGCCAGGGTGACCAGCGCGGTGACCGGGCCGTGCCAGATGGCCGCCCCGATCACCAGGCCGCTGGCGGCGAACGCGGTGGCGAAGGCCGGTACGCCGAGCAGAGCGGCGGCGAGCAACCCCCGCACGAGCGTGGCGCGAGGCAGCGGGAGCAGCGCGAACCGGCTGGGGTTCAGGGTTTCGTCGACACCGAACCAGACCAGCGGGCCGAAGATCCAGCCGAGCATGAGCAGTGCTCCGCCGAGCGGCGGGATGAGCGCGGCCAGCTCGGGATAATCCGGGTAGAAGGCGGTGACGAGCGCGATGCAGCCGAACCCGCCGAACCACAGGCCGAGGAAGATCGACGCGCAGAACATGACGATCCGGGCGGGCTTGCCCCGGAACCCATTGCGCAGCACCCGGAGTTTCAAGCGAAGGAAGGTGCCCGTCATAGCCAGGACAGCTCCTCGCCCGTGGCCGTACGGCCGCCGACAATCTCCACGAAGACGTCCTCCAGCTCGCGGCCGCCGGTGATCTCGGCCAGTGTGCCGACCGTCCGGATCCGACCCTCGGCCATGATCGCCACGTGGCTGCACAGGCGCTCGACCACCTCCATCACGTGGCTGGAGAAGATCACCGTGCCGCCGCCCAGCACGTACCGCTGCAAGATGTCGCGGATCAGCGACCCGCTCACCGGGTCGACCGCCTCGAACGGCTCGTCCATCACCAGCACGCGCGGCCCGTGCAGCAGCGCGCAGGCCAGCGCCATCTTCTTCTTCATGCCCGCGGAGTAGTCGATCACCAGGGTCCGGCCCGCGTCGGCCAGCGCCAGCACGTCCAGCAGCTCCTTCGCGCGCTGGTCCACGACCGCCCGCTCCATGCCGCGCAGCATTCCGGTGTACGCCAAAAGCTCGGCGCCGTCGAGCCGGTCGAAGACGCGTACGCCGTCTGGCATGACCCCGAGCAGCCGCTTGGCCTGTACGGGGTCGGACCAGACGTCATGGCCGAGGACGACGGCCGTGCCGTGGTCGGGGCGCAGCAGGCCGACGGACATGCTCAGCGTCGTGGTCTTGCCGGCGCCGTTGGGACCGAGCAGGCCGAAGAAGCTGCCGGCGGGGACGTCGAGGTCCACTCCGGCTACCGCGATCTTCTGATCGAACCGCTTCGCTAGGCCGCGTAGAGCGAGTGCAGTCACGCCTGCGAGCTTACGTTCCCCCGCACTTACCGCGGTGGCCGCTCACGACCGCTCCATGATCCCGGTCAGACTCCCATGATCCCGGTTAGCGGGCGCGGAGGGCTTCGGGGGCGTGCAGGCGGAACATGACCTGCCGGACGTCGGCGGGGACGCGGTGCTGGGTAGCGAGCGAGGCACCGACCATGACCGCGAACGCGAGCGGGACCGTCCATGCGGCCGGCTCGGTGATCAGCTCACCGAACGGCCCCGGCAGCACGACCCCGAAAACGGTCAGCAGCACCGATCCGGCGGCCGCGCCGCCGCCGACGAGGATGCCGGCCGCCGCGCCGAGATCGGTCAGGCCCCGCCACCAGATGCCGAGGACGAGCAGCGGGCAGAAGCTCGACGCGGCGACCGCGAACGCCAGCCCGACCACTTGAGAAACGTTGAGGCCGGTGATGTGCAACGCCAGCACCAGCGGGACGGCGCCGCCGCAGACCGCCGCGATGCGGAAGGCGCGTACCGAGCCGCGGCCCAGAACATCGGTGGCCAGTACGCCGGCCACGGCCGTGAGCAGGCCGGACGCGGTCGACAGGAAGGCCGCGAAGGCACCGGCCGCCACGAGGGCGCCGAGCAGTTCGCCGAGCAGTCCGTCGCCGACCGCCCGGCCCGGCAGCAACAGCACGACCGCGTCGCTGCGCCCCTCGGCCAGCTCCGGAGTCCAAATGCGACCGAGGACGCCGTACAGGGTGGGGAAGAGGTAGAAGGTGCCGACCAGGCCCAGTACCACCAGCGTCGTACGCCGAGCCGCCGCGCCGTCGGGGTTGGTGTAGAAGCGGACGAGCACATGCGGCAGCCCCATCGTCCCCAGGAATGTGGCCAGCATGAGGGAGTAGGTGCTGAACAGGCCGCCGGTGCCGCTGTCGCTGGCCAGCAGCCATTCTTCGGGCGCGGGTACGGGTGGCTGGCCGGCGTTTCGCCAGTGCAGCAACAGAAAGATCGCGGGTACGGCCAGCGCCGTGAGCTTGAGCCAGTACTGGAACGCCTGCACGAACGTGATCGCCCGCATGCCGCCGAACGCCACGTTGGCCGTGACGACCGCGCCGACGAGCACCGAACCGACCCAGAACGGCGCACCGGTGAGCGTGGCCAGCGTCAGGCCCGCACCCTGCACCTGGGGTACGAGGTACAGCCAGCCGATGAACACCACGAACCCGGTCGCCAGCTTGCGCAGCCGGGTTGAGCCGAGGCGTACCTCGCAGAAGTCGGGGAGTGTGAAGGCACCCGAGCGGCGCAGCGGCGCGGCGACGAAGAGCAGCAGGGCCAGATAGCCCGCGGCGAAGCCGACCGGATACCAGAGCATGTCGACGCCGTAGCGCAGGATCAGCCCGGCGACGCCGAGGAAGCTCGCCGCGCTCAGGTACTCGCCACCGATCGCGGAGGCGTTCCAGGTCGGGCTGACCATGCGGGAAGCGACCAGGAAGTCGCTGGTCGTACGGGCCAGCCGCAGGCCGTAGAAGCCGATGCCGAGCGTCGCCAGGGTCACGAAGCCGATCGCCGGGAGGATGAACGGGTTCGTCACCGGCCACGCGCCCGGGGAATCTCGCGGGACTCATCGCGGCGGTTCGGGTCGTTCTCGCGGCGCTGCAAGGCCGCGAAGTCCCGCTCGTTGCGGTTGGCGAAGCGCACGAACGCCGTACCGACGCCGATCAGGAACGGGTACGCCAGCACGCCGAGCAGTATCCACGGCAGGCGTACGCCGGCGATGGTGACGGCTCCGAAACTGGGTGCGAGCGCGAAGAACAGCGGCAGCGAACCGAGTCCGACGAGCACGACGACGGCCAGCCGTAACGCCAGCGCCAGCTGGGCGCGTACCAGACCGCGAAGGAGGATGTCCTGCACCTCCGACGGTGACGTAGCGGGCCGGTCGGCGGCGTGCGTCCCCGACGCGACCTCGGCCAGCACGATGCGCGTACGCTCGGGCCGCTCCGGGTCGGTCGGGGACGTCGTCATAAGTCAGCGGGACTGGTAGTCGAACACCCGCCGGCCCTCGCACCGGCCGAAGCCGTCTGGGAACTGCGTGGCCAGGATGTGCCGGGCGTTCTCCCGGGCGTAGTTCCACTCGAACCACTCGTCGGGGTTGTTCTTCAGGTCGCGCTGTATCCGTCCGAGGACGCAGTTGCGCTCGTCCTCCGGCAGGTTGATCAGGGCCGGTACGGCGTCGGCGGTCATCGCACCCAGGTAGTAGAGGTCGATCTTCTCGCCGGCGAGGTAGCGGTCCATGTTGTGCTGCGCGATCCACCGCTCCGGGTTCATGATCGCGGCGCCGAGCAGCATGATCACGCCCACGCCGAAGACCGCCCGGCTCAGCCACGGCGCCCGCATCTGTACACCGGCCAGCAGCACGAACGCGAACATGACCCCGAGGAAGATCTCCAGCATGAAGACCGCGAACCGCTCACGGGTCAGGCCGTAGGTGTTGACGTAGAGGTTCAGCCGCAGCAGGGCCGACACCACGATCACGATGCTGAGGGCGCACAGCGAGCCGAGCAGGATGCGCAGCGTCAGCCGCTCGGCCGGCGCCTCCTTGCGGCCCCAGCGAGCGGCCACGCCCACGATGATCAGCGTCAGGATCGACACCGTCACCAGCTGCTTGAAGCCGGCCACGGCGTACTGGGAGTAGCTGACCTGCGAGTGTTGCAGCACGTACTCGTTGCCGCCGAACAGCGCGGTGAACTGCACCGCGACGAACCCGACGAAGAGCACCACGAGCGCACCCAGAGGCGCGAGCAGCACCTCACGGCCGAGCACCTGCTTGCCCGGGCGCTCCATGCCGGTCAGGTCCGGCGGGGCGGTGGCCAGGAAGACGCCGCCCGCGGCGAGCAGCAGGCCCATGCCGAGCAGGAAGAGTCGCAGGATCAGGTTGGGGCCGTCGAGATCGGGCAGGATCTTGCCGATCCGGGAGAACCCGGCGTCGAGGTAGTGGGCGAAGACGGCGTCGGCCGAGGCGAACAGCGCTCCGAAGATCAGCAGCAGGATCACCGCGATCAGCACCGAGACGACGATGTTGCCCGTACGCCCACGCCGCGCCGCCTGCTCCGCGGCGCTCAAGCTCTCACCGGCCGCGGCCTTGCGGTCGGACCGGTTCTTCGCGATCGACTGCAGGCCGGTGGCGACCCACGGAATGCTGCGGAACCCGGCGATGGGCGCGGCGACGATGCCGAACAGCATGCCGCGTACCGAGTTGCCGCCGGCCGCGGCCAGCGATGCGCAGGCCAGTGCGGTGATCGCACAGAAGAAGGTGAGCAGCCCGGACGAGCGGATCGCGCTCATCGTCAACAGGGCGATGGCGGCGGCACCCCAGATCACTCGCATGATCCGGTCTGGCTGGGACACGACCGCGTTGCTGCGCCGCGCGGCGACCGCTACGCCGAGGCCGGCCGCGATCCCGGCGATCGGCCAGCCGATGCCCGGCCGGCTCATCGGCAGGGCCAGCGCGAAACCGAGGCCGCCGAGCAGGATGCCGCCAACGGCGTACCAGTCGGCCGGAGTGACCGGCCCGATCCAGCGGGTCTGGGTGAACGTCGGCTGCGGAGGGCGCCGCTGCATAGGCGGCTGGGTCCAGTAGCCCGGCGGTGGCGGCGGGTAGCCCGGAGGCAGCGGCTGAGCGGGCGGTGGCGCGGGCGGGCCGGCCGCTGCGGTGGGCGCGCCGACGGCCGCGGGTACGCCGACCGCGACCGGCGCACCGACGGGCACTGCGACCGGCTGGGCAGCGGGCTCAGCGACCCCCGAAGACGCCTCCGGACGAGGGGTTTCGTCGGACTCGGCGGGCGGCGCCGGCTTCGGCGGCTGGTCCGGCTGATCGGGCGACTGGGACACGGCGTCTCCTTCAGCGAGGGCGGAGCCCACGACGGGGGTGCAAGCTCCAGGGCAAGGACTCTAGCGGGAACGACGCTCAGGTGGGTGTCCCGCGTTGCCATCCCTGTTTCGCCGCTCGAACGAGGCGGTCCTTGAGCTCGCGGGTGTGCCGTCGGCTGACCGGCAGCTCGGCACCGTCCACGATGACCACATAGCCGCTGTTGGTCAGGCGCAGCTCGCCGATGAGCCGGATCTGCACCAGATAAGAGCGGTGGATGCGGACGAATCCGGCGTCGGCCCACCGTTCGGCGAGCGTCGCCAGCGGTACGCGTACCAGGTGCGAGCCGCCGGTGGTGTGCAGGCGCGCGTAGTCGCCCTGGGCCTCGACCCACCGCACCGACGAACGCGGCAGCATCTTCGTCACCCCGGCCAGCTCCACCGGAATGGACACGTCCTCGCCCGCGGCCGGCTGTGCGGCCGGCAGTACCAGGCGCGCGACGACCCGGCGGACGGACTCGGCCAGCCGGTCGGCCTGGATCGGTTTGCGTACGTAGTCCACGACACCCAGATCGAATGCGTCGACCGCGGCGTCGTCGTACGCCGTCACGAAGACGATGGCCGGCGGCCGGGCGAACCGCCGCAGCACCCGGGCCAGCTCCAGCCCGTCCAGGCCGGGCATGCGGATGTCCAGGAAGACCGCGTCGACCTCGTGATCGCGCAGGATCCGCAGCGCCTCGGTGGCGTCCGGCGCCGTGTGCAAACGCGCTACCCGTGGATCCGCCCTCAACAGGTACGCCAGCTCGTCCAGTGCCGGCGGCTCGTCGTCGACGGCGAGCACCTTGAGGAAGGCGGGAACGTCGAGGGTCATGCCCGGACCCCCGGATGGAACTTCGGGATCCGCAGGCTGACCTTGGTCCCCGCGCCCAGGGCCGTCTCGACGACCAGACCGAACCGGTCGCCGAAGGCGGTCCGCAACCGCTCGTCCACGTTCGCCAGTCCCACGTGCTGACCCGCCTCGTCGTCGTCCACCAGTTCTCGGCCCAGGTTCGCCCGGCTCGACAGCACCGCCGGATCCATGCCCACCCCGTCGTCCTCGACCGTGATGTGGCACTCGGAACCGGCGTCCTCCGCCTCGATGCGCAGACTACCCACGCCCGGCTTGCGCGAAAGGCCATGCCGGACAGCGTTTTCGACCAACGGTTGCAGGCACAGGAACGGCAGGGTCACCGGCAGTACCTCCGGTGCGATGCGCAGGCGTACCTGGAGGCGATCGCCGAACCGGGCGCGTTCGATGGTCAGGTAGCGGTCGATCGAGCGCAGCTCCTCGGCGAGCGTCGTGAACTCGCCGTGCGCCCGGAACGAGTACCGGGTGAACTCGGCGAACTCCTCCAGCAGGTCCCGCGCCCGCTCCGGGTCGGTACGCACGAACGAGGCGATCGCGGTCAGCGCGTTGTAGATGAAGTGCGGGCTGATCTGGGCGCGCAGCGCGCGTACCTCGGCTCGGCCCAGCCGGGCGCGCGATATCTCCAGTTCGGCCAGGGCCAGCTGGGCCGACACCCACCGTCCGGTCTCCAGCGCGGCCTGCACCAACCCGGGCGCCGGCCGGTCGTCCGTGATCGCCGCCAGAGCGGCGGTCGGAATCGTGCCATCGGCCGTCAGCGGCACGATCACGGCGCCCCGAACCGGGCAGTCGAGGTGGTCACACGGCAGATCCTTCTCGGTGAGCACGCTCGTACGCCCATTGCGGATGCACTGCTGCGCCGCGGTGAGCAGCTGATCCGCGTGGTGGCTGCCCCGGCCGTCCAGCGCCAGTTCGGCCTGCGCATCGAAGAGGGCCAGACCTTTCGAGCCGATCAGGGGACGCAGATGGCGTACCGCTCGGATTGCGGACGCGGCCGTGAGCCCCGCGCGCAGTGGCTCGGCGGCGAGCCCGGCGGCGTGCAGGACCTCGTAGGTCGCGCGTTGCGTGGCGGTGGCGATGCGCGGACGCCGGCTGAGCCGCACGACGGCACCGACCGCCAGACCGAGCGCGACCACCAGCGCGATCGCGGCGAGGGTGGTCGGCATGGGCGCTAGTAAGCGCCCTTGCGGGCGAGCACGACCCCGATGGTCCGCCAGAGGATGGACAGGTCGTACGCGAGCGACCAGTTGTCGACGTAGTACAGGTCGAGCCGGACGGCCTCTTCCCAGGTGGTGTCGGAGCGGCCGGAAACCTGCCACAGGCCGGTTATGCCGGGGCGCACTAGCAGGCGGCGACGGGCCGGGCCCTCGAAGTCGTCGTCGCCGGCGGGCAGCGGCCGCGGCCCGACCAGCGACATCTCCCCGAGGAAGACGTTGATCAGCTGCGGCAGCTCGTCGAGGGACGCGGCCCGCAGGAACCGGCCGACCGGCGTGACCCGCGGATCGTCCTTGATCTTGAACAGCAGGCCGTCGCTCTCGTTGAGGTCGATCAGCGTGGCCAGCCGCTCCTCGGCGTCGGTGTACATGGTCCGGAACTTCCAGACCCGGAAGTCCTGTCCCTCGTGACCGATGCGCTTCTGCCGGAAGAACACCGGCCCCGGATCGGTCAGCTTGATCAGTACGCTGATCACAGCGAACAGCGGCAGCAGGAAGAGCAGGCCCAGCGTCGCCCCGACGCGGTCCATGGCCGTCTTGACCAGCAGCGACATGCCCGAGAGCGTGGGCTCCTCCACGTGCAGCAGCGGCATGCCCTCGACCGGGCGGATGTGCACCCGCGGCCCGGCGATGTCGGTGATCTGCGGCGCCACGACCAGGTCGACGCCCGAGCCCTCCAGCTCCCAGGCCAGCTCCCGCAGCTTGCCCGGCTCCGCGCCGGCCGAGCCGCAGATGGCGATGGTGTCCGCGCCGACCTCGTGCACGAGCCCGATGATGTTGCGGTTCGTGTAGACCGGCACCGGCACGTGCGAGCGGCGGGCCGACGAGACGCCGTCGGTCAGGTGGATCGCCACCGGCAGCAGGCCCGCCTGCGGGCTGCGCGTGACGATCTTGTAGACGTACATCGTCTCCTGGAGCGTTCCGACCAGCAGCGTACGGTGGTTCGCCTGGCGTACGCGCCGGCGCACCAGGTGCAACAGCCGCCGAGCCAGACCGCGCAGGATCAGCATGTAAAGGAGGGCACCGAGGACGGCGGTCGCTACCGACCAGCGCGACGGCTGCGACCGGAACCCGAACGCGACCACGGATACGGTCGCCAGGACCGCGACGGCCGCCCGGACGACCCGTTTGAACTCGTCCGCACCGATGCCCAGGTGACGGCGGTCGTACGCGCCGTTACCCCACAGCAGGATCAGCCAGCACAGCGGCAGCATGATGTACGCGACCGACTCGAAGATCCACGCTTCCGGTGCGATACCGGTCTCGGCCTTGGTCTCCCAGAGCGAGACGGATGTGAGGCTGCCCAGCGCCGCGGCGGTGTAGTCGAGGAGCACCAGCAGGAGGATGTAGGGCCGGTGCCAGCGGGCCAGCCGGGGCCGCGCACGCATCCAGGCCGACCGGGCCACGCCGTTGTTCTTGCGCCGGGATCCGTTGACCGTATCCGACCGGCGGGTGTGGCGACCCGGCTCGGTCTTGGCAGGGCGAACTACCGGCAGCTCCATGGTGGGCTCTGCTCCGGAACGCGCCCCGATCTCACCCGGCGGCTTGAGACTCGTCGTCACCTCACCCGGGTCCTCCCGTGCCACAAACGTAAGTCTTCCATCCCCTCGTACCACGGGAAGGTCACATGTGGTGGGGAAGGAGCCCGAGTCACTATACCGACGTTTCCCCCGTGGGGAAGAGGCTCGATGGCGACGTGACTGCCAGCTACCAGGCGTTCACCGCTCTCGGAGCGCTGCGGGGGGCCGCTGGATCCGGCTCCGGACGACCGCCGGGTCCGGGTTTTCACCGCAACAGTTTCGACAGCCGCCGATCAGCCAGCGGCTTGCCGCCGGTCTGGCAGGTCGGGCAGTACTGAAGGCTGGAATCGGCGAAGGAGACCTCGCGGACCGTATCCCCGCAGATCGGACAGGGCTGCCCGGTGCGGCCGTGAACTCGCAGCCCGCCCTTCTTCTCACCCTTGAGCGTCGCGGCCGCCTGCCCGACCGACCGCTGCACCGCATCGGTGAGCATCTCCCGCATCGCCGAATAGAGGGCCGTCATCTGGGCGTCGGTGAGCTTGCTGGTCAGCGCGAACGGTGACAGCCTGGCCGCATGCAAGATCTCATCCGAGTACGCGTTGCCGATCCCGGCGATGATCCGCTGGTTGCGCAGTACGCCCTTGATCTGCCCGGACTGGCCCCGGATCAGCGCGGCGAACTCGTCCTCGCTCAGCCCCAGCGGCTCCGGCCCCAGCGTCGCGATCCCCGGCACCTGCTGCGGATCCCTCACCACGTAGACGGCCAGCTTCTTCTGCGTACCCGCTTCGGTCAGGTCGAAGCCCGATCCGTCGTCCAGGCGTACGCGGAAGGCGATCGGACCCTTGCCGGGTTTTAGTGGAGCGGCCGCCGGGAAGCTCTCCCGGTAATGCAGCCACCCCGCCCGCGCCAGATGGGTCACGAACAGCAGGTCGTCTTCCAAGGCGACCTGCAAATACTTTCCGCGTCGCGCGGCACCTACGATCTTCTTCCCGGTGAGCGCGGTCACCGGCGGGTCGAAGGTCTTCAGCACGCTGATCGCGGCGACCTCGGCCCGGCTCACGGCCCGGCCCACCGCCCGCTCGCGCAGGAACGCGGCGAGCGCCTCCACCTCTGGCAGCTCCGGCACGCCCCACAGCCTACTGACATTCATGGGTACGCCGCCCGTCCGATCGTCCGGCGTACGCCCGGGGCCGAGCATTGATCGTCATGGTCGATGCTGGCGGCTGGGCGTACCGCTAAGGTGCACGGGGTGACGATGACCGGAGCCTGGCGGCGGGGCTGGATCATCGCGGCGGTGGCGCTGCTGCTGACCGCGGCGATGCTCGGGCACGGGCTGATCCCCAACGGGGTACGCAACCTCGGCAGCCTGGTGGAGACGTTCCTGCCGTGGCTCGGCCTGCCGATACCGATCCTGGCCGCGCTGGCCGTCGTCCGCCGCTCCGCACCGGCCGGTATCGCGGTCCTCATGTGCGCCACGCTCTGGCTGGTCATGTTCGGCGAGATCGTCCTGCCCGCCAAGGGCGGCGGCCCGCACGACCTGCGGGTGCTGTCCAACAACGTGCACGCCGACAACGCCGACCCCGAAGCGGCGGCGCGCAAGATCGTCTCTGCTCATGCGGATGTCATCGCGTTACAGGAGCTGACCAACTCCGAACTCGACGTGGTCCGGCCGGTCCTGGCCGGTGCCTACGACTACTCCTACGTCCGGGGCACGGTCGGCCTCTGGAGCCGCTACCCGATCACTCAGCAGCGCCCGGTGGACCTGCGGCTGGGCTGGGACCGCGCGATCCGAGCCCTGGTCGCCACGCCGGTGGGCGAGGTCGCCTTCTACGTCGCGCACATGCCGTCCGTGCGCGTCGACGTCGACCAGGGCTTCACCGCCGACCAGCGCGACGACAGCGCCGACGCGCTCGGCGAGGCCATCGCCTCGGACCAGGTGAGCCGGATCGTGCTCCTGGCCGACCTCAACGGCAGCGTCTACGACCGCGCCCTGTCGCCGATCACGGCGCAGCTGGAGTCGGCCCAGGCCGCCGCCGGGGACGGCTTCGGGTTCAGCTGGCCCGCTTCGTTTCCGCTCGCACGGATCGACCACGTCCTGATCAAGGGCGTACGCGCGACGCACTGCTGGGTGCTGCCCGCCAACGGCAGCGACCACCGGCCCGTCGCCGCCGACCTGCGGCTCTGACCCGGCTGCGGCGGTACGGCTGCTACCTTTCCTCGGGTGAAGGTCGTCGTCGCCCACAACCGGTACCGGTCCGACGCACCCTCCGGGGAGAACGTCATCGTCGACCTGGAGATCGCTCAGCTGCGTACGGCCGGGGTGACGGTCGTGCCGTTCCAGCGGTCGTCCGACGACATTCCCGCGCTGCCGTTCGCGCAGAAGGCGCTGCTGCCGCTGGCCCCGATCTGGTCGCCGGCTTCGACGCGGGCGCTGGCTTCCCTGCTGGAAACCGAGCGCCCGGACGTCCTGCACTTGCACAACCCGTATCCGCTGCTGTCACCGGCGGTTGTGCGTACGGCGCATCGGTTCGGCGTTCCGGTGATCCAGACGGTCCACAACTACCGGCAGGTCTGCGCACCCGGCGTCTACTTCCGCGATGGGCATATCTGCACCGACTGCAAGGGCCGCGCCTTCGCGATCCCGGCGATCCAGCACAAGTGCTACCGCGGCTCGGCACTCCAGAGCGCGATCATGGCTACAACGCTGTCGGTCCACCGGGGTACGTGGCATTCGGTGGACAAGTACATCGCCTTGACCGGCAACATCGCCGCGCACCTTCGGGACTACGGCATCCCCGAAGAGCGGATCGCCATCAAACCCAACGCCGTGGAGGACCCCGGCCCGGCGCCGTCGCAGGCCGGTGCGGGCGTACTCTTCGCCGGCCGGCTGTCCCCGGAGAAGGGGCTCGCAATCCTGCTGGAGGCGTGGCAGGGCTTCGCCGAAGGCGCTCTCGGTACGCTGCGCATCGCCGGCGACGGCGACCTGCGTCCGATGGCGGAAAAGGCCGCGGCCAACCGATCCGACGTCGAATACCTCGGCCCTCAAGATCGTGCGGGCGTACGCGATCTGATGCGGCGCAGCGCTCTGGTGACCGTACCGTCCCGGTGGTTCGAGCCGCTGTCCACTGTGATCATCGAGGCGCTCGCCAACGGGCGGCCCGTTCTGGGCACCACGCTGGGCGGAAGCCCCTACCTGATCGGGGAAGCCGGCTGGGTGGTCGAACCCACGGCCGCAGCGCTCGCCGCCGCCCTGCCGGGCGCCGTCCGCGCCGCCGCCGATCTGGCCGAGCCGGCCCGGCAGCGGTACGCCGAGAACTTCCACCCCGACGTCGTCATCCGGCGCCTGCTGGACATCTACGCGTCAGTTGTCACACCCCCGGCCGGGCGTTGATCATGAACTTCGGGGGGTCGACACGCCGTCCACCAGCACCCTAAGTTCATGATCAACGTGGTAGGCGGCGTGGGCGGTGAAGAGGATGCTCGCGATCAGGAACCCGCCGTTGATGGCCGAGAAGGCGACGAGGTACCAGACCGTCAGCGCGGGAGCGAAGGCGAGAACGAGCCCGGCCGCGAGGAACACCGCACCGGGATCGCGGATCAGCTTGACCACGCGTACGGGCAGCGACCGCGACGGCAGCATCGAGGCCGCGTTGGGCCCGGACTGCAGCACGCTCGTGACGATGTTGACCAGCCAGGTGCCGCAGAACGAGGCCACCAGCCAGACCGGCACGTCCGATCGGTACCACGCGACCGTCGACAGTGCCGCGACCAAAGCGATCTGCGAAGCGACATCGCACAGGATGTCGACGCGGGCCCCGGCCGGTGAGCGCTGCTCGGTGACCCGGGCCAGCTGGCCGTCCGAGCAGTCGAGCACGTACGCCGCCTGCCAGCCGATCAACGCGACCACGCCGGCCCAGGCCGACCAGTTCGCCGCACGGGTGATCACCAGGACGGCGACGACCAGGCCGATCACCAGGTTCGCCAGCGTCAGCGTCGTCGGGCGTACGCGCAAACGAGCGGCCGCCATCGCGACCAGAGCGCCCAGGCGCTGGCTCAGCGCTTCGGAGTAGAGGCCGCCGCCGCGGTTGACGCGGTAGAAGTCATGAAAGGACGGCATCGACGTAGTCCTTCACTAGCTGCTGCAGCCGGGATTCGGGCAGGCCGGCGCCGACGCCGAGGTGCTCAAGGATGGTGTAGCGCTCGGGCCGCGTACGCGGTGCGAACTGCACGACCTCGACGAACTCGTCGAGCGTGAGATCAAGCTCGGCCGGTACGCGCGGCAGGCCGTGGCGCTGCATCGCGGCCGACATCTGCGCGAAGCGATCGAGATCGTCCCGCAGGAAGGTGCAGAACAGGGCGCCGAGCCCGACCTGCTCGCCGTGGGAGCCGTGGCCGGGCCGCACGATGTTCATCGCGTGGGAGATCTCGTGGCAGCCGCCGCTGGCCGGGCGGGACGTGCCCGCGACCGCCATGGCCAGGCCGCCCATGATCAGTCCTTCGGCGAGGATCGTGAGGAAGCCGTCGTCGGTGATGTCGCCGGGGTGGTTGAGCAGCGCCTCGGCGCTGGAGCGGGCCATCGCCGCGGCCAGGCCGTCGAACGGTTCGCCGGTCACGCGGGCGGACAGCTCCCAGTCCGCGATGGCGCTGATGTTGTTGATGGTGTCGCCGATGCCGGCCCGGCTCTGGCTGTCCGGCCCCGACTCGACGAAGTCGAGGTCGACGAAGACGGCCAGCGGGATGTGAGCGCCGTAGGACGGGCGGGCGCCGTCGTGGTCGAGCGTCGCGACCGGTGAGGCGATCCCGTCGTTGGCCAGGCTCGTGGCGACCGTGACCATCGGCAGGCCGTAGCGGCTGGCGGCGTACTTGGTCGTGTCGATGGTCTTGCCGCCGCCGATGGCCACGACCGCGTCGACGTGGAGGTGGCGCAGCTGCGTACCCAGGTCGAGGGCGCTGTCGAGCGTACCGCCGGCGATGTGGAGGATCTTGGCGTTGACCAGTGTCGGCTGGAGCAGGGCGGCGATCTTCTCGCCCTGGCCCGGCCCGACCACGACGGCCACGTCGCCGCTCGCCGAGACCCGGCCGTCCGCAAGCAGCTTGCCGAGGCTCGCGATGGCGCCGCGCCGGACGTCGATCGTCAGCGGGGTCTGCACCGACCGGGTCAGTAGCGGCATGCGATCTCCCGGGCTCTGGCCAGGTCGGCGTGGTTGTCCACCTCGACCCACTCGACCGCGCCGATCGGTACGCCCGTGATCAGGCCGCCCCGGTCGGCGTACTCCTGGAAGCCGTCCTCGTAGTAGAGGCCGGGGTCGCGTTCCCACGTGGTCTTGAGCGCGTCGGCGAGGTCCTCGGCCGCCTCCGGCTGAATCAAGGTGAGCCCGATGTACTCGCCATCCGCGGCGGCCGGGTCCATCAACTTCGTGATCTTGGTGAGCCGCCCGGCCGTGAAGATCGCCTTCATCTCCTCGTCGGCGAGCTGCTTGCGGTCGTCGATCGCCAGCGTGATGCCGTTCGGCGGCGCTGTGAGCAGCGTTCTCTCGACGCTGGCCGGGTGGACGGTGTCGCCGTTCACGAGCAGAGCGCCGAGCGCGAAGTGCTCGCGGGCCAGCCACAGCGAGTAAGCGTTGTTCCACTCCTCGGCCTTGTCGTTGTGGACCAGGCTCAGGCGCACGCCGTAGCGCTCCTCCAGCGCAGCCTGGCGCGCCACGACCGCCTCGGCTCGGTAGCCGACCACCGCGGTGACCTCGGTCAACCCCGCCGCGGCCAGGTTGGCCAGGGCGATGTCGAAGATCGTGGTCTCGCCGTCGACCGGCACCAGCGCCTTCGGCAAGGTGTCGGTGTACGGGCGCAGCCGCCGGCCGGCGCCGGCCGCCAGCACGAGACCAATCATCGCGATTTACCTCCGGTTGGTCGGAACGCAAGGTTTGCTTAGCTTAGTTGTACGCCAGACGTCACGTAGGGCCGACCGAGCCGGGTGTGAGCAGACCGGCAAAACAAGTCAAGTCTTGAGAGTTGCCACGAACACGGCGACGATGTCCATACGGTTCGTTTCAATGACTGTAACGACCGAAGGGCGGCTTTATGCAGGTCAGAGACGCGATGACCAAGCCGGTGCTGGTGGTCGGACCGGAGCACACGCTCCGGCAGGCCGCGCAGCTGATGGCGGCGCGGCGGGTGGGCTCTTGCATCGTGCACGATCCGGACGGCGAAGGCGTCGGGATCATGACCGAGCGAGATCTCCTGTACGCGATCGGCGCCGGGGCCAATCCGGACGTCGAGGTCACCAACGGACACATCACCTGGGACGTCGTGTACGCCCATCCCGGCTGGTCGCTGGAGGAAGCGGCGCTGGCGATGGCTCGCGGCGGCTTCCGGCACTTGGTCGTGATGGACGAGGATGACGTACTGGGCATCATCTCGGTGCGCGATGTCATGCGGGTCTGGGCCCACAACCGGGCGGCATCGACCACGGCCGGGTGATGGTCCGGCTTTTCACTATGCGGACGCGCCGCGAAGCCGCGTGATCTGCGCCGGTTCGGCTGGGTACGCTCCGGCTATGTCCCCTGCGCAGCTCATCTCCTTCGCCCGCGGCGCTCCCTCGCTCGACATCGTCGACGTCGAGGGGCTCAAGGCCGCGGCCGTCCGTGCGTTCGACGACGATCCCGCGGGCATGACGGCGTACGGCAACAGCCTGGGCTACGGGCCGTTGCGCGCATGGATCGCCGCCAAGCACCGCGTCGGCACGGACCGGGTGATGATCACCAACGGGTCGCTGCAGGCCGACGCGTTCCTGTTCGAGCACCTTGTCCGGGCCGGCGACCACGTCGTCGTGGAGCGCCCGACCTACGACCGGACGCTGCTGAACCTGCGCACCATGGGTGCCGTCGTGCACCAGGTGACGCTGGAGCCCGACGGCATCTCCACCACCGAGCTGCGCGGCCTGCTGGAGTCGGGCGTACGCCCGAAGCTCGCGCACATCATCCCGAACTACCAGAACCCCGCCGGTGTGACGCTGTCCTTGCCAAGGCGGCGTGAGCTGCTCGCCCTGGCCGAGGAGTACCAATTCACGATCTTCGAGGACGACCCCTACGCCGACGTCCGCTTCCACGGCGAGGCGCTGCCGTCGATGCTCTCGATGGACACCAAGGGCGTCGTCGTGCACGCGTGCTCGTTCACGAAGACGGTATGCCCCGGCGTACGCGTGGGGTATCTGGTCGGCCAGGCGGATGTCATCGACACCATCGCCAAGCGGGCCACCAACCTCTACATCTCGGCCGGCCAGGTCGCTCAGGGCATCGTCTACCAGTTCTGCGTCTCCGGCGACATCGAGCGGTCCATCGCCAAGGTCAGCAGCGCGCTCGGCGAGCGGGTCCGGGTGCTGTCCGAGTCGCTGCGTACGCGGATCGACGGCGTGAAGTTCGCCGAGCCCGACGGCGGCTACTTCCTCTGGGTCGATCTGCCGTCCGATGTGCACGTCGGCAAGCTCGTACCGCAGGCGGCCGAGCTGGGCGTGGCCGTGGTCGCCGGCACCGACTTCCTGCTCGAAGGCGGCGAGCACTCACTGCGGCTGGCGTTCTCGGCCGTCACCGTCGACGAGATCGACGAGGGCGTACGCCGCCTGGCCGAGGCGATCGAAGTGGTCCGCGGCTGACGGCGGCCGATCGGGGCGGTCAGATAATCGACCGACAACCGACCGCCGGTGCCCCTTCGCGCACCGGCGATCGTGTCTGACAATTCTGCCGAAAGCTCGCCCCCGAACGCGCCGGATGGGCCGTCTGCCCCCACCCCCCGAACGCGGCGATCCATCCGGCGTCCGAGGCGCCGCCCTCCCGCCCTTTGCCGACACCCTCGCGCCGTCCCGATGTGATCACCCGTGGCGTAGCCTTTTCCGCGGCGGCGACGGGAAGGAGGCGCGATGGCAGATCGAGCCGGAAGCGGGGAGAACCGCGGTCTACGAGCGTTCACCGCGCAGATGAGGGCGGTCACGCGAATGTGGAGTACGCCGGAGTCCGGCCACCTGCCGGAGGAGCCGGGGCGCAGCGGCATCGTCGACTGCGCGCTCTACCGCGACGGCATCCGGCAGCAGCCGGGCCGCGTCGACTACCGCAGCGCACTCGCGGCCGCCCACAGAGACCACAACGCGTTCGTCTGGCTGGGCCTCAACGCGCCCAGCGCCGAGGAGATGGCCGACATCGCCGACGTGTTCGGCATCCACGAGCTGGCCGTCTCCGACATCGTGCACGCCGGCCAGCGCGCCAAGCTGGAAACCTACGAGGACCTGACCTTCCTGGTGCTGCGCTCGGCGCGGTACGTGCCGCACGAGGAGATCTCCGAACACGTCGAGGTCGTCGAGACCGGGCAGGTCATGCTGCTGCTCGGCGAGGACTTCGTCATCTCGGTGCGCCACGGCGAGGCGTGCACGCTCAAGGGCGTACGCCGGATCCTGGAGAGCCTTCCGGAGCGGTTGAAGCTGGGCCCCTGGGCGGTGGCGTACGCCGTCACCGACCACGTCGTCGACCTCTACGTCGACGCGGCCGAACGGCTGGAGGACGACCTGGACCGGGTCGAAGAGAACGTCTTCTCGCGCGAGGGCAGCAGCCGCGTGCAGCAGATCTACCAGCTCAAGCGCGAGCTGGTGGAGTTCAAGCGGGCGGTCCTGCCGCTGCAGCGCCCGATCATGACGCTGGTCAGCGAGACCTTCCACGTTCCGAAAGAGCTGCGCCGCTACTTCCGCGACATCCAGGACCACCTGACGCGGACCGTGGACCAGATCGCCGGTTTCGACGACCTCCTGCACTCGATCTTGCAGGCCCGGCTGGCCCAGGTGTCGGTGGAGCAGAACAACGACATGCGCAAGATCGCGTCCTGGGCCGGTATCGCCGCGTTCTGGACCGCGGTCGCGGGCGTCTACGGCATGAACTTCACCAACATGCCGGAGCTGGGCTGGCAGTACGGCTACCCGATCGTCTTCGGCTTCATGGTGGCCGGCTCGATCATCCTCTACCGAGTCTTCCGCCGCAGCGGCTGGCTCTAAGTCCGGCGAGCCGCGCGCGGGCGACGAACCGCAATCGTCAGCCCGCGGCGAATGCAGGGAGGGCCGCCAAGGCCCGACCGGTGTCCGACGTGAGCAACGGACGGTGAGACCGGCGGGCCTTGGACATGGGCCCTTAAATACGTTCGATGTCGACTTTTTCGATCACGATCGCCGAGAGTGGGCGGTCGTTGCGGTCGGTCTGGGTGCTGGCGATCGCCTTCACGACCTCTTCGGAGGCCGTGTCGGCCACCTTGCCGAAGATGGTATGGCGGAAGTTCAGCCACGGCGTCGGGTCGGTGGTGATGAAGAACTGCGAGCCGTTGGTCTTCGGCCCGGCGTTCGCCATGGCCAGCAGGTACGGCTTGTCGAACTGCAACTCCGGGTGGAACTCGTCGTCGAAGGTGTAGCCGGGGCCGCCGCGCCCGGTGCCGGTCGGGTCGCCAGTCTGGATCATGAAGCCGGCGATCACCCGGTGGAAGGGCGTGCCGTCGTAGTACGGTCCGGCACCCTTCTCGCCCGTCCGCGGGTCGACGTACTCCTTGGTGCCCTCGGCCAGCTCGACGAAGTTGCGCACTGTCTTGGGCGCGTGGTCGGGCAGAAGCTCCAGCCGGATCGGCCCGAGGCTGGTGTGCAGAGTTGCGTAGCGGGCGTCAGCCACGTGCTTGCTCCCGTCATAGTCAGTTTCCACGCCGCGATGGTGCGTGCGGCGTCCGTTTACAGCTAGATCCTCCCACGTCCGCCGCCCGGCGCCCGGCCGGGCCGCGGCGCGTACGCCCGCCGGTCGCGACATGACCGCGAATCGTCCGGTTCTGGTATCGCGGCGGTCATGAAAGGGGCAGGATGTTTGCGGGGACACCATTGGAGGTGGGGGTTTTGTTCGGTTTCGGGGGGACTCCGAAGACGCACGGCCAGCTGGCCAAGGAGGAGTTCGGCGTCGGCTTCGACCACATAATGCAGGCCGCACAGCACGCGGCCGGCGGGGTCGGGTCGACCGTCGGGCCGAGGGTGCACAACGTACGCTCGATGATCACGCCGGCGGCCGGGCGCGTACGCACCGCGGCATCGACCGGGTGGGATTCGACCGTCGGCACGCTCGCACCGATCATGGCCGCCGCTCGCGAAGGTGCGCGGGAGGCGACCGAGGCGGCCCTCAAGACCAGGGCCAAGGAGGCCAAGCGCCGTCAGAAGGAGGCACAGGTGAAGCAGAGGCGGATCGGGCTGGCCGTGGGGCTGCTCGCCGCGGGCGTCGCGGTGGGTGCAGCGGCCGCGCTGGTGGTACGCCGCCGTCGCCGCAGCGCTTGGGAGGACTACGACGCGTCCGAGGCGCTGGAGTCCATGATGGACTCGGTGAACGACCGAACGGGCGAGGTCGAGAGCAAGGCGGCGGAGCTGAAGGACAAGGCCACCGGCCTGGCCGACGACGCGAAGGCCAAGGCGTCGGACATGAGCCAGAAGTCCGGCGACTCGATTCAGACGGCGGCCGGCAAGACGACCGACGCCATCCAGAACGCCGCCGACAAGACCAGCGACGCGGTGCAGAAGACGGCGGACAAGGCGAGTAACACGGCTCAGAAGACGAGCGACCGCTTCGCCGACACCGGCGAGCGCAGGCGCTGAACGACCGCACGCGATCAGGTGGGCGTCACGGCTCGGCGGAAGGCGCCGAGCCTGACGTAGCCTGTTCGGCATGACGTCTGTCGAGAGCCAGGCCCCCGTCTGCTATCGCCACCCGGGCCGGGAGACCTACCTGCGGTGCAGCCGTTGTGAGCGGCCGATCTGCCCGGACTGCATGATCCCGGCGTCGGTCGGCCACCACTGCCCGGACTGCGTACGCGAGGCCGGCCGCGGCCAGCGCACAGCGGTGACGGCGTTCGGCGGCGACGCCCGGATCGGGTCGCAGGGCTACGTCACCAAGGCGCTCATCGCGATCAACGTCGCGATGCTGCTCGTCAGCCTGGCAGTGAGCGGCGCCGGTACGCTCTTCGGCGGCGGCATGGGCGGTCTCCTCGGCGGCGGCAGCGAGCTGAACAGCTGGGGCGGCATGGTCGGCTCGCAGACGATCATGCGCGAAGGCGTCGTGCAGTACTACAACGTCCTCACCGAGGGCGAGGTGTACCGGTTCATCACCAGCATGTTCCTGCACGCCGGCATCCTTCACCTGGCGCTGAACATGTGGGCGCTGTGGGTGGTCGGCCGCGTCATCGAGCAGGCCCTGGGCCCGGGCCGGTTTCTCGGCCTCTACATGGTCTCCGGCCTCGGCGGCAGCCTGGCGGTCTACCTGTTCACCGGCCCGTACCTGACGGTCGGTGCCTCGGGCGCCATCTTCGGCCTGTTCGGTGCGCTGTTCATCTTGCTGCGCCGGGTCGGGCGAGACGCGTCGAGCATGCTCTCACTGATCATCATCAACGTGATCTTCACATTTCTGGTCCCCGGCATCTCCATCGCCGGTCACCTCGGCGGCCTGCTCACCGGCACGATCGCCGCGCTCGGGCTGGCGTACGCGCCCCAGAAAAACCGCACACTTCTCCAGTACGGCTGGCTGGCGCTGCTCTTCGTGATCATCGTCGTGATCGCCTTCTTGCGCAGCATCATGGTCGCTTCTTAACGGCTCTTAACGGCGTCAGGCCGGCAGGCGTACCGTGATGCAGGCCCCTCCTTCGGGGGCGTGACCGGCGCTGATCGTCCCGCCGAGCCGGCGTACCAGTCCGGCGGCCAGCGCCAGGCCGAGACCGCTGCCGACCTTGCGTACCCCTTGATAGCGCTGATGGAGAGCGCCGCGCTGGAAGGCGACGGCGAGATCGTCGTCGGTGAAGCCGGGTCCGCCATCGCGAACCTGGACCACGGCGGCGCCGGGCGCGGCGGCCAGCTCGACCACGATCGGCTGGCCGGGCGGCACCACCCGCAGGGCGTTTTCCATGAGCCCGTCGACGACCTGCCGGATACGGCCCGCGTCGGTGGGGATCACGAGCGGCGCACCGGGCCCGATCACCTTGAGCGGTACGCCATGCGCAGTGCACCGAGGCTGCCAGGCAGCATGCACGGCACTGATGACTGGAACGAGATCGACAGCGGCGATCTGCACCGGAAAGTCGACCGCATCGAGGCGCGCCAACGCGAGCAGGTCGTCGATGAGCCGAGCCAGGTGGTCGGCCTCGCCCAGCATCGTCTTGCCGATCGGCGCCGCCTCACCGGCCTGCACCACGCCGTCGGCCAGCGCTTCGGCGTACCCGCGCAGCGTGGTGAGCGGCGTCTTCAGCTCGTGCGAAATCGACAGCAGGAACTCGCGTTGCCGCGCCTCGGAAACGGCCAGCGCCGACGCCAGTTCGTTGAGGGCCAGCGCGACGTCCGCTACTTCCGGCGGCGACTCCACCGGTACGCGTACCGCATGATCGCCACTGCGAATCCGCCGCGCCGCAATCGCGGCGTTCCTCAGCGGCCGCGTCAGGCGGCGGGCCAGGAGCGCGCCGAGGGCGCTGCCGGCCAGCAGACCGGCGAGCAGCGGCAGCCAGAGGCTCGTTATCAGTGCGAGTCCGGCCCCGGTAGCCGCGGGAGCGGTGAGCACGACGCCGTCCTGCGGCCCCAGCGGCCGCCCCTCGACCAGCGACAGCCGTCCATCCACAAGGGACGCCCGCTGGCTGACCGCGTTGCCGTTGGTGATACGGCGTACGACCTGATCCGGCAGGCCCGGCCGATCGGCGACCCCGTTGGTGATCAGGTAGATCTGTACGTTCCGCTTCCGCAGCGCGGTCGCCAGCCGTTCCTCATCGGCCGCCCGACCCCGATCGACCCGCGGCCGCAACACCTCCGCGACCAGCGCCGCCTCCTGCGCCAGCGCTTGGCGTGCCCGGCTGTCGGCCTGCTTCACCGCGATCGGCACCGCCACCAGAGCGGTCACCAAGACCGAAATCAGCGCCACCGCGGCTCCGGCGAGCACTGCTCTCGCCACCAGCCCGGTGCTCTTCTGGTTCGGCGTCGGCACCAGCTGGAGCGGCGCTGTCAGTTCGTCACGCACGCGTACCCCACCCCGCGCACCGTCCGGATGATCGACCCGTCCTCACCCAGCTTCGCGCGTACCTGCGCGACGTGCACGTCCACGGTCCGCGTCCCGCCCGCGGCCGCGTACCCCCACACCGCGCTCAGCAGCTCTTCGCGCGTATACACCCGGCCCGGCCGCTGCATCAGGTGCGCGAGCAAGTCAAACTCCGTGGCCGTCAAATTCACGGGTACGCCGTCGGCGTTCACAGATCTGGTAACCGGATCCAACCGGACGCGGCCGAGAACGCGACTGCGGTCGGGCTCCGGCCGCCCCTCGCTGCGCCGCAACACCGCCTTGATCCGCGCAACCAGCTCGCGCGGGCTGAACGGCTTCGTGAGGTAGTCGTCGGCACCCAGCTCCAGCCCGACGATCCGGTCGACTTCGTCATCGCGCGCGGTGAGGAAGATGACCGGGGTCCAGTCGTCGTTGGCCCGCAGTCTTCGGCAGATCTCCGTGCCCTCGATCCCCGGCAGCGCGATGTCCAGTACGCACGCCACCGGCCGGAGCCTTTGCGCGGCGGCATAACCGGCGACCCCGTCCCGCTCGACGTGTACGCCGTACCCGTCGCGTTGCAGGTAAAGCCGGACCAGATCGGATATGGCCGGCTCGTCCTCGACGACGAGGATCAGACCCTTGTCACTCACCCGCTCATGATGTCCGAGGACTGTACGAACGGTGTAAGCCCCCGGTCAGCTTCGGTACGGCCGCCGCAAGAACATGTTCGTCATCGCGATCAGGTAGGCCGAAAGTTCCGTCGAGGCTTTCCCGCCCTTGTATTCTCCTGGATCACGTAGTTCGCGAGGCCGACTACGCCCGCGTCCGGAAGCTCGGCGACGAACGCGTGATCGCCTCAACCGGTTCGCGCTCATAGAACCGCGTGTCCGCGGCCCAAAGCTCACGCCAGCGCGGTCCATCGGCGGCGACCGCGGACCTTATGACGAGCGCCGGTGTCAGTAGGCGCCGAGCGGGCTGATCAGGCGCGGCGGCTCGGCGGCGACGGCCCGATGCGCCGAGGCGGCCGACCGCGGCTTGAGGACGTGGCTGAGCAACGCATCGAGGTGCCACACGTGCTTCGGATGGGCAACCTTGATGAGGAACCGCTCGCGTACGCCGTCAATGGCGGTGGCAGCGAACTCGACCGAACTCAGGCGCTGGTCGGGATGCCAGACGACGTTGCTGAGGTGGCGCAGCTCGGTGTTGAGATGCAGGCGCAGCTGGCGCAGGACCCGAGTCTCCTGGGTCACCACGAGACGGCGATAGGTGAGCACCAGCAGGTACTCGCGGCCGAGTGGCCGCTCCGGGCGGGTGCAGCGGGTGACCAGCACCGCACCGTCGTCCGGTTCGACGCAGCGGCGCATGACGTGCATGTGCCGGGTCACCGTCGCCATGGGCAGACCGGCCTCGGCGGTCGCCGGAAGGAACGTCCTTGAGAACACATCCACGTCTACTCAACGAATGCCGCAAGAAGCAGACGCGCGACATCCGGCAGGTGGCACCTTACATAGTCCGAACATTCGACTGACGCCGGGATATCCGGACGAGTGCAGACTCCTCCTATGAGACGAGTTCTGATCAGCGCGATGCTCGGCCTGACCGTGGCCATGACCGCTGCGGCCTGCGGTTTTGCCCGCGATGCCGATCCGGCCGCGTCGTTTAGCGCCGAAGGTGAGGCGCTGGCCGCGATGGGCTTCGACCCGCAGGACATCGCCGCCGGTGAGCCGGCCTTCGCCGGTGCTGAGGTTGCCGGAAACGCCGCTGCGGCCGCTGCGCCGGACGCCAGCGCCAGTCCGGAGGCGAAGCGCAAGCGCCCGCTGGCGGACTGGCGTAAGCGGCGCGCACTCAAGGTCGCGCTGGCCCGGAACACGCTGCATGGTGAGGCGGTCGTACAGAAGAAGGACGGCCAGATCATCACGGTCGTGGTGCAACGCGGGACGATCACCGAGCTGACCGATGCGAGCGTGACGGTCAAGTCGGCGGACGGCTACACGCTCACGTGGAAGTTCGGCGAGAACCTCAAGGTGGTCGAGAAGCGTACGACGATCCAGCCGTCCGATGTGAAGGTCGGCATGGAGATCGGCATCGCGGGCGCCAAGGACGGCGCGTCCGGTGTGGCGAGATTCATCGTCGTGCCTGTGCAGAAGTAGCGCGAACTGGGTAACCTCCACCGGCCTGCCCTCC
>Ga0114129_10002385_pt1 | contig 26102 bp, 17 predicted proteins | sample RhiMetdeltSRZDD1_FD_80071 | JGI IMG/M metagenome (GOLD analysis project Ga0114129, IMG submission 80071) | Populus rhizosphere microbial communities from Tennessee, USA - Rhizosphere MetaG P. deltoides SRZDD1 (version 2) (version 2) | ecosystem: Host-associated > Plants > Roots > Rhizosphere >...
CATTCTCGAGGCCATCGTCCAGGAAGCTCAGGTCGCTGGTCTCCGCCACGATGACCTTACCCATGGCGCAGGGATCGATGCCGTCGCCCCGGTAGACAAGGTACTTCGAGGCGCCTGCGACCGAGGTCCAGGTCAGCAGGACGGACCGGTCGCGCGGCTGAAGCGTGACGACGGGCTTCGATGTGGGTGCGCCCGCGCAACCGCTGTTGGTCGGCGTGGGCGTGGCGCAGTGGATCTCGTGACGCTCGAACGCAGCTCGGATCGCCGTCATGTGCGGTGTGCCGTCGTTCAAGTTTCCGTTGTCGTCGTCGGCCGCGAGCATGCTCAGGTAGCCGCCGGTGGCCGAGCAGCCGCCGCCGACCGAGCACGTGTACCAGCTATCGACCGGTTGAGCGCCTTCGTAAAGGATTCGGGCGCCGAGCTCGTGCGCCGTCTGCGGGTCGTAATTGAACGGAGCCGCGGTCAAGTCACGGTGCATGAGGTCCCACGCCGTCTCCGCCATGACGTAGCCTTCGCAGTGCACCTCGCGGCCGCACGGACCTCCGCCGCCGGGGCACCCGGTACCGCCTGCGGGACAGGCGGCGCCAAAGCCCCCTTGGACCCAGGTGATGGTGTGCGGAAGGTTGCATTCGTGGTTCATGTAGTCGATGTCGCGGACGCCGGTGCAGCCGGTCGCGGGCGTGCCGTCGCAGGCGTCGCCGTATCCGCCGCAGGTCTGGGTCGTGAAGAAGCCGCGGCCGATGCAGGACGTGTTCAGCCGTATGGCCGCGTAGATGTCGGCGATCGACTCACCGGGGTTGGCGATGTTCGGGTTGACGCCGTTGTTGTCCAGCCCGTGCCCCCACTCGTGATCGAAGATCGCCGCGATCTCGCCGGTGTTGGCGCAACCGTTGGCAGGGCTCGACCGGAAGAAGTTCACGTTCGTGCCGTCCCAGAACGCGTTGCAGACGTCGTTCTCGTTCATCAAGGCGTTGAGCTGGCTGCGCACCCACTGCCCCCCCGGGTCCGTGTCGGGCAGGTGCCCGCGTGCGAGCTCGGCCTGCCGGTTGAGCTCGAAGAAGCCGGAACGACTGGACTTGGTGTCGCCCGCCGAATGGCCCGCGGGAATAGTGCAGTCCGTAGCGGTCGGCGTGGGGCCAGAGCCGAGATCGATGCCATTGGTTCCAGTCTCATTGATCGTCCCGCAGCTGTCCACGATCTTGATGTAGAGGCCCGCGAGTGCCGTCGAAATCGAGCCCGGTATGCACCCCATGTTGCCGTTGCCGTCGGTGAATCGCTTCACGCCGTCGACCGTGAAGTCGGCGTAAGGCATCGGCCACCCCGGTTGTTCGATGCCGTCAGGGGGACGCTGGTCGTTGCTGAGCGGATAGACACCGCCGATGATCTGGCCGTCGGCGTACTGGTTGCGGTCCTCGAACGCGAAGAGAGTCCCGTTGGCGGCGTCGACGAGGCCCTCCCAGTTGCCGCGGTCGCCGTCGATCTTGCAGGAGATCACCCAGGCCAAGCGGTAGGAGATTCCATCCCCGAGCGACATGGGAACTAGCTCGAGATGCGGGCTCTTGGTGAAGGCCGAGAGCGTCAGCGGGCGAACGTGCGCGCGCACGGCCTCCTCGGCGGTCTCCGGGGGGACCGAGGGCGTCCGCGCGGCGTCGACGTCGCCCCACTTCTGCAGGCCGAGGAGGATCAGGTTGCCGGAGTTGATGGCCGCGCCGATGGAGTTGTCGCGCACGGGGATCCCGTCGACGATGCGCGGAACGTGCACGAAAATGAGGCCGCCGTCGCGGAGAATCGAGATCCGCGGCGAGGAGGAAAGCTGCGAAAGGTCGATCCGAAGATCGCCCGCATGCGCTTCCAGGTAGCCCTTCAGCGAATTCCAGACCTCCGACTGCAACGCCCGGTCGCCCAGAGGCGCATGCCCCGACGCCCACACGAGGTTGTTGCCGACTCCCGTTCCCGGGATCAGCGGACTGCTCAGAATCAGAGAGCTCCAGCGCCCAACACGCGAGTCATAAAACGCCGTTCCGGGTGCGACTCCGAGAGAATGGATCTGTGCCTGCAACGCGGCGAGCGTCGGGGCGTCCATCTGCTCGAGAGCCAGCGTTTCCTCGGGTACGCGAAGACCCGGATGTCGGAACGACTTTTCGCTGGCGGCGGTGGTTCGGGGTTGGACAGCTCCGAGGATCGAAACGGTGAGAAGGCCACAGAGGACGAGGGCGAGACGCAGGGGTTTGACCATGGGGTTTCGCTCCTTCGCTTTGGGCAAGAGTGGAGTGCCTCCCGCAATCCGATCAAGCGGACCCGAGACTCAAAAAACCAACCCTCCGTTGTGATTCGAAACTTGCGGAAAGCTATCTCCAACCGGGTCTTCATTTCAAGGAGAAAGCGTCACGGAGTCTCGGCCAGAAGCCTCCGCGCGTCCTCTCCCGCGGCGGAGCGGCCTCCCAGATCGGCCGCGCGCTCAAAGGAGCGCCTCGCATCCGCCGATCGTCCCGCCGCCCGCTGAATCTTCCCCAGACGCAGCCACGCCCGGGGGTCGGAGAGACCCAGCGCGACGGCCTTCTCGTAGCTCTCGAGGGCGGCGGTCGCTCTCCCCTGCTTCTCGGCCACTTCACCGGCGACCCACCACGTCGCGGCGAGGTCCGGAAGCAGAGCGAGCGACTCTTGGGCATGGCGGCGCGCATCGTCGAGATCTCCCGAAGAAAGCTCGAGTTGGGCCAGTCGTGCCAGGATCGCGCCGCTGCGAGTTCCCGCGGCTTCCGCTTCGAGGAGGATCGCCCTCTCTTCGCCGGGCGACTCCCGCGCGGCGATCCGGGCCAGTCCCAGCCACGCGGTCGCAGAACGCGGATTGAGCGCGAGCGCGGCCCGAAACTCCTGGCGGGCTTCGCGCGTTCGTCCGGCCTGTGCGTACAGGTTGCCGGCGCTGGTGTGCAGAAGGTCGAGGCGCGGGTTCAAGGCCACGGCTTCGCGAATGGTTTCCAGCCCCGCGTCCGTTTCGCCCGCGGCCACTTCGGCTTCGGCCAGACGGGTTAAGAACGGCACGTTCCCCGGGCTCCGGCGCACCAGCTCGCGCAGCGTCGCGGCCGCGTGCCGCGCCCGGCGCTGGCGGATCTCGTCTCTCGCCCGCTCGAACTCGGAAAGCATCGCGATGCCGTCCTTTGGGTCGATCGTTCCGGACCGCGGGCTCGATCCGGAAAGGTAGCCGAGACTCTGGAGACTCTGTGCGAGCTCGGCGGCCTCCGCCTCGGAGACTTTCGGACGGGGCGCCGTTCGCTCCCGCTTTTGGACCGACGCGATCGACCGGGCCAACCGTCGCGCGTCTTCGGGCCGACTCGAAAAGAGGTTCGTTGTCTCACCCGGATCCGCTGTGAGGTCGTAGAGCTCGGATTTCGGGGCGAGGATCAACCGAAACCGGCCGTCCGTCGCCGCCTTCAACGGGCTCCACCCGTAGGCGGTGGCCGGCATCCACGTTTCGCTGTAGATCGAGGCGGCCGGCTCGCGTGCCGACGACGGCAACCCCGGCAGACCCGGACCGAAGGAACGCGCCTCGTTGTCGAACGAAAGAAGACGCAGAAGGGTCGCGGGAAGAGCGCGGGTTGCGACGGTCTCGGCGATCGAGGTCCCGGAGGGGACTCCAGGGCCCGACAGGATCAACGGAACCTCCAGCGCGGCTCGGTAGAGAAAGATGCCGTGTTCCTTCTCTCCGTGCTCTCCCAGCATCTCGCCGTGATCACCGACGACTGCGACGATGGTCCCGCCGGGAGGCTTCGGAAGTCCGACAAGCAATCGCTCGAGTTCGCGGTCGACGTATGCGATCTCTCCGGCGTATCGGCGTTCCGCCGCGGCTCCCTTCCACTCGCCGGGAGGATCGTACGGAGCGTGCGCGTCGTAGTAGTGGACCCAGAGGAAGAAGGGCCGGGACGCCGGATTCTCCTTCGCCCATGCGAGAGCCGCATCGGTGACCGCGGCGGCGCGGCGCTCGGGGTATCCCTGCTCGCCCACATCCTCGGCCGTCATCGCGTCGTCGTAGAGCGCAAACCCGCGATCCAGCCCGAAGCGGCGGTCGAGGACGCGCGAGGCGACGAAGGCCGCGGTCGAATAGCCCTTCGACGAGAGCGACGAGGCCAGCGTCGGCAGGCCTGCGGGCAGCGCCGAGGCACCGTTGTCCCGCACACCGTGTGCCGGGGGATTCGCGCCCGTCATCAGCGAGCAGTGCGCCGGCAGCGTCAGGGGCGATGCGGTCAGGGCGCGCATGTAGCGGGCTCCATCGCGCGCCAGCCGATCGAGGTTCGGAGTCACCGGCCGGCCTGCCTCGACGCGGCCGACGTAGTCGGAACGAGTCGTGTCGAGCGTGATCAGGACGAGCGACGGCCGATCCAGGGCATACGCGGAGACCGCGCCACCCAGCATCGCGGCGAGGAGAAGCCCGGTTCCCCGGCACCGGAGGCGGAGCATGGCCGGCGAAGATAGCAGAGCAAGAAAACGGGCGCGGCCGGCTGGCCGCGCCCGTAACCGTAACGGGATTCGAAACGCGTCTTACAGGTGCGGGATGTTGAAGCCCTTCACCAGGAAGACCGACATCTGGCCGTTGGTGATGTTGGCGTTCGGGCAGAAGTTCCCGCCGCCGCATCCGGCCGTGACACCCTCGTTGAACAGACCCTCGATGTAGTCGACCGCGAAGCCTCCCGGGCACGGCACGTCGGCGAAGACGCCCGAGCAGGCCGGCGGCGGATCGTCACCATGCTGTCCCTTCCAGATGAACACCGACATCTGCGCGCGGGTGTTCGGGCTGGTCGGGCAGTACAGCGGAGGACTCGCCTGGCAGCCCGCCGTGATCCCGAGGTCGAAGATGCCCTGGATGTAGAACGCGTTGTAGTCGTTGAAGCTGACATCGTTGAAGATGTTCTGGTAGACCGGTGGCGGCGTCAGCGCGCCGTTGATCGCCCTCCAGAGGTACCCCGCCATGTCGGCGCGCGTGACCACGCCGTCCGGGCAGAAGTGGAGGTTGTCGGAGCAGACCGGAGTGCCGCCGAACATCACACCGGCTCCCGCCGCACCGTAGATGAACGCCTCGAACGGATTGTCGTCGGGGACGTCCAGGAACCGCACCACCATCGAGACCGGGATGCCCGGGACCGCGAAAGGCGTGTCGGTCTTGAACTGCAGTTGCGCCTGCTTGAGACCCGGCAGGTAGTTGAGCGAATCCCAGTTGACGGTGATATCCGCCGTCCCGCCATTGGCATCAACGGTGCCTTCCGTCGGATCCTCCGTCAGCCACGGGATGTCGACCGCGCAGCCCGCGGACTCGCCCGACTCGACCTGGTAGACGTTCTGGGTGTTCTGGTCGATGACCCACAGGTTGCCCAGGCAGTCGAACTCGGCACCGGCGCCGCCGAAGGGCGTGATCGCCGGAGAGCCGTTGTCGAGGATCGGGTAGGACCCCAGAACGGCATAGTTGTTGAGAGCGTCGAGCACCGTGATGTCGTTGCCACCGGGGAAGTTCTGCATGACCAGCAGGTGCCCGTTGGACGAGTTGTAGGCCAGACCCGAGATCGACAGGCCCACGAACCCCGTGTCGAGGATGTTGCCGTCCATGTCGAAGTGCTTGATCGTCGCATCGAGCCACGAGCCCGTGTAGAACGTGTCCGTCGCCTGGTCATAGGCCAGACCGCGTTCCGACGTGCCCGTGTTCGGGCAGATCGAGTTGCCCGTAGTCACCTTGTTGATCGGATCCACCTCGAAGAAGCAGGAGCTTCCGGCGTTGGCGACGCTGACCCTCCAGAAGTTGCCGGTCCGGGAGTCGAACGCTCCGTCTCCGGCCCAGGCGTCGATCTCGGGGCTGTCGTCGACTGTGTCGCCGGTCTTCGTGCCGTCCGCGGTGTAGCGGTAGTCGAGATCATCGCCGCCGCCTGCCCCGATGTTGGAGAGCCAGACGTCGGTGCCGACCGTGGCCACGCCCCAGCCGTACGTGATCTGCGAAGGCCACTTGTTCAGGACGTCGCCCGCCGCAAGGACCCGGTTGGAGTGGTGCGGGTTCGGAATCGGCGCGAGGCCCTTGGTGCTCCGCGCCGTGCCGTCCGGCTGGCCCTTCTCGTTGCGCGGCACGCGGTTGAGCGCCTGCTGCCGCAGGAACTGGTTGGCAAAATGTCCGAGCGAGTTGTTCTGGACGAGCGGCGCATTGATCTCGACGATCGTGTAGTTTGCCGGAGCGCCGCCCGAGTTGGTCAGAGTCAGGGTCTGCTGATCGGTCCCACCCGGGTCGACCCGCGCGTTGAGCGGGCTCGGGGCTGCCGTCAGGTGACCCGACTGCAGCGTGAAGTCGACCCGCTGCGTCGAGCCCGGGACCACCACGGTGCTCTTCTGCTGCGACTGGTAGTTCGCCATGGAAGCCTTCAGCGTCTGGTTTCCGCTGTCGGAGTAGAGGATGTAGAAGCCGTCGCCTACGTTGGGATCGTCAGGCGTGGCAAACGTCTTGGTCGAGCCTCCGCTCAGGTTCTCCACCGTGGCTCCGTTCAAGCCGGAGCTGGTGTTGGCGTCGTTGACGTTGCCCACCACCAGGCCGCCCGTGCCCGCGGAGCAGGTCGGATCGCCGATGAGGACATTGTCCACCTGCCACCACCAGGCCCAGAAGCCGTCGAAGGTGAAGCGCACCTGAACGTCGGGCGAGTTGGCCGGGAGCGGGAAGCTCTTCAGCGACGGGCCCGGATCGTCGTCCGTCAGGGTCAGGACGTTGGTCCAGTTGGCGCCGCCGTCGAGGCTGTAATCCACGCCGCCCGTCTGCGGGAAGCCCGGATCCAGCACCGAGAAGTCGGAGGCAAACTGAATCACCGGAGCGCCCACCGCCGACAGATTCACCGACGGCGAAATCATGTCCGTGTTGTCCGTGACGGTGCCGTCACAGTTGCTGTTGACGATCGCGTACGGACCGCTGCCGCCCGTGTCGTTGCCCGGGAACAGCCCGCATGGATCCGGACCGGAAGCCGCCTTCCACGGCTGGCCCCCGTCGGTGCTGTTGTTGACGACCGTCCAGTACGACAGATCGCCCGTGGAGAAGTCGTCGTAGAACGCATTGGTGTGGCCGTAGCCCGGCGCGTTGCAGGTCGCCGGATCGGCCGTCAGCGTCCAGTTCTTCACGACCGACGGCGCGTGCGTCACCGCGGAGAGATCCACGATGCCGCCGCCGGTGCTGTAGCCCTGCGAAACTGCGTTGATGACGAACGTGTACTGGCTTCCGACGACCAGCGTCGTCTCGTAGTAGCCAGTGACCGGGTCGGTGTAGAGCGTCGCGCCGGGGAACCCCGAACCGGACACGACGATCTTGGCGTAGAGCGGCCAGCCACCGGCCGCGTCCTTCACGGTGCCGTTGACCAGCGTCGAGGGCGCGGCCTCGAGCTCGAAGTTCTGAATCGTCGTCTCGCCGTCGTTGACGGGGACGCCGTTGGCCGAAGCCGGGAAGTACCCGTACTTCGAGGCCGTCATGTCGTACGTGCCGACCGGCAGCGTGAAGGAGTAGTTGCCGGAGGCGTCGGTGATCGTCGAGGAGAGCCCCGCCGTCACCTTGACGCCCTGGAGCGGATTAGTTCCGTCGGTCACCGTGCCCGAGATCGTGCCGGTCGGTCCGATCGAGCAGCTCGGGAACTTGAACGACGCGATGCGGGTCTTGAAGTCGAAGCTGCCGTTGGCCTGGTAGTACTCCTGCGTGTACCAGAACGTGCAGTCGTCCACCGGGTCCACCGTCATGTTGCTGTAGTCGCCCCACCGCGAGAAGCTGTCCTGCTGGCTTCCGGTACCGGCGAGGAAGACGTCCTCATCTCCCATCAGATTGAGCGGATCCGTCGCCAGCCGCCCCGTGATGGCGATCGACGGATGCATCTCCGATGAGGAAACGCTGTAGCCCAGCGCCATGTTGCCGTTGTGGTCCATGGCGATCGAGCCCATCCAGCGATGGTTCCCGTCATCGGGGGCGAACGTCTGCTGCTGATAGACGACCACCGGGTTGGGGGTGCCGTTGCCGACCGGCGCCGAGCCCCCGGGATTCCGGATCTCGTACCAGCGGACGCCGGCGATCTGCCCGCCCGCGTCGACCGTGTGGTTGACGACGAGGGACTCGTGGTCGCCGAAGTTGCGGTAACCCATCCGCCACATCGTGGCGCCGGCGAGCGTCTCGAGCAGCTCGGTCGAGTCCAGCTGCGGAACGCACTGGTCGCGGAACGATCCACAGACCGGAGACACGAAGTCGTCGACCGGAACTTCGACGGGTCCCGTGAAGGTGCTGTTGCCGGGAGTCTCGAAGTCCGCGTGGAATTGCCAGATCAGTAGGCGGGACGGGTTGACTTCCCAGGTCAGGAAGTAGTTGGGAGCGCCCGCCGGCGGTGGCGTGGTGCCCTCGAGGTCGGTGGGCAGCACGCCTCCCTCACCTCCCGTGTTGAACTGGATCATCGTGGCCGGATTGCCGTCGAGCATGTTGGTGCGGTCGAACGCGACCGCGCCGCCCTGGAATCCGCCGCCGACGACGTCGAATCCGTTGAACGTCATGTAGTAGCCGTCGGGCCACACACCGAACTTCGGATAGTCGTTGAGGAACTGGTCGGGCAGGTCGAACTCGTACTGGTGGTAGCTGCCCGTCGGATCGCCCGTGACTGAGACCGCGACACACTGGATGTACGGCGGGCTCGGGAAGTTCGGGAACGCGAACTGGCTGACCACCCAGCGATCGGCGAGCTGGTCGTACATGACGATCGGGTCGCCGTCGTTTTGAGTTTCACAGCTGCCGCCGAAGCCCTCCCAGAACGCGTTTCCGGGAAGCGGCCCGAGGAGGAGGGTGCCGGACTTGTCGAAGACGTCGAAGACGAGGTTGTTCCATTGCACATAGTTGTTCGGACCCACGTCGCCTTCGGTGTCCGGCGGAACGACGCGACCGCCGACGACGGCTTGGTTGTCGTCGTCACTGGTGCCGTCGAACTGCAGCATCTCGATCGGCTGCGACAGACCGAACTGTCGCTGGACCGAGTTGTCATGCCGACCGGAGGTCCGCGAGTTCTTTCCCGGCAGCGCCTCGTTCTTGATTTCACGCGGCGCGCGCGGCTGCACGGGGCCGATGACGCGATAATCGCGGAGAGGTTTCGTCGATGTTCGATTCTTCGTCGAGAAGCGCACCTGCGGCTTCTGGCCCGTCGACTGTGTCGCCGCGACCGCGAGGCCGCCTGTCAGGAATAGACCCACCGAGACGAGGAAGGCAGAGAGCCTTTTCGCCGAGCTCCGGTACATGAGTCCTCCGTTCGGTTCAAAAGAAGCAGACTGGGAAACTGGCGAAAATACTTTCATCTACCTAAACGGCGGTCAACAAGAATCTGAGGACGTACTCGGGTTGCCTTCGGGCTAGCCTTTTGAACGCTGGGCGGAATCGTCGGCTAGCCTTTTGAACGGCGGCTGGAAGAGAAGGGCGCCGCTTTCGCGGCGCCCTGTTCGTCAGCGGATTCGGAAAAGTGGACGGAAGGCGGCTAGGGGATCGGTATGGAGAACGTCAGCGTCAGGAAGATGGCCATCTGGGCGCGGGTGACGGGGTTGCTCGGGCAGTAGAGAGGCGGGTTCGCCTGGCAACCTCCGGTAATACCCAGCCCGGCCAAGTCCTCGATCCAGGAATCGAAGATGCCGCCGGTGCATGGCACGTCGTCGAAGACCGTGCCCGTGCAGTCGGGCGGCACGTAGGTCGAGCCCTCGAGGGTCTTCAACAGGAACGGGGCCATCTGGGCGCGGGTGACGGAGGCAGTCGGGCAGTAGAGCGGCGGGTTCGCCTGGCAGCCTCCCGTGATGCCCCGCCCGGCCAGGTCCTCGATCCATGGATCGAAGTTGCTGGAGCAAGTCACGTCGCCGAACAGGTTCCCGGTGCACGGAGGCGGCGTGTAGCTCGATCCCTGGCTCGCCTTGAGCAGGAAAACCGCCATCTGCGCGCGGGTCGTCGGATTGTCCGGGCAGTACAGGCGGAAGGCACAGCCCGCCGTCACCCCGGCGTTGTAGACGGCCTGGATGTACTGATAGGCGAAGTGCGACACGGGCACGTCCAGGAACGTCTCGTTGATGTTGACCGTCCGTGGCGAGGACGTGCCTCCCCCCGGCGTGGGGGTGAAAACCGTGACCTGGGCCGTTCCCGCAGAAAGGATGTCCGTGGCCGGGATCTGGGCCTGCAGCTGGTTGGCCGAGACGAAAGTCGTCGGACGATTCGCCCCGTTCCAGCGCACGACCGAGGGGTAGACGAACCCCGAACCGTTGACCTGTAAGGTGAAGCCGGGGTCGCTGGCGATGACCGCGGTCGGGAAAACACTCGTCAGGGCCGGGGCCGGGTAGGGAACGGGGTCGATCCGGTACACCACTCCCCCGAGGCCGCAGACATAGACCTCCCCGGTGTCGTCCTCGCCGAAGGACGACACGTTGACGGCGGTGTCGAGCAACAGCGAGCTCGTCCACGAACCTCCGGCATCCTGCTTACCGGCATAGATTTGGCCGCCGCAGAAGTCGGCGAACAGGTAGATCCCGTTGAGCCCCGGAATCGCGGTGCCGCGATAGCGGTATCCGCCGGTGATCGAGCAGCGTCCGGCGCTGTGGTCGTACTCGAGGACCGGATGGACGAGGGTTCCGTCGTCGCAGTTATTCGGAGGGTTGTAGCAGTGGTTCCCCTCCATCTTGTGCCACCCGTAGTTCTCCCCTCCGGCGCTGGAGGACAGCTGGTAATCGACTTCCTCCCACGCGTTCTGGCCGACGTCCCCGATCAGGAGATCGCCGTTGGCCTGATCGAAGCTGAACCGCCAGGGGTTGCGCACGCCGTAAGCCCAGATCTCGTCGCAGCCGGCCTGCCCGACGAACGGGTTGGAGTTCGGGATTCCATAGGGCATCGCCGTGGTCTGGCCGCACGGCACGGCGCCCGAGCCGTCGATGTCCAGGCGCAGGATCTTGCCCAGCAGGATGTCCTTGTTCTGGGCGTTGTTGGGCACGTCGCCGCCCCCTCCCCCGTCGCCGGTGCCCATATAGAGGAAGCCGTCCGGACCGAAGAAGAGTTGGCCGCCGTTGTGGTTGGCGTTGACGGGGTGGGGCACGACCAGGACGATCTGCGCCGATGCGGGGTCGGCGACGTCGGGATCCGCCGACACCTGGTAGCGGGCCAGGGTGATGTCGCCGGGGCTGGCGATGTTGTCAGTGTAGTAGACGAAGAACGTGCCGTTGGCGGCGTAGTCCGGGTGGAACGTCACGGACAGCAGACCCTGTTCGGAGTCGTTCGATACGAGGGTGTGTATGTCCAGGAACGGAGTCGGAAGCAGTCCGCCGTTCTTGAAGATGCGGATGTAGCCGCCCTTCTCGACGATGAAGAGGCGTCCCGATCCGTCCGGGGCGTGCGTGACGTGCACCGGAGCGCTCACCGCCTGGGTCAGCAGAGTCAGTGCGATCGACGGATTCCCCCCGAGAGGCGCCACTGTCGAGGACCATTCGGGACCCGATGGTGATCCGCCAACCGCGAGATTCCCATCGGACGGTCCGCCGGCAGCGCCCGAGGAGTCGGCCGCGACCGCGCCCGCGGCTTCATCGAAGTGGTAGAGCGCGGCCGTGTTCGCGTCGGCCGCGAAGGCCGTGTTGGGCCGCGTGAAGGCGGCCGTGTAGCGCAGGACCGTGGAGATCCGAAGCTCGTCGATCGTTCCGCCGTAGGGGGATCCGGTGTCGAACTTTTCGGCGCCGATGACGAGGAAGGGGTCGTTGGGATCCGCGGGCGTCGCGTCGTCGGGATACGAGACGTCGCCGTTGGGTCCGTCGCCCTCGGCCTCGAGCACGCCGTCGACGAAGATCCAGAGATGGCCGTCGGAGAGGCGGCGTTCGACGGCGACGTGGTGCCACACATCGTCGAGAACGCTGCGGGAACCGCAGATGGTCCGGTCGCCGGTGCCGTCGCCACTGACGCCGAACACGATCTTGCCGGCGGCCACCGAGACGCCGAATTTGCGGTCCTGGCCGAGCCGGTCCCGATCGACGATGACGTTGCCGTTTTTCCAGTTCTGGTTCGCCCCGCAGGGAACCGAAGGAGTGGGATTGTCGGCCGCGACGGCCTTCATCCAGAACTCGATCGTGAAGTCCGTGGCGCCGACGTCCGCGGGCGGGCCGGGGTTCGAGTTGGAGGGATCGTCGATCGGGATCTTGACGCGATCGATGTCTCCCGAGCCGTTGCCGTAGAAGCGCAGCGAAGCAGCACCGATCGCGGAGTCCGCGCCCAGCGCGGAAACGAACAGGAAAAGAACGAAGGCGCGAATGGGTATCCGGAGTCCGGTGGTCTTCATGGCGCGATTCTAGGACAGCGTCACAGACGAATGGGGTAGTCCAGCATACATTTATGCCATGCGCATGCCGGCACTCCCCCGAACCGGGCCGGGTCGGGCGGACGGGAGATCTTCTTGAGCGCGCTCGACCTCCTGGTCTTCGGCAACGTCAGCCAGCCGCCGTACTGCAACAACCTTTTTCCGCCGTTGCGGGCGTTGCAGAAGATGTTCCGTACGACCCTGATCGAACCGCTGGCGTTTCCCAAGTTCACGCCGACGGGAGGGTCCAAGCCGGCGCTCGTTCCCGACGAAGCCGTCATCGATCACACCGACCCGCCGCCCCAGGTCATCGTCTGTCTGGGCGGAGCACTCCACCTCTCGCCGCGGGCGCTGAGGAGCTTTCCGCGAGACACGGTGCTCGCCGGTTTCGCGCTTTCGGATCCCTACGGCCTCGACGCGTCGATTGCCATCGCACCGCAGTTCGATCTCTTCTACACCCAGGATCCCCAGTGCGTCGCCGACTACGCCGCGCGAGGCATCGAGGCTCGGAGGTGCGACCCCGCCACGGATCCGGAGCTCTACCGGCCGCAGCGCGCGACGCCCGAGTGCGACATTCTGTTCTACGGCAAGTGGACGCCGTACCGCGACGATCTCCTGTCCGCGCTGTCCCGGCGGTTTCGCGTCCGCATTCACGCCTACGCCGGCGACACGCGGTGGAGCATTCCGTCTCTGCCGCCGCTGGAGACGCCGGACGCGCTCTGCGCGGCCCTCAACCGGACCCGGCTGGCGCTGGAAACCTCGCTCGTGGACGACGTACGTGGCAAGCACCGCGGAACCTTTCGACTGACGCCGCGAGCACTGTTCGCGGCCTCCTGCGGCGTGCCGACGCTCGTCGAATCCTTCCCGGGATTGTCGGACTCCTTCCAGCCGGGCGTGGAGATCGCGGTCTTTCCCGAGAAGGACGCCGTCGTCGCCGCCGCGGCGAAGATCCTCGAAGACGAGCCGGCGCGCACCGCGATGGGACGACGGGCGCGGCAGCGCGCGCTGCGCGAGCACACCTGGGACCGCCGCATCGAGCAGTTCCTCCTCGACGTGCACCGCATGCGCGCCGAGCCGCGGGCTCGAACCGGAAGATAATTTCGACGTCCCGGACTCGAAAAGCACGGGATCCCTCGCTCCGCTCGGGATGACAACTCAAGATTAGGGACCGTAGAGAACGAGTCCGAACGTCTTCACCAGGAAGGCGGCCATCTGTCCGCGGTTTACCGAATCGCCCGGGCAGTAGTCGCCGCCGCCGCAGCCGCCGGTGATGCCCTCGGTGGCGAGCTGGTTGATCCAGTCCACGAACTGCGCATCGGGGCACTCGACGTCGGCGAACATCGTGGCCGCGCACAACGGAGGCACGTAGTCGCCGCCGTGCTCGCCCTTCAGCAGGAAGACCGCCATCTGGCCGCGCGTGACGGAGTTGTCCGGACAATAGTTGCCGTTGCCGCAGCCGCCGGTGATGCCCTCGGTCGCGAGCTGGTTGATCCAGTCCACGAACGTTCCCCCCGGACACGGCACGTCCGCGAACATCGTCGACGAACAGGCCGGAGGCGCATACGTTCCGCCGTGCTCGCCTTTCAGAAGGAACACCGCCATTTGCGCGCGCGTCACAGGGTCGGAGGGACAGAAGTCTCCGCCTCCGCACCCGCCCGTGACCCCGTTGTGAAACAGATTTTCGACGAACGCGTAGAACTGGTGCGACGTCGCCACGTCCGCGAAGCTCTCGCCCACGTGCAGCGGCCAGTTGTTGGCGAACGGCCGCGGGGGGTTGGTGCCCGCCAATGTTTCCTTGAAGGTCGCGTCCCAGTGCTGGGCCGGACGCGTCCCCGAGATCGTCATCAGGAAGCAGTTGCCCGTGGCGCCGTTGCAGTCTTTCTGGCCTCCCGAAGTGATGTTGCCGTACGAGGCCTTGTCGTCGTCGATCGTGTAGGTCGGTCCGGCCGGGCCCGTCAGGTCCGACGCGGTCCCGGTCAGTCCCTGCGTGATTGGAAACTCGTTCAGCCACTCCGGCGAGATCTGGACCGTCTCGCCGGCTTCGAAGACTCCGTTGAGGTTGGAGTTCGATCCCGCCACCGCGTTCGCGTCGACGGCAAGAGGATGCGGGATGATCCGGCACGTGCCGAGATTGCCGGCGTTGAAGATCGACAGGATCTGGGAGGCATCGAGCGCGTCGTCGTAGACCTGGAGCTCGTCGATGTCTCCGAAGAAGTTCCCGGCGGCCCCGGGCGGCTGGAAATCTCCCACGACGCCGATCGCCGCGTTGGTGGTGAAGGTGAAACCCGGAGCGTAGGAGGCCGTGGGGCTCGCGACCGAATCCACATAGAAGATCACGTCTCCGCCGGCCGCATCGGCGGTGACGGCCACCAGATGGGGCGTGGTATCGGTGATCTTCGCCCCGGTCGATTCGACGAGGCTGGTTCCCACCTTCGAGAGGAACAGCGTCCCGTTCCCTTCCAGACCCAGGCAGTACCCGCCGCTCCCGTAGCAGAACAGCTCTCCCGTGTTCGGCGACGGGAGGTTGGCGTTGCCGGCGACGGTGGCGTCGGCGCGCGTCACCCACATGACGAGGCTGAAGGTCTGGAGCTGCAGAACCGCCGGGTTCCCGACCACGACCGAGCTCGTGGAACCGTCGAACCGGTAGGCGTCGTTGACGACTCCCGGAACGAACGTCGCGCCGTCGTTGGTTCCGTCGTTGCCGTTGGCGACGTCCTCGGTGGATCCGTCGCCCGTCCACCATCCGATGATCCCGGCCGGCGGGGGCGGACAGGATTGCGCATTTGCGTCGCCGGCGGCGATCGTCAGAACACACGCAGCGACGATCGTGAAGGCCCTCATGCGACAATCCCCGTGGGAGTAACTATCACGGGCAAGACACGACAAAGGCCGTGAAAGAAACTCCAAAGGCGTCGCCTCCGGCGGCCGGCCGTGCCCGAACGGCGCTGGTCCTGCTTCTCCTCATCAATCTCTTCAACTTCGTCGATCGACAGGTCCTCGCGGCGGTCGTCCCGTCGATCGAACGAAGTTTCTTCGGAGGATCGGGTCAAGCGCATTCGTCGGGGCTCGAAGCTTTGCAGGAATGGTGCCGGAAACACCTCGGATTCCAGCCCGAGCTCGCGTTCATCGGCGTCCTTTCGATGGCCTTCATGGTCCTTTACATGATCGGCGCGCCCATCTTCGGCCGGCTCGCCGAACGCTATCCGCGCTGGACGTTGGTCGGCATCGGGGTCATCGCCTGGAGCCTCGCGAGCGGCGCTTCCGGCCTCGCGACGACTTTCGGCGGTCTCCTCCTGACGCGCTGCTTCGTCGGCATCGGCGAGGCGGCCTACGGGCCGGTCGCGCCGACGATCCTGTCGGACCTCTACGACGTGAAGGTCCGGGGAAAAATCCTCGCCTGGTTCTACATGGCCATCCCGGTCGGGAGCGCTCTGGGCTACGTGCTCGGCGGCGCCGTTGCGAATTCGTCGCTCGGCGACCGGTCGATTCTCGGAATTCATGCGGAGAGCTGGCGGTGGGCGTTTTTCCTGGTCGTTCCGCCCGGCCTGCTTCTGGGAATCTTGTCCTTCTTCATGAAGGAGCCCCCGCGCGGCGCCTCCGACGGACTCGCGGATGCGCCCCACGGGCGCGTCCGACTGCGCGACTACGGAGTCCTGCTGCGCACGCCGTCCTGGGTCATCTGCACGCTTGGGATGACGGCGATGACGTTCGCCATCGGAGGCATTGCGTTCTGGATGCCGTATTACCTCGCCCAGCGGCCGGGCGCTCCGCCTTCGGCGACGGTGATCTTCGGCGGCATCACGTGCGTCGCGGGACTCGTGGCGACCCTCGTCGGGGGCATGGCCGGAGACCGGCTGCGCGCGCGCTTCTCCGGCTCCTACTTCCTGGTCTCCGGCGTCGCCATGATCGCGGGGTTCCCTTTTCTTCTGCTGACGCTCGACGCGCCCTTTCCTCGGATCTGGATCTGGCTCTCCGTCGCGAGCTTCTGCCTGTTCTTCAACACCGGGCCGACGAACACGATCCTCGCCAATGTCAGCCACCCATCGATCCGCGCGGCGAGCTTCGCGCTCAACATCCTCCTCATCCACGCCTTCGGCGACGTTCTCTCCCCCGTCGTCATCGGCGTGCTGAGCGATCGCTACAACATGCACTTCGCATTCGTCGTCGTCGGGGCGATGTTCCTCGTGGCCGGAATCCTGTGGCTCCTCGGCGCGCGGTACCTCGAGCGCGACACGGCGCTCGCAGCGACGCGCCTCGCGGACGGAGCGAAATGACGGACCGCCCGTCCGCCGGCTACGTCCTGGTGCGCGGCCTGACGCGATTCCTGCTCGGGCTCTTCTACGCCCGCATCCAGGTCGTCGGGAAGGAGAACGTGCCGGACAGCGGACCGGTCATCATCGCGGCCAACCATCACAACTCGGTCGTGGACGCGATGCTGCTGATTGCGACGATCCCTCGCCCACTCCGCATCCTGGCGAACGCGCCGCTGTTCCGGCACCCGCTCATCGGACCGTTCCTCCGGCTCATCCGTGCTCTGCCGGTGCATCGCCGCCAGGAGGCCGGTGACGACCCCGCCAAGAACGCGGCGCTCTTCGACGCGACGACCGAGGCGCTCCACGCCGAGGCGGCGATCGCGATCTTCCCGGAGGGCCGGACACAGCCCGAACCCGCACTGCTGCCGGTCCGGACGGGCGCGGCGCGCATGCTTCTCGCCGCAGAGGCGGGACGACGAAACGGACCTCACGTGACGCTGCTGCCCGTGGGCCTCGTCTTCGATCAGCCGGGCACTTTCCGGGGCGGCCGCGCGCTCGTGCAGATCGGCTCCCGTGTCGATACGTCGGACTGTGTGGACACCGCTCCGGCCCGATCGGTTCCGACCGCGCGCGCGCTCACGGATCGCCTCGGCGACGCGTTGCGAGCCCAGATCATCGAGGCGGACGATCGAGAGACGCTTCGCCTCCTCAAGCTCGTCGAGGAGCTCTGGCACGGCGCGGAAGGCGAGCCGGTCCCGGAGGAAGCCGCTCGCGTGCGGTGGCTGCAGGGCGCCATGCAGACGTATCGGTCGCTCCTGCGGAGCGACCCCGAGAAGGTCGAGGCCTTCCGCCGGGCGCTCGAAGCCTTCGACGCCGAGGCGGAAGCGTTCGGCCTCGGCGGCGCCAGACTCTCGCGCATCTATTCGTTTCCGACAGTCGCCCGTTTCACCGCGACCGAGGGAGCCTCGCTCCTGCTCGCGACCCCTCTGGCGCTCTTGGGTTTGCTCCTGCACGGGATTCCCTACCGGCTGACCGCGTTTGCCGTGCGCAAGATTCCTCACACCGACGAAGAGGAGGCGACTGACAAGATCGCGGCGGGACTCGTCCTCTACCCGGTCGCGTGGGCTCTCGAGGGTTGGGCTGTTTACGCCCTCGGCGGAGGGAGGTGGCTCGCGCTCTTTCTCCTCGCTCTGCCGGTGACGGGATTCTTCGCATTGTCCTGGTACGAGCGCCTGGAGCACGTGCGCAAGGAGGCCCGCGCGTTCCTGCGTTTCCTCAAGGACCGCGATCTCGTCCGGCGGATGCGCGAGCGGCGCGAAGACCTCGCCCGCGAGCTTCGCGCGCTGGCCCGGCTCGGAGAGACCACGTGACGCTGCCGCCGTGGGCGTTGCGCGCGATCCTGGTCGTCGCGGGTCTGGCCGGCTGGTTCTACACGCAGGCGCTCATCGCGCGGCGCAAGTTTCCGGAGGGGCGTATCGGAGACCGCCTTCTCGAGCTCACCGAGCCGCTGAATCGGCGCCTCTGGGAAAACCCCGGCCAGGCCAACGCGCTCCTGATCGCGACCTCGGCGGTCATCGACCTGCTCGGGATCTTTCTTCTCGCCGTCGGGATATTCGGGCCGACGATCCGGCCGCTCCTCGGGCTCGGGATCCTCTTCGCGCTGCGGCAGGTGTGCCAGGGCCTTTGCTCGCTGCCCGCTCCCGAGCGGATGATCTGGCGCAACCCCGGCTTCCCCTCGCTGCTGGTCACCTACGGGACCAGCACGGATCTCTTCTTCTCCGGGCACACCGCGATCGCAGTCTACGGCTCGATCGAGCTCGCGCGCTGGGGCGGCACTCCTGCCGCGGTCATCGGCGCTGCAATCGCGCTCGTCGAAGCGGCGACGGTGCTCGTCCTGCGGGCGCACTACACGATGGACGTCTTCGCGGGAGCGATCACGGCACTCTGGGTCGCATGCGCGAGCGCGGCACTCGCGCCGGGGATCGACGCGTGGCTCGCGCGCCTGTTCGCGGCGTCGATCTGATCGGCTCGACGTCGCCGCCGGGACGGCGACCTGAGCCCTAACCCAGTCCGGCGGCGCGCGCGAGCAGAAGGAGTCCCGCTCCAATGAGGGCCGCTCCGACGGCTCGCGCGACGCGCTCGCCGGAGGGTGCAAGACGTTCCGCGGTGATGGCGGCCGCCACGACCGCCATCGCGAGAAGGTCCATGACACCGATGACCAAGAGAATCGCCATGAGACCGGCACAGCAACGGACACAGTGGACGCCGAGGTGCACGCCGTGCCGCCAGGCCGTGCCGGCGTCGGCTCGCAGCGAGCCGCCGCGTCCGGGCCGGCAACAGGCGAGATGACATGCCTTCCACCGAGTGAACTGGAGAGCGCCGGCGAACAGGACGACGACCGCGACGGCGACCGGTACGGCGCGCGCCACCGCCGGGTGCCGCATCTCGATCGCCGCGAGCGCGACGCCCAGCGGATACGCGGCCATTCCGAACAGAGTCCAGACGAAGAAGTAGCCGACGCCCACGAGCGCGGTCAGCCGACCGAGCCCCCTCACCACTCCCTCTCCCCCAGCGGGGGAGAGGGAGATAAGGACCGCCTCGCGGTAGCGCCGCAGCATGGGGACCAGGGAAGGCAGCATCATCGCCACCATCATCGCGATCCACATGCCCAGGAACATCGCCGCAGCCTCGGGCCACGTCTGGCTGGGCATGCGCATCCACGCCATCGACATCGTCCAGCCGCCGGGCATCGGCATCCCCTCCATCGCCGACATCGACGCGCACCAGACGATCGTGATCGCCGTGCTGGCGGCGAAGATCAATGCCGAGGCGCCGAGGAAGGCACGCTCGGAAGTTCGATCGGACACGACCGGAACTCCGGGTTCGAAACCGTTCGCGAGGGATGTCACGTCAGCCATGCTGCAGCGCTCCGTGTTTCAACTGGTCCGGCTTACGCCTCGGCGTCGCGCTTTCGGAAGGCGGCTTCCCCGGCGTCGGATATCTCGACCCACTTCGGATCCGGCGAGGCCTCGGCGCCGTAGTTGTCGTGCCAGTTCCACCACTTGTACGGCGGGGTCTGGGGGTAGCCCTCCGGCGAGTCCTCCCATTCCTCCTGGCGCCCGAGCGGGGTGATGTCGAGGTAGTTCCAGGTGCTTCCCATCTGTTCGTCACCCCGATTGTTCACGAAATACGTGCGGAACACTTTGTTGCCATCGTCCCGGATGAAGGCATTCGTCCCGTGCCACTCGTCCACGCCGAAGTCCACGTCGAAACTGTCGGTGATGGTGTACCAGGGTATCTCCCACCCCATTCGGGCCTTCAGCCGCGCGATGTCGGCATGTGGCGCACGCGAGGCGAAGGCGAGCGTGGTGTCGCGAGCGTTCAGATGCGCGAGATGGGCGACCTGATCGGCGACGAACGAGCAGCCACGGCAGGCATGTTCGGGCCAGCCGAACACGCCGGGCTCGAAGAAGGCGCGGTAGAGGATCAGTTGACGGCGACCGTCGAACAGATCGAGCAGGCTCGCCTTGCCCTTCGGGCCGACGAACCCGTACGCCTTGTCCACAGCCAGCCACGGCATCCGCCGACGCTCGGCGGCCAGCGCGTCACGGGCGCGGGTCAACTCCTTCTCCTTGACGAGGAGCTGCTGGCGCGCAGCCTCCCACTCCTGCGCCGATACGACCGGCGGTGTGTTCTTCGGAAGACGCTTGGTTCGATGCTCTCCAGCCTTTTCCTTGTTCTTTTCCATTTCTCTCTCCTTGTTCTTTTTATTTGCGCCGGTCAGTGCTTGCCGTACTCGTCGTGGCGGCGGAACCAGAGATCCTTCTCGTTGCGCCCCAGGGGAGCGCGATCGAGCCACTGGTACATGTTCCAGAGTCCGTCCAACCCGCGCGCGTAGGCCGAGTAGGTGTGGTAGACGACGCCGTCGTCGACCACGAACGCGCTCATGCCGGGCCTCTCGCGCGTGTAAGTGGCCGGATCGGTTCCGGACATGGTCGCGAACGTGACTTCGCCGCTGCTCTTCGGCGGCTCATGCCACGCTTCCTCGCGCCGGTAGTTGTATTGGATGCCTCCTTCACGCTGTTGCTCCTTGGTGAACCCGACGCTGAAGTCCGGATTGAAGTCGCTGCCGAACGAGGACGCCCAGGGGAACGACCAACCCATTCGCTTCTTGTAGCCCTGCAGCTTCGCCAGCGGCGCCCGAGACACCGCCCAGAGCATGACGTCGTGGTTGGCCAGGTGCACGGCGATCCCGTTGAAGCCGTCCGCGATCGCCGAGCAGGCCGGGCAGCCGGCCGTGTAGTCGGGGCCGAACATGAAGTGATAGACGAGCAGCTGCGAGCGGCCTCGGAAGAGATCCGCCAGCGAGGCGCTCCCCTCGTCCGTGTCGAAGCGGTACTCGTTGTCGATCCGCACCCACGGCAGCTCCTGCCGCTGCCGAGTGAGCTCGTCGCCCTTCCGCGTGTGTTCTTTCTCGGCCTTCAGCAGCTCGAGCCGCGAGGCGAGCCACTCTTTGCGTGTCGCCGTCTTGTGCTTTGTCATGTGCCCTCTCCCTTCATCGCGCCCCGTGACATTCGACCGTCACCACCCGAGCATAGAAATTGACGACGGTCACGGGTAGTGCCACTCGGTGCCGCGACGACCAGACCACTTCGTCATGCCGCAACTCGCAAATTCCGCGCCCGTCTTCGCTCATGAAGTACTTTTAGCGCCGGACATCGAACGAGTGGGAGTGACAAGCGTGGCGGGAATCCCATGGACTCGCTGATCACGGCCGCGGCGCGCGCTCTCGCCGCAGGGGATCCCCTCGGGGCATTGAAACGGGTCGCCCTGCGCGACGACGCGCCCGGCCTCGCGCTCCGGGGGATCGCGATGGCGCAACTCGGCGATCTCGTTCGAGCGAAAGGGCTTCTGCGGCGTGCGGCGCGTGCCTTCGGCCCGAGGGAGGCGGTCGCCCGCGCTCGTTGTGTCGTCGCCGATGCCGAGATCGCCCTGGTCTCTCGGGATCTGGGCTGGCCTGCCAGGGCGCTCGACGCGGCGCGGGCGGCGCTCGAAGAGCACGGCGATCACGTCAACGCCGCGCATGCGCGGCACCTCGAAGTCCGCCGCCTCCTCCTCATGGGGCGCCTCGACGAGGCCGAGCGCACACTCGCCGCGCTGGATCCCTCCGCCTTCTCTCCCGCGTCGAGGACGGCGCACGAGCTCGTGGTCGCGGGAATCGCGATGCGGCGCCTCCGGACGAAGGCCGCGCGCGCGGCGCTCGATCGAGCCGGGCGCGCTGCGCGGCAGGCGCGCATCCCGGCGCTGATGGCGGAGGTCGAGAGCGCATCGCTCGTCCTGAGCCAGCCCGCGGCGCGCCGGATCGCCCGAGGCGAGGAGCAGTCTCTGCGGCTGGCGGAGGTTGAAGCGTTGCTGGCGTCGAAAACGCTCGTCGTGGACGCGTGCCGCCACGTCGTGCGCGCCGAGAGCATGCTGGTCTCGCTCGCGAGGCGTCCGGTGCTGTTCGCGATCGCACGGGCGCTCGGCGAGGCCTGGCCGGACGACGTCTCGAGAGACGCGCTCGTGGCGCGCGCGTTCGGCGGCCGGCGCGCCGACGAATCCCACCGCGCGCGGCTGCGGGTCGAAGTCGGCCGGCTTCGGAGGATGCTTCGGACGCTGGCCGGCGTGCGCGCGACGGAGCGAGGGTTCGTCCTGGCGCCGCGCCGGGCACGCGAAGTCGTCGTGCTGGCGCGGCCGAATGAAGTGGACGAGGAGCATGCGTCTGTGCTCGCGTTCCTCGCCGATGGCGAGTCCTGGTCGAGCTCGGCCCTGGCCCTGGCGCTGGGGGCGAGCCAGCGCACCGTGCAGCGGGCGCTCGACTCTCTCGCGGCGGCGGGCAAGGCGCAGTCGTACGGGCGCGGGCGGGCGCGTCGTTGGATGACCCCACCCCTGCCGGGATTCACGACCGTGTTGTTACTCCCCGCACCGCTTCCGGGTGACTAGGATGAAGGCATGAAACGATCCGCAGCCGAAATCCTTCGCGAGTACACCTTCCCGGGTGTGGACCACGTGCATGGGGTCACGTACGACGGGCGGCACGTCTGGTTTGCTGCGGGAGGCACGTTGAACGCCTTCGATCCCGAGAGCGGGAAGACGGTGCGCTCGATCGAGATCTCTGCCGACGCCGGAACGGCTTTCGACGGCCGGCACCTGTTCCAGCTCGCCGGAGATCGCATCCAGAAGATCGACCCGAAGACCGGCCGCGTGCTCTCCACGATTCCGGCTCCCGCCGGCGGCGCCTCCGGACTCGCATGGGGCGAAGGGGCTCTCTGGGTCGGACAGTACCGGGACCGGAAGATCCATCAGCTGGATCCCGAGACGGGCGCGATTCTCCGAACAATCGAGTCCAACCGCTTCGTCACGGGCGTCACCTGGGTCGACGGAGAGCTCTGGCATGGCACCTGGGAAGGCGACGAGAGCGACGTGCGCCGCATCGACCCGGAGACCGGAAAAGTCCTCGAGCGTCTCGAGATGCCGCGCGGAGTCGGGGTCTCCGGCCTCGAGTCCGACGGCGGGGACCGGTTCTTCTGCGGAGGAGGGCGAAGCGGAAAGGTCCGGGCCGTGCGCCGCCCAAAGCGACAGATCGTCAGAAAGTAGTCGCACCCTCACCCTCGCCGGGAGAGAGGGGAAGGTATGAAACAGTTCGCGGTGCGCGGATGCCTCAGGAAAGTCGCCCGCGGCCGAGTTGACCGCCGGAGCCGCATCCTCGATAATCCGCGTCCCGCGAACGACTGGGAGGTCGTTCAATGGTAGGACAACTGGCTCTGGACCAGTGAATCGGGGTTCGAGTCCCTGCCTCCCAGCCAATTCCGGCGCCTTCACCGCGGTACGATTCGCGTGGCACGATGGCCGACGACACGTACGGACTCGCCGCAAAGACTTGCGTCCCCTGCCGGGGAGGGATTCCTCCCCTCCCGCCCGCGAGAGCCCGCGAGCTCGTGTCGTCCACACCCGGCTGGAGCCTGGAGGAGGCGTCCACCCGCCTGACGCGCCGGTTCGAGTTTCGCGACTTCGTCGAGGCGATGCGGTTCGTCAACCGGGTCGCGGATCTCGCCGAGCAGCAGGGACATCATCCCGATATCGCGATCCACTGGAACAAGGTCGACCTGACCCTCTGGACGCACAAGATCGGCGGACTCCACGAAAACGACTTCATCCTGGCGGCGAAGATCAACCGCCTGCTCGAAGACGATCCCGACGCGCGAGTGGCGGGATAATCTCGGGCGCGAAATCATCCCTATCCGAGGAGACACGATGAACCGAGCCCGATCGAAGTTTGCCTCCGCCGCGCTTCTGGCCCTCGCCGTGGCGGGGTCGGCGGCCCTCGGCGCCCCGGACACGCCGCCGAAGAAGACGCCCACGCCGCCGCCCGGTCCGGACGCGCTCGCCAATCCTCTGTCCCAGCGCATCTCGGGCAAACAGAAGCTCGGCGACGTCGAGCTGGATCTTCTCTGGGGCAAGCAGAACGCGCGCGTCTACGGCGGGGGCGTCGGGATCTGCGACAACGCGTACCAGATCCCGGTCTCGCGCTCCGAAGTCGTCGCGCTCCTCGAGGCCGTGCGCACGGCCCGCTTCGGCGCAATGCCCGATCGATTCGGAGGCGAAGAGGAAGAAAACGAACGCCAGGGCGGAGACATCCCGCAAATGCGCGGACGACTCGAGGTGCGCCTGGGACCCGTCTCCAAGACCGTCCTGCAGATGCAGGGCCCCGAGCAGTCGGAGGAGCTCGAGGTCCTCGCGACCCGAATCCTCAAGACCTGCAATGGCGCGCCCAAACGCGGCATCGGCGCGTCGAGCCTGGCCGACGGGCTCGCCAAGCTCTCATCGGGCAAGCTCTCACCCAAGGCCTTCGAAGCGCTCGTTCAGCGTCGGGAGAGCCGTTCGAGCTCGGCGGCCGGGGCCGAGAACTGGATCCTGCGCCTCGAGGGACGAGACGCCACCGGACGGCGAATGCCTGGCGGACGCGCTCCGGACGCCCCGAAAAAGCTGACCCTTTCCGACAAACAGTTCCAGAATCTGGTCGCGCTGCTCGCCTCCAACGACGTCGGCGCGCTTCCGCAAAGCGTCTACAGCGCGCAGTACACGGACCTGCGCGTCAAGGTCCTCAATCGGGAGCAGGTCGTCAGCGGCCGGCGATTCGGCGGCGACAAGGCGGACGGTGCGGGCGCGCCGCACCCGACCTTCGATCGGATCTACGACGGACTGCACGGCATCTACGTCGAGGTGCAACGCGAAGGCAAGACCGGCACGGAGCCGGTCGAGCTGCGTTCCGAGCGCGAGTCGGAAGAGGAAAGGGAACGGGAAGAGGAACGCGAACGCGAGAAGGAAAAGCGCGAGCGCGCGAAACCGGCTACGACTCCTTCCCCGGGAGGACGGTAAAGACGAGGCCCATGACCGCGGCGCCGAGGATCATCCAGCGCGCCGTCTCCCACGCCTCGAGTCGGCGGCTTTGCCGACTCCGGTCCGACGCGGTGGCCTCGCTCGCCGATTTTTCGTAGCGCGATCGCTGCGCGGAGGCGAAGAGAAAGCCGGCGAGCCCGACCACGAGAAGAATCAGGCCCACCCGCCGCATCCGCTCCTCCTCGCACGGCCCGCGGCCACGCTCGCGGCCGAATCACGAAACGACCGGAACGATAGCAAAAGGGGGCGCGTCGCCGCGCCCCCTTCGAAGACCTCCGGCCTCGACGAGGCCGGATCCTTCTAGCAGCCCGGATTCACGATCAGGTTGCCCTGGTTGATGCCGGTGAGCGTCTGGATGACCATGTCCTGCTGCGCCTTGGTCAGGTTGAACGTCCAGTCGTTCCGATTCGTGGTCAGGAAGCCCGTCCACCGCGCTTCGACGGCGTTGATGACCTGCCCGATCGTCGGCGTGGAGGTTCCGAAGAACGCGGCCGCTCCCGGAATCGAGGAGACGCTGACGGTGCCGTTGAGGCACACACTGGCGTTGAACTGCTGGAGGTTGTTGCAGGTCCCCTTCAGCGCCGTGATCGCGATGTTCAGCTTCAGCCCGGTCAGCTGGGCCAGGATCATCTGATTGCGCGGCGTCACGGTTCCGACGTTGAAGATCGCGTCGATCTTGGCGATCGTCAGGTCGTCCGCGGTCCCGATCACGAGATCCTCGTTGTAGACGCTGGCGTTGTTCGCCTTCAGGTAGTCGATCAGACACTGGAGCTGCGCGGCGGTGTAGTGGTTCCGCCAGTTCTTCCAGAACCCGATCGTTCCGATTTCGGGGAACGGAGTCGGCGTGGGCGTCGGCGTGAACGTCGGCGTGCGCGTCGGCGTGAACGTCCGCGTGTTTGTCGCCGTGTTGGTCGGCGTGTTCGTCGCCGTGTTGGTCGGCGTATTCGTCGGCGTATTGGTCGGCGTGGCGGTGAACGTCGGCGTGTTGGTCGGCGTGTCGGTCGGCGTGGCCGTGAACGTCGGCGTGGTGGTTGGTGTGTTGGTCGGCGTAGTGGTCGGCGTGGCGGTGGGCGTCGGG